>Ga0209013_10001291_pt1 | contig 23081 bp, 16 predicted proteins | sample Cruoilmetagenom2_FD_187291 | JGI IMG/M metagenome (GOLD analysis project Ga0209013, IMG submission 187291) | Oil polluted marine microbial communities from Coal Oil Point, Santa Barbara, California, USA - Sample 2 (SPAdes) (version 2) | ecosystem: Environmental > Aquatic > Marine > Oil seeps ... | reverse complement strand
TGGCGCGAGCGAGGCCTTCTCCTCCACGCCCTCGGTGCGGCGAAGCCGGTGGAGTCGCGTTGGATCGGGCAGCTGGCCTCCAGCTGTCTATTGGGCGAGGCGATAACCGCTATCGAGAACCTGGGCGGTAGGGTGGAGGACCCGGATTTCGACCTACAGGTCGTACAACTCCATCTCGAGGCTGGCGATCTCGACGCTGCAGCGGCGGAACTTGAACGTGCCAGGGCGAAATGGGGCGATTTGCGGGTCTGCGACGAGCTAGAGCTGGTTTTGGCGAGTGGCGACGACGAGGCCCTCGACAGGGCCCTCGCGGACGCTCTTGAGCGGGATCCCTCGAATCTGCAGCTCCTCACCCTGGCCTGGCGCCGGGGCGCCGAGCCCTTCTATGCAACGTTCCAGGTGGATGCGCGGGCCTTCGCTTTGGAGCACCGGGACTTGGGCAGGGACGTGGACGTGGTGCTCCTCCTTGACCAGGCCGTGGAACGAATCTTTGCCGATGGGTCGAGCCTTTACTACTACCACGGACTCACCCGCGCCAACACGCCGGCCGGGACCCGCCGTGCCTCGATTCTGCAGCCGCTGCCGGATTCGTACTTTCTCAAGGTGCGGATCCTCAAACCGGACGGGCGGGTGGTGGTCCCGAGCGAGCTCTCCGCCGGTGGGGACGTGATCTCCCTCAACGATGTCGAACCCGGGGACCTGGTGGAGGAGGAGTACGTCGCGCGGGTGGCGGCCACTGGGGCCTCGCGCAGTGGACACCTGCCTCCGTACATCTACCGCTTCGCCGACCCGGATCGCGCATTCGGCCTTTCCGAGTACGTGTTGTTGGTGCCTCCGGAGGTGGATCTGCAGGTGGATGGCAACTTCACTGGGCTTCAGACCAGCGAGCAGGAGTGGCGGGGCCTGCGCATGCTTCGCTGGGGCGCGGAGCGGGTTCCACCGATGCCGACGGAGCCGTTCGCTCCACCAGCCCAGGAACTCATGCCGTGGCTGAATTACGGCTTCGGGGTGAGCTGGCAGGACGTGGGCGATGCGGTGCGCGACCGGATCTTACCGGTACTCAGGTCCTCGCCGGAACTTCGCGCCTGGTCCGATCCACTGGTGGCGGGCGACAACGCAGAAGATGCGGTGCGCGCCCTCGTGGATTCCCTGGTCGACACGGTGGAAGCCGGGGGTGGTGAGCTGGCAGTGGGCGCGGCGGCGGGCGAGAGCTTCTCTCGCCGCCGGGGAAACCGTCTGGGAATCATCGCCTCGGTTCTGGTGGAATCGGGCTGGTCCGTGGACCTGGTGCTCACACGCGCCTGGACCCAACGCGGGAGCCGGCTGGACCTGCCGACTCTCGACGCCTTTCCCGCCGCCGTACTGCGGGTCGAACGCGACGGTGAGGAGGTGTGGATCGACATCCGCGAAGAGCGTCGAGGCGTCAACCACATCAATCCCCTCTTCCAGGGCAGCGATGCCCTGGTGCTGCCCCTGAGCAATCCCCAACAACCGGTGAGCCTGCTCGCCGAACTGCCCACCTTTCCCAACCCGGAGCTCGAAGAGGCGGTGAGGGTTCGTGCGGACGTGTCCGCCGGCGGCGATGCGCGGATCGCCTTCCACATGCGCCTACGCGGCGCCCAGGCTGAGCATTTTCTGGAGAGGGTGCGGAGCGTGCCGGAGGATCGGGTAGCTATGGTTTACCGTCAGATGGCGGCGAGCCTCTTTCCGGGGGCGGACCGGGTGGAGGGCGAGATCGAACGCGTGGGGAACGGTGCGGTCGTGGAGCTGGAGCTGACGGTTCCCAGAGCCTGTGAGATGGAGGATGGTGAGTTCGTGTGCCGCGCCTTGATACTGGCCAACCCGCTGGTGCCTGTGCTTGCCTCTCTGCCCGAACGGCAATTTCCGTTAGTCCTGCGTGTACCCCTGCAGCGCCGCCTCGAGCTCGAGCTGATCGCGCCGTCCGGGTGGCGTCCCGTGGACCGCGGGCCGCGCCGGCTCCAGGCCCGCTGGGGCTCGGTGACCGAGACCCTCGAGGAGGACGGGACGTTGAGTCGCTCGGTGCTGCGGGTCGAGATTCCGGCACATACCGTGGCGCCGGAGGAGTACCCAGAGTTCGCCCGATTCTGCCAGGCGGTGGACGAGCTCACGATCCGACCGCCGCGTCTGCGCCGGGCGACCGAATGAACTGCAATTCTCAAAGGGTTTCGTCGCCTTGGCGACGAAACCCTTTGAGAATTGCGGGGTATACTCTGCGCCGTCATGGAGCTGGTTGAAGGCACCGTCATCGCGATGCACGGACCCCTCGTTCGGGTTCAGGTCGGCGACGAAACCCTGGTGGTGGCCTCCCGGCGGCGTCTCAACTGGGAGGGTGGGACTCCCGCAGCCGCCCGGCTGGTTGTCGGCGACGGTGTTTCGGTGGAGATGCAGGGGGAGGAGGGCGTGATCGTCGCCGTGCACGCCCGCTGCTCCTGCCTCTTGCGACAGGCGCCCGGGAAAAACCGCGCACAGGTGCTGGCAGCCAATGTGGATCAGGCGCTCCTGGTCTTTGCAGCTCGTGAACCGAAGGCCAAGCAGGGTCTGCTCGACCGCTTCCTGGTGGCCTGCCGACTGGCGGGAATCGAGGCGGTGATCACGATCAACAAGGTCGATCAGGGTTGCGAGGAGCTGGAGGCGTGGCTTCCCGTCTATGAGGAGCTGGGCCATACCGTTCTGCGCGTGTCGGCACGGACAGGTTGGGGTCTGGGGGCGGTGAAACGGCTGCTCGAGGGCCGCACGACGCTATTCTGCGGGCCCTCCGGTGCGGGCAAATCATCGTTGCTCAACGCCGTCTATCCGGGTTTCCGGCTCAAGGTGGGCACCCTGTCCGAGAGTACCGGCAAGGGGCGCCACACCACTACCGTCGCGGAGCTCATGCCGCTGCCCTACGGAGGCTTCGTGGTCGACACTCCGGGGCTCAGGGAGTTCGGTCTCTGGGAGCCGACCAGATTGGAGCTCGAGGAGGCATTCCCGGAGATCGCGAGCCGAGCGGCCGAGTGCCGTTTCCCAGATTGCAGCCACCGCCATGAGCCGGACTGTGTCGTGCGGGAGGCGGTCGAGGCCGGGATCATCGACAGCGGTCGCTACACCAGCTTCATGAAAATCCTCAAGGAGACGGCGGATGAATAGGATTCGGAATTAGGAATTCGGAATTACCGAACCCCCCAACCCTCTTCCTACGCCGGCGCCCGATGCGGTGCCGCTAGGAAGCAGGCCAGATATCCTGGTCGTTGACGGAGGGTGGAGAGCGGGGTGGCCAGACCCGAGGTCTCCCGGCGCAGGCCTTCGTAGACCCGGGCGAGCTCGAACCGGTTTCGGAAAAGCCACATCTCCATCGGCTCACCGGGTTCCAAGTTGGGGGCCTGGATGGGCACCTGGATAGCATGGAGAAGGACATCGTCGCTGTCGCGGTACTCCCCGAACACCCACCTGCGGCTGCCGTCGTCTTGGAGGTACGTGAGAACCACAAGGTCGGACTCGATGCCGCTTTGCGCCACGGCGACCGCTTCGGGCTCGGTTTCATTGTCCTGGCTTAGTCGGCGCAGGAGTCCAACCACCGATTGTTCGATGGGGACCTCCTCTTTTGTGGAGGGGAGCTCCTGCCACACGGCCGCTTCTGCCAGCTCCAGGGGCGGAAGGCCCTTGAGTCGAGTGACCCCCAGGAGGCGGAGACCGACGTGGAGGGTGTCGGGCAACCCCGGATCAAGGGGGAACAAGGCCCAGCGTTGGCCGTCCATTTCCACCACCCCGAGAGTTGTAACCTCGAGCTCTCGCTGCAGCTCCTCGAGGAACGGGAGAGTCACCACGATTCCCTCGTTGACCAACTCACCGTGGGCGTCGAGGGTAACGGCATAGGGGCGGGTCGAGATCTCCTCCTGGCCGCTGCGCGCCGATGCCAGCGGGGCGAGGAATGTGTCCACGTCGCTGGGATCGTAACCGGAATGGACCAGGAACTCGGCGATCTCGGCCACCTCGCGGGTGCTCTTGCCGGTCGTGAGGCGCGCCAGCTCTACGATGCCGTGGCCAAAGAACTCGAATCGGCGGCCCATCGGACCCTGGTGGAGCATGGGTAGCAACCGGTAGACACCGAAGTTCAACGCGATGCGGATGCCCTTGTCGAAAGGAAAGCCGCTGCGCCGCAGTTGGTCGTAAACCTCCTGGATCTCGCAGGCGGCGGCGATCAACCGCAACGCCCGCCGAGAGGTGTAGAAGGCCCCGTCCCCCAGGAACTTCTCGAAGGTGAGCCGGCGCCGGAGACGGATTGCCTCGAGACGGCTCTGGAACACGTACATGAACTGGAGGGCCTTCTCTTCGGCCATTCGACCTGCCTTGCGAACCTCTTCCAGAACGGCGGTGAAATTGGATAGATCGTAGACCAGGCCGAAACGACGAACCGAGGAGTCCACAACCCCCGGAGTTGTGAAGTCGAAAGGCCGGGTGGAACGTGCGATCGGTGTCGCGGAGGATGGACCGGCCAACACCAGGTCGCCGGCCCGCCGTTCCATAGGCAGGATCCGGCGGCGGAGGACTGCGAGAAGTTCGAAGCTCTTCAATCGCAGTCCGAGGTCGCGAAGGAGGTCCATTTGCACCCGGGAGAGGTTGAGAGAATCGGCGAGACCGGTGGTGTGGAGGGCGCCGAGCAGGCGCGGTTCGAGGAGAGCCTCCGGGCGCTCGAGGTCGATATTGGTGCCGACCGCCAGGCGCAGGAGGTCTCCGACCTCGCGTTGACGGGCGACCAGCTCTCTGAGGCGTGTGAGCACCCCACGATTGGCATTGGTCAGCGCCTCCGCGTTCTGGCGGAAACGCGCCTGCAGGTAGGCGCCGAGCTGGGAGAGATTTCTGGGAGGACGGGTTTCGATGAGCAGGAGCTGGTCCTGACAAAGAGTGGCGAGAAGGGGAGTGAGACTGGGCATGATCCGCACCTCGGTGAGCCGCCGGAGGCGGTCGACCGCGGTCAGCGAGGCGCGCTGGAGGAGATCGGCGAGTACCCCGGCGATCGCATAGCGGATATCGTCGGTTCCGTGGTTTTCCACCTTGCGTTCTCCCCGGCTCAGCGTCGATGCCTTGCTCAGAGCGCGGATCGCCTGCCCGGAGTGGAATAAAAGGAAGAGATCCACCAGGCCGCGGTGGTAGTCGTTCATGAGCACATTTTCGAGGGTGGCGGAGAGGGAGCGGTGGTAGCGGTCACGCTGGGCCATGACCTGCCTCTTGTCTTGCTCCACGCCGCCCCTTGGCCGACTTCGGTAATCCACCTCCGTCGTGACCAGCCGTTCGAGATCGTGTTGCAGCTTGAGGGCTCCCTCCGAGAGCAACACCGGGTAACCCCAGGTGACGATCCGTTCCTCATCGAGACCGAAGATGGGAAAAGGGGCAGGCAGAGAAGTCGCCAGCGCCGGAAAAAGATCGCGCCACCCGCCGTCCACCTCCTCGGGAGTCAGGTAGATTGGGTGACGGAGATCTTCCTGGAGTACCCGTTGGAACGAATCGGGAGAGGCCTCGGGCCGCGTCATGACTCCATTGTATCTGCGGCGAGCCTGACCGCCAGCGAATTGAAAGACATCTTCAGCGGTGTGATAATGAGCCCAATGCATCTCGATGATCTTCTCCGGGTGATCAATGACTGCCCGTTCTTCCACGGCATGGCCCAGGAGGAGCAGGTGACCTTGGCAAAGCTCGGGCGGGTTGACCAGCACATGGCCGGGGGCGTGCTGTTCCGGCCCGGTCAAACTCCGGCTGCCCTATACCTGGTGCTGGAAGGGGTTGTGGAAATCTGTCGCGAGGAAAGCGAGGAGGTGGGTCTGCAGCCGATTGTATACCTTGGCGTAGGCGCCCTGCTTTCCGAAAGCAAGATCATCACGGGTACGACTCTGAGCTCCCTGGCGCGTCTTCCGGAGGGAGGCACCACCCTCCAGTGGCCTCGCGCGACCCTTCTCCGCCAGCTCTACGCATCGCGGGATTTCGCCCTCCACTATCTGCAGAGTCTCGCGCTCCGCCTCGAGGGCACCATTGCCAATCTCGATGCACGCAGCGGCAGCAATCTCGGAGGCACGCTCGAACACTTCGATCTGCCCGCGATTCTGCAAACCGTCGTCGACTCGGGGGCCAGCGGAGTGCTCGAGGTCAAGGATGTCGGGGGCAACACCTTTGGAGCGATCTACACCCGAGACCGGACGATCGGACCGATGCTGTGCGGGACTCTCTCCGGCCCCGAGGCCTTCCTGGAGATTTTGATCTCACCCCCGTCGAAAGGGACCTTTAGATTCTCGAGCGTGGGAACGCCCCGGGAGACCGAGGAGTCTTTTAGTCTCCAGCCGCTCCTCATCGAGGCGGTGCGAATCCAGGACGAGTTCCTCCACTTCGCTTCCGACGTGCCGGCGGATGCCGTTCTCTACCCCTCCGCCCGCAAGGTGTCCGGACATGGCGATGGGGGATCTGCGCTCGAGAAGCAGATATTCAAGCTCCTGACCTCGCAGCCCTGTGGGTGGGGATTGCTCACCGAGCAGATTCCGGTCAGCCGAGGCCGAATCGGGCTCGCGGTCCGCGACCTGTTACGCGCAGGGCTGATCGTCAGTGATTCCGACGAGAAGGTCCGCGGTGCCGCGCCGCGGACCGGCGCCGACACCTAGTCGCGCCTGGTTTGCGAACCACAAGACCCCTGCGCGCGGCGCGCCCCTAACCCGCATATATCACCGGCTTCCTACTACGGACGGCGATGCACCGACCCAGGGTGCAGGTCGCAGGTTTCACAAGCTTCAGGTCTCAGGTCTCAGGTCTCAGGTCGCAGGTCGCAGGTCGCAGGTCGCAGGTCGCACCGAGATGGTCGGTTGGGTCCTGCGATGTCAAGCCTTTTCTATAACTTTCGTGAATTTTTCAATGAGACCTGAGACCTGAAGTCTGTGTAGCCTGAGACCTGAAACTCCAATTCCCCCGAGTAGCGCTTCGCCGCCCTCGCTACGAAACCCGGTGAGATATGCGGGCTGGATTCTTCAGCAATGCCTATACTGGGGCGATGATCGGGCGACGCCTTTTCTTGACCCTGGTCGCTGTTCTGACCGTGGTGGTGGCGGGAACCTCCCTGATCCGCACGGTTCGCAGCTTCTATCGCCTCGACTTCCCAATCTCCTGGGTGGAAGAGGGTGTGGTGGTGGGCGAGGTTCCTGGTGGCTCCAGCGCCGAACGAGCAGGGCTCGTGAGCGGTGACCTCGTGGTGGCCGTGGACGGGGTTCCAATCGAGCGGTTGGAGGATCCGGCCTTCGTCCTCGCCGGCGGCGAAGAACACGGCCTCACGGTACAACGCCTCGAGGGTGGTCTTAGTGAACTTCAGTTCCAGTCGCCTCCACCTGTCATCAACCCCGTTTATCTGGCACGCTCCGCGGTGGGCCTTTTCGGGCTGGCCTGTGCGTTGTATGCGGTGTGGACAACCCGCCGCCGCGAGGCCGCTACCTTTCTGTTTCTCGCCGCCGCCGCCCTGATCCTGGGCGCGGTACCCAACCGCATCGCCTCGGCGGAGCTCGCGCTGCAGGTTGTGCGGCGCGGTGCGGGAGCTGCCCTTCCCTTCCTGATCGTCCGCTTCTTTGCGGTGTTTCCCGAGCGTAAGCGGTCGATGCGCACGTGGGATGTTCTCATTGTGTTGACGGCCGCGGCATCAGCGGCCACCGCCTTCTTCCCGAGGGCCGAAGCGTGGTGGCCGGCGATGGAATCCCTGCTGCGGATGGCGTTCATATCCTCACTGCTCTTCGGCATAGTCCTCCACCTCTGGCGTTGGCGGGAGGCGGCGCGCGAGGTCCGCGTCCGTCGCCAGATCGAGTGGGGCGCCCTGGGCCTCTTCGTGGGTCTCGCCCCCTTCGTCGTCCTCGTTCTGATTCCCCGGTGGGTGGGCATCACGGTCGAACCATTTTCCTGGCTCGCGATCCTGCCGATCGTCGCGGTGCCCCTGACGCTGGTAGCCGCCCTCCGCGAGTATCGGCTGTGGGACCTGGAGCCGATCACCCGCGACTCGCTATCCGCCACCCTGGTAGTGGTTACCGGGGGTTTCATCTTCGCCCTGACGAACCACCTCCTCCTGAGCTACGCGGGCGGCCTGGGCTCCCTGCGTAACCTCTTTGCCTTTGCCACCGGGGTCTTGCTGGTAGTACTCCTCCAGCCTGTGCGGCTTCGTGTGGAGCAATTCCTGGATCGATGGCTGCACCACGGGCGGCTGCCCCCCCGTTCGCTGCTGACCGGGGCAAGCCGCGAGCTCGCACGGGTGGCTGACCCGCGAGAGCTTCTGGTCCGACTTTCCGAAACCATGACAGAGGGTCTCGAGTTCGATCTCGTGACCACCTACCTGCGGGGGAGCGGCGCCCGCTTTGAACGCGTCACCGGCGCCGGCGAGGATTTTCCCGAGCACCTGCCCATCCAGGTCACGGAAACCGAGTTCCCGAGTCGACGTGAACAACCGCTGGCAGTTGCGGGTTTAACGGTGAGAATTCCCCTGGAGAGAGTCGGCACTGTCCACGGGCTCCTCTATCTTGGTTTGCGGCGGGGTCTCTTCCCCCTCGGCAGCGAGGGCCAGGAGGTGGTTGCGTCCTTTGCCGCACAAGCGGCGCTGGCCCTGGAGAGCGCCCGTTACCTGGATGATCTTCGCCGGCAGGCGGAGGAATACAGGATTTTGCACGCCAACACCCAACGCATTATCGAGTCCTCCGCGGCGGCGATTCTCGTCTGTGACGCGGCGGGCCACATTTTGTCCGCAAACTCCGAAGCGGCCGGGATCTTCGCGAGAGAGGCACATGGCTTGGTCGGGCTCGGTCTTGACTCCCTGGTCGATCTGCCCCAGGAGTGGCGCTCGCGGCTTCCATTGCACGCCGTCAACACCGAGGCGCGCACCCTAACCGAGCCGCCGCGGCGGGTGATTCTGGCGGTTTCAGTGCTCGAGTTGGACAGCGGCAGCTTCAACGGCCGGGTGGTGGTGCTGCAGGACGTCACCGAGCTCCGCGACCTCCAGGACCGGATGCGCGACCAGGAGCACCTGGTGGGTCTCGGCCGGCTCGCATCCGGTCTCGCTCACGAGATCAACACCCCCCTCACGGGCATAGCCTCCTTCGCCCAGATGCTCGGCGAGATGACCCCTGCGGACGACCCGAAAGCAGATCTTATCTCCAAGCTGGTGGACCAGAGCTTCCGCGTCTCGCGTATCGTGTCCAATCTGCGCGAAGCGGTGCGCGGCGGAGGCAGCAGTGGCATGGTGCTCGATCTCGCTGGGGTTTCGGCACGGGCGGCGCAGGATGCGGCCCGCTCGCTCGGTGCCGAGGAACGACTCGAGCTGGAGATCGAGGAGGAGCCCGTGATGGTGTGGGCTTCGCCGGCGCCGTTGGAGCTGGCGGTAGCCAACCTTGTGCGCAACGCGATCGAGGCGTCGCCCGATGAAAGGAATGTGCGCGTTGCCGTGGTTGCCGGGCCCGAATGGGTCGAAATCCGGGTCGAGGACTCGGGAACGGGAATTCCCGAAGAGGTGCGCGAGAAAGCCTTCGAACCCTTCTACTCTACGAAGACAGAACGTGGAGGGACCGGCCTCGGCCTGGCCATCACGCGTGATATGATCACTCGGCTTGGCGGAGAGGTCGGCCTCGAGAACATGGAGCACGGCGGGGCCCGCGCCACCATCAAGTTACCAAGATGGCAGGAGTCGGAAGCGTCCTCGTAATCGATGACGAGCCAGTCCTTCAGGACGTGCTCGGTACCCTGTTAAAGGGTGGTGGATTCGATTGCCACCAGGCGACCACTGCCGAGGAGGGCTTGGCACTTCTCCGCGAAGAGGAGGTCGACGTTGTCCTCCTCGACCTCATGCTGCCGGACAGATCCGGTCTCGAAATCCTCCCGGAAATCAAGGCCTACGATCCCCACCTCCCGGTGGTGGTCATCACCGCCTACTCATCGGTGGAGTCCGCGATCGAGGCGATGCGGCTCGGCGCCTTCCACTACGTGCCCAAGCCGTTCAAGAACGAGGAGGTCCTACACCTCGTGCGGCGGGCCTCCGAGCGTCGCAAGCTGCTGGTGGAGAACGTGCAGCTCCGCAGCCGTCTCGACGGGATGGGTGAGATCGTGGGCACGAGCCGTCGGCTCAAGGAGGTCTTCGAGCTCATGCGCCGCGCCGCGCCCGCGCGCTCGAACATTCTCGTTGTTGGTGAGTCCGGGACCGGGAAGGAGTTGGTGGCGAGGGGCATTCATCGCCTCAGCCCGCGGAGTGAGGGACCCTTCGTGCCGGTCCACACCAGCGCCATCCCGTCGGAGCTTCTCGAGTCCACTCTTTTCGGGCACGTCAAGGGGGCGTTTACGGGGGCAGTCAGCAGCCGAAAGGGACTCTTCGAGTCCGCCCACGAGGGCACATTGTTCCTCGACGAGGTCGGCACCATCTCCCCGGAGACCCAGACAAAGCTCTTGCGGGTGATTCAGGAGCGGGAGGTTCGCCGGGTGGGCGGTGTCGAATCCAAGGTTGTGGACACACGCCTCGTGGCAGCCACCAACACCGATCTCCTGGAGGAGGTCCAGGCCGGGCGCTTTCGTGAAGACCTCTATTACCGGCTCAACGTCATCACCTTGGAAATGCCTCCCTTGCGCGATCGCCGAGACGACATCCCCCTCCTTGCCACCCACTTTCTGCATCTCTATGTCGAGGAGAACGAACGCGAGATCGAGGGTTTCTCGCCGGCGGTTATGGACATCCTCAGCGAGTACCCCTGGCCGGGCAATGTGCGCGAGCTCGAAAACGCCGTCGAGCGGGCGGTGGTGTTGTGTCAGGGAAACACCATCGAGGTCGACGAGCTGCCGCAGGCGGTGCGCGGCAGGGGTCGCGGATCGACTCCGGTGACCGAGCTGTCGCCTGAAGGCATCGACTTCAGAGAGGCGGTGACCTCCTACCAGGAGCGCCTCATTCGCGAGGCTCTGCAGCGCACCGATGGCGTACAGCGCCAGGCGGCCCGCCTGCTCCACCTCAGTCCCACCACCCTGAACGAGATGATCCATCGCCTCGGCATCGAGCCTTCTGAAGACAGCGGGGAAGGCTGACCCTCGGGTTGCACGGCAACGGATCCGGCTCGGAGGGCGACCCCGGTCACAGAACAGACGGACAATCACTGCGCTGCTGGCGAGGGATGCGACGCTCCTTCATTGGGGGCCGTATAATAAGAGTAGGAACCAATCGGCGAGGTTTGATGCGCTCATCTGCCCCAAGCAATCGGCTGCCGCTCGATGCGCTCCTCCAGCGCATGCTGGATCCTTCCTTCACAGCCAGCCATCGCCGGCGTCTGTCCTTCCGTGAGACAAGTCCGCACGTCAACCCGGTGATGCTCGCCGTGGCCTCGAACGACTCGTTCTATGTGGGTGCGTGGCGCGATCATGCCCGCGAGTGCGGCGCCTGCGCGCAACTTTTCGAGTACTTTGGCCTCGATCTCTGAGGAAAATTCTGAATTCTCAATTCTGAATTCTCAATTCCTCACTCAGGTGCCTTCTCCCACGCGATCTCGCCACCGCCAAGACACTCCTCGCCGTCGTAGAGAACGGCGAACTGGCCGGGAGCGATGCCCGGATCGGCGTCGTCGGTGAGCTCGACCGTCAGGGCACCATCCTGCCCGGTGTGCACCGTGCACGCTGCGAGGCGTTCACCGTGGCGGACGCGCACCTCGAGGTAGCCCCTCGTGGGTGGCTCGGCGACCCAGTGTGGATGGGGGATGCAGAAGCGGTCGCGAGCATACGTCGCGAGTTCGTTGCTGTGGGCTACCACGACGAGGTCCCGGTCGGTGTCCTTGGTGACGACGTACCACGGCCCACCGGCGAGCCCCAGTCCCTTGCGCTGGCCGATGGTGTGGAACCAGGTACCTCTGTGCTCGCCGAGAACCCGTCCGGTGCCCGCCTCGCGGATCTCACCCGGGCGCTCGCCGAGGTGGTGACGCACGAAGTCGTTGAACGGAACTCGGCCGAGAAAACAGATGCCCTGGCTGTCGGGACGGTCGGCGTTGGCGAGGTCGAGACGCCGAGCCTCGGCGCGGACCTCGTTCTTTCTAAGATCGCCGATAGGGAAGAGACTGCGCGCCAGTTGCTCCTGGCGCAGCTGGCACAGAAAGTAGGTCTGATCCTTAAGGCGGTCCGCTCCCTTGAGAAGCCGAACCATCCCTTCGCGAACACTCGTGCGCGCGTGGTGACCGGAGGCGATAAGATCGAAGCGTCCACCCACCCGATCGACGAGCGCGCCGAACTTGATCTGCCGGTTGCAGATGACGTCGGGGCTCGGGGTATGTCCTCCGCGAAGCTCCTCGATGGCATAAGCGACGACCGTGTTGAGATACTCCCGCTGGAGCGAGAGGACCTCCAGCGGGACGCCGGCGACGGCACACACTTCGCGTACGTATGCGAGGTCGTCCTCCCAGGGACAATGACCAAGGTAGGCGAGCTCGTCCTCGAGCCAGATCTTGAGGTAGAAGGCGGTGAGCTCGTGCCGTCCCTCCTCGGCAAGACGCATCAGCGCCACCGAGGAGTCGACACCACCCGACACGAGCACGGCCACTCTCATGGATTCAGGATACCGATTGAATTAGGAATTAGGAATTCGGAATTATCGGCGCGGGGAGACGCCCGGGTGACTCGGGGCGCAATGTCCGCGTTTGGGCGCGCTCGATCGGAGGTGTCTGGCTCCTGCCTCGCCGGATTACTCATCAAACGCTTCACGCGCATCCGCGAGGCGGCGTGCCTGGCATCCTCACGGGCAGAGTACTGATAGAAAGGGCGCGCTGACCGGACGTGCAGTCCCTGACAATGTTCTGGACTCAAGCGGGGTATGTCGCTGCAGCGGCCACCCGCTCACGGCGGTGGGTCACCGCGCCCGCATGGCGCCAGAAACTCAAAACTCAAAACTAAGAACTCAAAACTACGGATTCAGAATCGGAAAGTGATATCTACCGCATGTACTTGTTATGCACCATGTGCTCGAGGTAGCGATCGGTGTGGATCCCGTAGTCCCGGAGCATACCTTCCGCGCTGACCACGAACGTCGCCTCCTCCCCAGCCACGCGTGAGAAGAAGACGCGGTGTGCGTCGCCGCCCGAGTGGACGTCCAGGGCGCAGAGATCATCGGAGAGCTCCGACACCAGGCTCTGCTCGCAGACCGGGCAGAAGAATTCCCAACGGGTTCCCGGTGCCATCTCCTCCCCCGGGGGCAGCTCGACCTCGTAGTTGCCGGGTTGAGGGTGGAAGCCGGCGAGGAAACGGCGGTCGGCGTTCTCCGCGCGCAGCACAACGTTTTCCTCGGGGTTCAGCAGAGCCTCGCAATGGGGGCACGAGTAGGTCCAATGCATGTCCTCCCCCTTCGCGGGCAGGATAACGAAAAACACAGCGTGCCGCCGAGTTCCGGTCGCATTCTCAGGGAAGATCGACTCCCAGCCCCTCGAGTTCGGTGGTCGCCTGCTCGCTCCAACCCCGATTGGCCGCCGGACTCGCCGGGCTGGGGTGGAGGATGCGGCCGGTCCTGACCTCGGTGTCGGCGAGGGCTGCCTGAGCGCGCTTCTCGGCGAAAGCGCCGACGCCCACAACCAGATCAGGTCGCAGGTACTCGACCGTTCTCCTGAGAGCGCGATCGCAGACCTCGAGAAGCGGCTCGCGTTCGGCTACCGGCAGCTTGTCAGGAGTTCGGTTGCGTCCAGTCTCTTCCAAGAAGGCGAGCGGACAGAAGTTGGCGACAAAGAATCGCGAGAAGAACTTCTTGGGCGTGCCGAAGACATTACGAGCCCAACCCCACAGACGGGCGCCGCTGACCTCCGAGCGGGTGCAGGCGAGGCCCGTCACCCTTCGCTTGGGGTGCTCCGGATCAGGCCGGCCGATCTCGCCGTCGATACCGAGCCAGTCGCGCACCGCGCTCACCTCGCCGAAGGGGACCCCGGTCTGCGCCATCCCCCAGGGGCCGGGGTTCATACCCAGGAAGAGGACTTCCTTGGCCGGCCGGCCGAAACGCTCGAGGTACTGAGTGTGGGCGTCCCAGGCGTAGTCGAGGGGGTTGTAGACGTGGGTTACCGGTGACCCGAAGCTTAAACGATCCACCTCCGCGGCCAGCACGCGTGCGATTTCGATGAGGTCCAACTGCGCCTCCAGAGGTGATGGTAGCAGTAGGAGAATTCGGAATTCGGAATTCGGAATTCGGAATTATCGGCGCGGGGAAGCAACCGGGGTTTTTGGGGCGTTTTGCCCACGCTTGGGGACACATTCGGGGAGCGCGATGGGAAAACTCAACAGCGCACCACGCATTTTCGAGGGTGTCAAACTCAAAACTCAACACCCGCTCACGGCGGTGGGCCACGGCACCCGCAGGGTGCCAGTAACTCAAAACCAAACACTCAAAACTCACCGTCACCCTTCAGATTCTCGGGCAGCCCTCAATTCAGAATTGAGAATTCAGAATTGAGAATTTCTCTCTCGTTCCTCCGACTTGCGCGGGTGTTCGCTCGGAGTGTATGGTGACCCGATTCCGGCGCTGGCATTTGTTGGACGCCGGTGGGAGGTCTTATGGAGTTCAAGAATATTGATGAAATCCTCGACTATGCCATTACAAACGAAGAAAAGGCGGAGGCCCTCTACGCCCAGCTCGCCGACCGGGTGGGTCGCCCGGGGATGCGCGAGGCCTTTCTCCATTTCGCCAACGAGGAAAGGGGTCACAAGGCGCGCCTGCTCAAGATCAAGGCCGGCGAGCTGCCCACGGTAGCTGAGGAGACGATCCAGGATCTCAAACTGACCGAGTACCTGGTGGAGCCCGAGCCTACCGCCAACATGACCTACCCGGAGGCCCTGGTCTTTGCCATGAAGGCGGAGAAGGCGGCCTACATCCTCTACACCCGTCTCGCGGAGCTCACCGACGACGCCGCCCTGAGCAAGATTTTTCAAAACCTCGCCCAGGAAGAGGCCAAACACAAGCTGCGCTTCGAGCTCGAGTACGACGACCACGTTCTCGAAGGGGTCTGATCCCGCTGTCTCGCGTACCATGGTAGGCCGTTGGAGGTCGCCATGCATCGTGCTGTGCTCGTTGTTCTGGTCGTTCTAGCTGCATTCATCACCCCCGCTGCTGACCGGCCGGAAGGCCCCTCCTTCGCCACCAGGTCCGTCACCTACGCGCGTCACGGCATGATTGCCGCGGCCCACCCGTTGGCAGTCGAGATCGGCCTCGACGTGCTCAAGGCCGGGGGCTCGGCCGTGGACGCCGCAATCGCCACCAACGCTGCGCTCGGTCTTCTCGAGCCCACGTCCTGCGGCCTCGGGGGAGATCTCTTCGCCATGGTCTGGGACCCGACAAGCGAGAAGCTCTATGGCCTCAATGCTTCGGGTCGCGCTCCGGCTGCGCTGACCATCGACAAGGTCCCGGCCGAGCCGGACGGCACCATCCCGGTCTACTCGGTCTACTCCTGGACCGTGCCGGGCTGCGCAGACGGCTGGTTCGAGCTCCACCGGAAGTTCGGCAAGCTGCCGATGAAGGACCTCCTCGCTCCGGTTGCCGCGCTTGCCCGCGAGGGAGCGCCGGTGCCGCAGGTGATCGCCGGGGGCTGGGCCCGCGGGGCTGAGAGGTTCAAGGAAATGCCGGGGTTCGCCGACGTCTTCATGCCGGGCGGCAAGGCACCCGCCGAGGGGGAGATCTTTGCCAACCCGGCGCTCGCCCACACCCTCGATCTCCTGGCCGCGGGGGGAAGAGACGTCTTCTACAAGGGTGAGATCGCAAGAGAGATCCTCGCCTTCTCCGAGGAGGTCGGTGGTTTCTTCTCTAAAGAGGATCTCGCCGGTCATACCAGCGAGTGGGTGGAGCCCATTGCCACCACCTACCGTGGGCTGACGGTGTGGGAGCTTCCGCCCAACCCGCAGGGCCTCGCTGCGCTGCAGATGCTCAACATTCTCGAGGCTTTCGATCTCGCTGCGATGGGGCGCGACAGCACTAATTTCTGGCACGTACTCGTCGAGGCCAAGAAGCTCGCCTACGAGGACCGCGCGAGGTATTACGCCGACGTGTCCTTCTCCGAGGTGCAAGTGGAGGAGCTTCTCGACAAGGGCTACGCCGCGAAACAAGCCAAGCTCATCGACATGGGGCGTGCGGCCCAACGCATCGAACCCGGCAATCCGGCGCTCGACCACGGGGACACCACCTTCCTCGTAGCCGCTGATTCGAACGGCATGCTGGTGTCGTTGATCCAGTCGAACTACACCGGATTTGGCTCGGGCTATGTAGTGCCGTCGCTGGGCTTCGGAATCCAGGACCGAGGGGCGCTCTTCAGCCTCAACCCGCACCACCCCAATGCCCTCGAGCCCGGCAAGAGGCCCTTCCACACCATCATCCCCGCCTTCATGGGCTGGAATGGTGTGCCTGACACTCCGTTCGGTCTCATGGGCGGCGACATGCAGCCCCAGGGCCACGTGCAGATCGTGCTCAACCTGGTGGACTTCGGGATGAACCTCCAGGAGGCCGGCGACGCAGCGCGGTTCCACCACACGGGCTCCTCGGAACCTACCGGGACGGTGATGACCGACGGCGGCGTTGTCCATCTGGAGTCCGGGGTGCCCTTCGAGGTGCGCCGCGACTTGACCCGTCGCGGCCACCGCATCCAGGAGACCAACCCCGCGGTGTTTGGCGGCTATCAGGCGATCCGGCGCGACCCTGCGACCGGCGTGCTCGCCGGCGCCACCGAGTCGCGCAAGGACGGGATGGCAGCAGGCTACTGAAATAGGAATTAGGAATTATCGGCGCGGGGCGGCGGCTGGGCGACTCGGGGCGTGATACCCGCGTTTGGGCGCTTTTTGCCTTGTTGGGCGCGCCCGAACTCAAAACTCAAAACTCAAAACTCAAAACTAAGAACTCACTCCCTCACCCCTTCAGATCGCGCTAAGATGACGGCGCATGCTGGAACCCATCCTCACCGATGTACACCGCGAGCTTCTCAGCACCGAGCGTGATCTCATGGCCGAGGTGGCGGCCGGTCTCGAGCGTTGCGAGGCGACGCCTGATGATCTGCGCGCCCTCGCCGAATCCGTCCGTCAGCTCGACGAGCTCTTCCTGCTGGTGGTGGTGGGCGAGTTCAACGCCGGCAAGAGCGCCCTGATCAACGCTCTCCTGGGCCAGGCGGTTCTCACCGAGGGGGTGACCCCGACAACCTCCAAGATCCACGTGATCACCTGGGGAGAGGAGCTCTCCCGTGATCCCGTGGGTGGAGTGGGCGAAAAGGTCACAGCACCTGTCGAGAGCTTGCGCCAGCTGACCATCGTCGACACTCCGGGCACCAACGCTCTCGACCGCAGCCACGAGGCCCTCACCGCCGATTTCGTGCCCCGCGCCGACCTCGTGCTCTTCGTGACCTCAACAGACCGCCCGCTGTCGGAGAGTGAGCGCCTCTTCCTCGAGAGCATCCGCCGCTGGGGCAAGAAGGTGGCGATGGTGGTCAACAAGGTCGATATCCTGCGCGGTGCCGACGAGGTGGCCGAGGTGGTTACCTACGTCTCCTCCAACGCGAGACGGTTGCTCGACGGCGAACCGGAGGTTTTCCCGGTTTCAGCGCTACGCGCCGCCGAGGCGCAGGCTGCCGGGGATTCCGAGGCCCTCGCGGCCAGCGGCCTCCCGGAGGTGGAGGCCTTCCTCCGCGACATCCTCTCGAGCGGCGAACGCCTGCGCCTCAAGTTCTCGAATCCCCTCGGTGTGGCTGCCAACCTTCTCGGCGGCGGGTTGGAGACGGTCGAGGCCCGCCTCGGACTGCTTGCGGACGACCTGCGCACCATCAGCGACATCGAACGCCAGACCGAAACCTGGACCGCCGACGTGCGCCGCGAGTTCGACCTTCGACTCGCTGACATCGACAACGTCCTGTACGGGATGGAGAGCCGCGGCCTCGAGTTCTTCGACGAAACCGTGCGCCTTGGCCGCCTTCCCAAGCTCTTCGACAAGGAGGAGCTCAGGACCCGCTTCGAACGTGAGGTGGTGGCCGACGCGCCGCAGGCGGTGGAAGCCAAGGTGGACTCCCTCATCGACTGGCTGGTGGACTCCGAGCTGCAGCACTGGCAGGCGGTGGTCAACCACGTTAACCGGCGCGCCGGCGTCCACGCCGACCGCCTGGTGGGCGAGGTCGGTGGCCGGTTCGAGGCAAACCGCGCGCGTCTCCTCGACACGGTGGGCCGGGCGGCACGCGACGGGTTGGCGTCGTATGACCGCGTCACCGAGGCGCGGCGCATGGCCGAGGAGGTCCAGAAGGCGGTGACCGGGACGGCGCTGGTCGAGGTCGGGGCGGTCGGTCTGGGCGCCGCGGTCGCACTGCTCGCGTCGAGCACCGCCGCCGACGTCACCGGACTCCTCGCCGCGGGGGTGTTGGCCGCCCTCGGCCTCTTCATCCTTCCCCACCGACGCCGCCGCGCCAAGGCGGAGCTCAAGCAGAAGATCGCCACCATGCGCTCGGATCTCATGCATGCGCTCACCGGGCACTTCGAACACGAGGCCGAGCGTGGGCGCCATCGCCTGGATGAGACCATTGCCCCCTACACCCGTTTTGTGCGCGCCGAGAGCGAACGTCTCGTCCGCGAGCGAGACCAGCTGGACGAGCTGCGCGTTCGCGTGGACACAATGCAGGCGCGGGTGGATGGCCTCGCGGAAGGCTGAGCTACAATGTGCGTCGATATTCCCTCAGCGGCGAGCTTCCACTCGTGAGGTTGGTCGCAGACGAGCCGAGGAGATTCAGCATGAAGAGGACCCGGATATTGAAATACGCCCCGGTCATCGCAGCGGTCGCGCTACTCGTGGGTTGCACAACCGTCGGGCCGGATTACGAAGAGCCCGAGACGACCCTTCCCGACGCCTGGCACACCGCGGCCACCGAAGGCCTCACCGAGGGTGAGGCAACCCTCCAGACCTGGTGGCTGGTCTTCAACGATCCCGAGCTCGAGGACCTGATCATGCGCTCTGCGGGTGGGAATCTCGATCTCCGCGAGGCAATGTGGCGGGTCGAGGAGGCGCGGGCCCTGCGCGGGGTGGCCGCTGGCGCAAAGTCCCCACAGGTGGGCTTCTCCGGTCAGTCGTCGCGGAGCCAGCCCAGCGACAACGGCGTCGCTGGCGATTTCGCGCCCCCGGAGGGTTTCGACGCCACCAACCTGCACGATTACGGTGTCGGCGCTTCCTGGGAGATCGACGTCTTCGGCCGTATTCAGCGTCAGGTCGAGGTGGCCGATGCCACCGCCGAGGCGTCTGTTGAGGCCTACCGCGACGTTCTGGTTTCCCTCTATTCCGAGGTCGCGCTGGCCTACGTCAACCTGCGCTCCTCCCAAGAACGGCTGCGGCTCGCCCACGCCAACGTGGATGGCCAGGAGGACACCCTCGAGCTCACCCAGGATCGATTCTCGGCGGGTCTCGTCTCGGCTCTTGATGTGGCCCAGGCCGAGTCAAATCTCGCCAACACCAGGTCGTTGATTCCCGTCGTCGAACGCGACCTTGATCAGGCCCTGAACCGACTCGCGGTGCTCCTCGGCGAGCATCCTGGCTCGCTCCACGCCGAGCTTTCCGAGCCCGGGCCGATTCCCGACGAGCCGGCCGACGTGACCACCGGGCTACCGGCCGAGCTGCTGCGTCAGCGGCCCGACGTGCGCCAGGCCGAACGTGAGCTTGCAGCGCAGACCGCGCGCATCGGCGTCGCCACCGCCGACCTCTACCCCAGCTTCGAGCTGTCCGGCTTCCTCGGCCTTCAGGCGGTCTCGGGTGGTGATTTCTTCAGCGGCGACAGCCTGACCTGGAACCTCGGCCTGCCCATCCGCTGGAACATCTTCGCCGGCGGCCGCATCCGCTCGCAGATCCGGGCCGAAGAGGCTCGTACAAAGCAGCTTCTCGCCGGCTACGAACAGACGGTGCTCGCCGCGCTCGAGGAGGTTGAGAATGCCATGATGTCCTACGTCAAGGAGATCGAGCGGAGGGGGAGGCTGACGGAGTCTGTAGACGCCACTCAGCGTTCACTCGATCTCGTCCTGACCCAGTACCGCGCTGGACTTACTGATTTTCAGAACGTCCTGGATACGCAGCGCACACTTTTGCTTCGCCAGGACGAGCTGGCGGTGGCCGAAGGAATCGTGATCGGGAGCCTGGTGCGCCTCTACCGCGCCCTCGGCGGCGGCTGGGATCCGAACACGGCTCCCGAGGTAGAGTCCGAGCAATTAGCGATGGCGGAGACAACCTATTCCGCCGGATAAAGCAGTCATGGTGATGGATCGAGGGGAGAAAGACCCGCAGATCGAGCAGATGATTGCAGATTCGTGATCTGCTCACCGGAGCGTCGAACTCACGGAACAATAGAAGGAGAAAGAACATGCGAAAGACGTTGATGAGTGTTGTGATCCTGGCCGCGATCGGGCTTCTGGTAATGCCCGGCCTCGGCTGCGGCACGGACGAGGCCAAGGAAGAGGTCGTCGTCACCGACGAGGCGGTCGTCCAGGAGGAGGAAGTCGCGGAGGTCGCTGAAGAGGTTGGCGAGGAGGAAGAACAATCCGAGTGGCAGGCGATGGAGCAAGAGGGAAAACGGGGAAAGATCAACGAGATGTCTAACGAGGCCCTCGAGGAGCTCTTTGCCGAGCATGACAAGACCAGAGAGCTCTACGCGCGATCCTACGGCTGGGCCGTCTTTGACAACCTCAAGCTCGCCTTCGGCATCTCCGGCGGCGGCGGCAACGGGGTTGCGGTGGTCAGGAACACCAACGAACGCACCTACATGAAGATGGGAACTGCCGGCGTCGGAGTCGGCCTCGGCGTCAAGAAGTACCAGGTGATTTTCTTCATCCAGGATTCGCAGACCTTCAATAACTTCGTCGACAAGGGATGGCAGGCCGATGCTGCCGCGGGCGCAGTCGCCGGCAAGGCCGGAGTCGCGGTGATGACCGACTTCGTCAACGGTCTCGCGGTCTACCAGCTCACCGAAAAGGGTCTAATGGCGAGCGCCGACATCGCCGGAACCAAGTACTGGAAGAACAAGAAGCTCAACGACTAATAGGCCTATTGCGCCAACTCCAACCCCCCGGCCCTCGCCGGGGGTTTTTGTTACCGGCAGATGGTCGAGGCCTTTTCGATATACTGCGATCGGGAGGAACCGGTGCGGATCGTTCACCCTTGCAGCCTGCTGCTCTTAGCTGTCACTGTTGCCTGCTCATCGGCGTTAACCACCTCAGCACCCGAGGTGACCGAGCACGGCACGTACCAGGTTTGGTACCACGGACCCGAGATCGAGGCCGAGCTCAACTATCGGTGGGCCGACGGAAACCTCGGTGACGAGTGGTTGGTCCTTCGGTTGTCGTTGGCCGGTGCTGGTGGTTCATCCACAACGGTCGAACGTCATGCGATCCGGATTCGGAACCCACAGGGACACACAATCGCGTTGATCGACCAGGATGAGTTTCGAGGGGTCTATGGCAACCTCCACACCGCGATCGACCGGGCCGGCGCCTTGGTCGGGCCTTCGGCCAGGTTCCTGCGTGGTCGACAACTTCGCGACCGGTGGTTTTTCGCGCCGCCGTTCGGCGGCCTCGCCTTCGATTCTCTCTATGCCTCTCCAATGTCGGTCAGCAGCGGTCCGCTCCTCTTCCGGGTATCGGGCGGTGTCCAGCCGGGACGGTGGGTGCTGATGATCGATCTCGAGGAAAGTGTCGCTCGAATCCCCTTTGTGCTTGGGGAGTAGAGGACTCGCCGCGTCACGGCGGAGCTACGAAGCACGACTCGTCACGGCGTAGCTGAAAGCGGGACCGGAAACGGGATCCCCTGTCGACCTACGTTTGACTTATGCGGTCTCAGGCTTCAGGTCTCAGGTCACAGGCTTCAGGTTTGATGGAAAACTCACGAAAGTTGCGAAAAGGCCTTGACATCGCAGGGATTCAATCGATCGTCTTGGTGCGACCTGTCTCCAGCATCGAGATTCGTGGACTCGAACCGCGCCCCAGGAACGGGGCCTCAGTCGTCGCCCCGACGATCCCTCACCATCCGAAGAATCCGCACGTCCTCCTGGTGGCGGGGATGATCGATGCGGCTCTTGATGGCGATCAGGCTGTCGAGATCGATCCAGTAGGCTCGCGCGCGGCCGTAGATCCCTTCAATGCGCCGATCCCATGCTTCGGCGAACTCGAGGTCGACAGTTTCGCGGAGGAGATCGATCCGGTTCGGGCCGGCGCCCAGCTGCAGGATCTCGTCGCGGTCATCCGGGTCAAGGAGCTGCGGGCTTCCGAACTCGCAGAGAGCGGCGTTCGCCCTTTTGGCGTTTTCGGGATCGGGGTCGAGCCAGAGATCCATGTCCTTCGTGTATCGAGGCTTGGCGTGGTAGATAAAAGCGAGTCCACCGACGATCAGGTAGCGGACCTCATGCCGGTCGAGAAGCTCGAGCATGTCCTCGAAATCATGGATCGTGTCCATAATCACTGCTCCTCGCTGGCGGCCTCAGCCAATTCCACATCGCGGTGGATGGCAACCAGGGCCGACAGGCGCTCCTCCGGTGTGCACCCCTGCCAAAACTCGAGATCCCACGCCTCGGCATCGGCGTGAGATCGCGCGGTGTGGGCGACTATTCGGCGGCGTCGCTCGCGGCTTCGTTCCTCGAGAGTTGTCATGCGAACTCCCATTACGCTCAATATTTTAGCGTACCCGGAGCCGACAGTAGGGCTCGAACCCGCCGAAATCGGAATTCTCGGCTCCCCTCACAAGGACATAAGCCCTGTGAGACCTGAGACCTGAAGCCTGTGTGCCCTGCGCCTTGAACCTTGCACCTCTTACCCGCTGGGGATCAGCGCCTGATCACTGTTCCGGGCTTGCGGTCGCGGGCTCGGGCTCCGGCGCCTTCTTCCCGCCCACCTTGTCGGACAGGCTCTGTACGACGAAGTAGAGCCACGGGATGACGAAGATACCGAAGAACGTGGCGAAGACCATCCCGCCGAAGACCGCGGTGCCGAGAGAGACACGACTGGCGGCGCCGGCGCCGGTGGCGAAGAGCAGCGGCATGACACCGAGGATGAACGAGAACGCGGTCATCAGAATCGGCCTGAACCTGAGCCGTGCCGCCTCCCTC
>Ga0209013_10001290_pt1 | contig 23093 bp, 22 predicted proteins | sample Cruoilmetagenom2_FD_187291 | JGI IMG/M metagenome (GOLD analysis project Ga0209013, IMG submission 187291) | Oil polluted marine microbial communities from Coal Oil Point, Santa Barbara, California, USA - Sample 2 (SPAdes) (version 2) | ecosystem: Environmental > Aquatic > Marine > Oil seeps ... | reverse complement strand
TTCACGATTTAAATAGGCGAGCATATGATAAAACGATTGAACGTGTTGATGATCAATTCCAACGGTTGGTTCGTCTAAAATTAAACATTTAGGTTCAGCCACGAGTGCACGTGCGATAAATACACGCTGTTGTTGACCACCGGATAATTCACCTATGGATTTCTTTGCGAAATTTTCCATCCCAACAGATTGCAGTGCTTTTTCAACACGGTCCGAAACGTCTTTGGGATATTTTTTAAATAACCCCGCTTTTTTCACAAGCCCACTTTCCACTACTTCGTAAACGGTAGCAGGAAAACCAGAATTAAATGCATTTGATTTTTGAGAAACATAGCCAATCCATTCCCTCTTTTTAAAGTCCTTGCTTGTTTCACCAAATAACTGGACGTTCCCGGATGTCGGTTTTATCAGACCCAAAATAATTTTCAATAAAGTGGATTTTCCGGAACCATTCGGTCCAAGTACAGCCAGAAAATCCCCTTGTTTTACTTGTAAAGATATGTTTTTTAAGACAACGGTCTGATCATAATGAAAAGATACATTGTCAAGTTCAATATCAAATGGCGCTTTCATCAAACTCGCCTCTTTCTAATTCAGAATCATTACGATTTACAATGGATTAGTATAACGAAGAAATGGTCAGAAGTAAACTCTATTTTCCTGAAAGGATGAAATTATGGACGTTTGGGAATTGATTCAAGCAACAAAAGAGAAATCGGATGAAGAACTTGCCAACATGACAAGTCAACTCCCAGTACCTTTAACTCCTAAGGAAGTAAATTCAATACGCCCAATCTTTGATAAAGCATCAATCCAATGGCTATTGTTCGGTCCTCCCGCATATGTTCAGAAACAACTCGGGGAAGTTTTGGGTAAAACACGTACGAAGAAATTATTTGATTATTTCGGTCTAAAATAATGTTTTCACTTCATGTATCACTCCAAAAAGAGACTCAAGCATGGAATGCTTGAGTCTCTTTTAACTTATGAACGTAAACCATCTATACTTTCGGGCATGAACTTTTGCGCTTTGAACATGTCAATTTCGTACAAGTATGGAGCCTTCTTGTTTTTAGCATCCAGACCAACAAAAGGTGTTTCCAGTATTTTAGGAACTTTTGTCAATTGTGGATGATGTACAATTTGATTGAGTGCATCAAAGCCAATCTCTCCAAAGCCTATGTTTTCATGACGGTCTTTCCCGGCACCCCGAACATTTTTGCTGTCATTGATATGGAGAACTTTTAAGCGATCGATTCCAATCAATTGATCAAATTGGTTCAGCACATCATCAAAATCTTCCACAATATGATATCCGGCATCATGGGTATGACAAGTATCAAAACAAATAGAAAGTCGTTCATTATGTGTAACGCCATTTATGATTTGTGCAAGTTCTTCAAAAGAACGGCCACATTCAGTCCCTTTGCCCGCCATTGTTTCCAAAGCGATTTGCACTGGGAAGTCCTGGGATAGTACTTCATTCAAACCTTCGATAATTTTTTCAATCCCTTTATCCGCTCCTGCACCAACATGCGCCCCGGGGTGTAAAACGATTTGTTTTGCCCCCAGAGCAGCCGTTCTTTCGATTTCTTTTTGGAGAAATTCGACGCCCAGCGCAAACGTTTCAGGCTTGATTGAGTTACCAATATTGATGATATAGGGCGCATGCACAACAATATTGGACATTCCATGAGCCTGCATATGTGCTTGTCCCGCTTCAATGTTTAGTTCTTCAATCGGTTTTCTACGCGTATTTTGTGGTGCTCCCGTATAAATCATAAAAGTAGATGCACCATATGATGCTGCTTCCTCACTTGCAGCAAGCAACATTTTTTTTCCACTCATGGAAACATGTGAACCTAATAGCAATTCAAAAAGCCCCTTTACTTTTTACGGTTTTTAATACGACGTTCTCTTTTCTTGACTTTGTCCATTTCCCATCTCATATTACGTTTATATCCCGGTTTTACTTTTTTAGGTTTGCGTACAAGAGATTTAGCTTTCGCATCAATTTCATCTTCAGTTGTTTTCTTACGATTTTTACGTGTATGACGTTCTTTTAGTTCTGACCATTCACCATCAATGACATCAACATGTACAAAAGGGATTCCCATTTTTTCAATTCGAATAATCGCGTCTTCATCAGTTGGTTCATATAATGTTATAGCTGTACCATTTAACCCAGCACGAGCCGTTCGTCCAACACGGTGAATAAAGAACTCCAAGTCATCTGGAAGCTCATAGTTAATCACGTGACTGACTCCTTGAATATCAATCCCACGTGCAGCTAGATCCGTCGCAACAATATATTGATACTCAAGGTCCCGGACTTGTTTCATCATGCGTGTACGTTCACGTGGAGCTAAATCTCCATGTATTCGACCTACACGGTATCCTGCTTCAGCCAAGTAATTCGCAACGTCGTCAGCATTCTTACGTGTATTCGCAAAGATGATTGCAAGATATGGATTAATTCCTTTAAGGACTTCCACTAATCGTTTCTTCTTCGATTTACTGCGAACAGGCACCAAATTAAAAACAATTCCTTCAGCTACTGGTCGTTTATCACCGATATTGATGTGGACTGGGGATTCCATGTATTTCTTCAAGAACGGCTGCAGTCTTTCAGGAATCGTTGCAGAGAAGACATACATTTCCAGATTGTCTGGCATTTTCCCTGCAAATGTATCGATATCTTCGATAAAGCCCAGATCAAAAGCAAGATCTGCTTCATCTACTACTAATATCGGGGCAGTATGAACCAATAGTGCATTTTCTTTTACTAAGTCACGGATGCGTCCAGGTGTTCCTACAACGATATGTGGTTGTGTTTTCAGTTTATCAATGGAACGTTGCTTATCAGTTCCACCAATGAATAATTTTGATTGAATATCTGTGCCTTCCGTCAACTTGCTTAGCGCCTCGAAAATTTGTGAAGCAAGTTCACGCGTTGGAGACGTAATAACCGCCTGCAAGTCATTTTTACCTGTTTGAATGCGCTCAACTATCGGAATTAAAAAACTATGCGTTTTCCCTGTACCCGTATGTGCTTGGCCTATTGCGCTTTTTCCTTTTAGGATTAAGGGGATCATTTCTTTTTGAATCGGTGTTGGGTCTGTAAAACCTAATTTATTAATGGCATTCTGTAAAAAAGGTTGAAATTCGTAATCTGTGTATTTGGACATATTTTTGTCCCTCCTGACATTCTTTCATTGTAACATGTTTTGTCTATTTTGAAGACCATCAGCTAATCATAGTTGTTCTATGGTTACCGCGTCAATTAACTGTTTATTTAGAAAGGAGGATTTCATGCGTTATCAATCATTTTACCCATTTTCCCAATCTCAATTACCTCAAATCCCAAATCATTTTTCCGTTCCTCCAAATCGATTCCCAGGCGGTCCCTCTCACCTACCCATCGGTCTAGGTAATGGTAGGGTGCCAGGACCAGGACGAGGAAATGGTGGAATTTCAGGTCTAAGTCGGATGCTAGGCCTAGGAAGTGCAGCAACGCCGTCGGACCCGGCCTCCATGCTTGGTCAAGGAGCTTCCGGATTGCCTACCGGAACAAATCGGATGGAACAATACCTACAAACTGCTGACCGATTTTTATCAACCGCACAACAAATTACACCTATGGTTAAACAAGTAGCACCTATGGTTCAAAACATCCCTGCTTTATTGAAAATCTATCGTGGATTTCAGAACACCCCGGATGCGACTGCTGCCACTAGTGCAGCCAGCAACATCGCAGCCTCTGCACCTCGTACAGGTGGTGTTTCACAACCACGAATCTTTCAGCCACCTAATTGATTTTTGAATTTGCATCTCCTCTCAGTTATAATAGGGATTACTAACTTCTGAGAGGAGTGCTACTGATGAAAGTACTCAAAATCACCCCACGCGGCTATTGCTACGGTGTCGTGGATGCAATGGTCATTGCCCGCAACGCGGCGATGGACACTTCTTTGCCACGCCCGATTTATATACTAGGCATGATTGTTCACAATAAACATGTCACAGATGCATTTGAAAAAGACGGGATCATTACGTTAGACGGAGAAAACCGCAAAGAAATTCTGGAAAAAGTGGATGGCGGCACAGTCATCTTTACCGCACACGGAGTATCACCGGAAGTTCGGGAATTGGCAAGACAAAAAGGCTTGGTGTCAATTGACGCCACTTGCCCGGACGTTACGGTCACTCACGATCTTATTCGCGAAAAGACGGCCCAAGGGTACCAAATCATTTATGTTGGTAAAAAAGGCCACCCTGAGCCGGAGGGTGCTGTAGGAGTTGCACCGAACGCTGTACATCTCGTCCAGACTGTTGAAGATGTAGAACAATTGAACATTCAAGCCGATAAATTATTAGTGACCAACCAAACGACCATGAGTCAATGGGACGTGGTTTCTTTAATGGAAAAATTGGAACAAAAGTATCCTCACATTGAAGTTCATAAAGAAATTTGCTTGGCTACACAAGTTCGTCAAGAAGCGGTGGCGGGTCAAGCCGGAGCAGCACAGCTTTTGATTGTTGTTGGGGATCCAATGAGCAATAACTCAAACCGCTTGACACAAGTATCGGAAGAGATAGCGAATACACCCTCCTACCGCATTTCAGATCTATCTGAACTAAAAATTGAGTGGTTAGATGGAATTGACACGGTTGCTGTGACAGCTGGTGCTTCGACGCCGACACCAATCGTCAAGGAAGTTATTCAATACTTAGAGAAATTCGATCCACTTGATTCAGAGACACATGCATTGGTACGAACAGTCACGATCGATAAAATCTTGCCGAAAATAAAAGTAGTGACTCCTGTAAAACGAATCGAACCTTATACCATCTCATAATAAAGAGGCTATCCAGTAATAATCGGATAGCCTCTTTTCTATAAGTGTCTAAATGGTTCAGTAGAAATACTTGAAGGAATAAATGTACAGTTGTATTTTTTTTGTTCACACAAACGATTCATTTTGTTCGAAACACCAGCTTTCATAATGGATTCCACATGATGACCAGGATCCACGACTGAAAGTCCAATTGTTTGCGCGTCCTGTGCAACATGGAAATACAAGTCTCCCGTGACAAGAACATCCGCTCCCGCTCGTTTGGCTTTTTGAATATATTTGTTCCCATCGCCGCCCAGCACGGCCACTTTTCGTATTTCAGCATAGCCTGTACCAACGACACGAACAAAAGGAACATCTAGCTGAACTTTCACTTTTTGAGCGAATGCATCCAATGAAATTGGTTCGGTTAGCGAACCGATTCGACCAATTCCTTGTTGGTTTGTTTTGGATTCCAGATTCCATAAATCAAAAGCCACCTCTTCATAAGGATGGTGTTCAAACATAGCTTTTAGAACTCTTGTTTTTTCAGAAGCAGCAAACACTACTTCCACTTTTTCTTCGTCTACCTCTTCTAACTGGTTCATTTGACCAATTGCCGGATTTGCCCCTTCAAGAGGTTGAAAACGTCCAGTACCAATCGCTGAAAAGCTGCATGAATCATACTGACCAATTTGACCAGCCCCAGCACGCGCTAGTTCTTCACGTAAACGAGAAGCATCAGTAGTGGGAACAAATACAGCTAATTTCATCATGGGTTCAAAATAGGTTTGTTCAAGCACTGTGATGTCCTGCAATTGAAGTGCTTCTGCCAGTAAATCATTGACACCACCTGGCGCTACATCCAGGTTTGTGTGTGCAGCATAGACGGCAATATCATGCTTGATGCAAAGCTCAATCATTTTACCAGCGGGTGTATCAGTCCGAATATTTTTTAAAGGACGATAAATAGGAGGATGATGTACAAGGATAAGTTGGCAATTATTCTTGATTGCTTCCTGGACAACTTCTATCGTGACATCCAGTGTGACCAGCACGTTACTGATCGTTCGATTCAATTGTCCAATATGTAAACCAACCGGATCCCCATCTAAAGCGAATGACTTCGGCGACCAAGATTCAAACAATTGAATCACTTCATGTCCATTCACTGTTTTCATTCACCAAGCGCCTCCTTCACAATCAAAAGCTTTTCTTCCACTTCTGCTTTTTTCATTTCTACTTCTTTTGATAATTCAGCAAAACGAATCGCTTCTAGAATACGCTTCCACTCGGCCGATTCTTTTCTCCATTTAGCCTGAAATACATCATTTTGCTTGTCCATCAGAAATGGACCGAGTAATTTTTGTGATGGCGTCAAGTCCATAGTGCCTTTTTCCAAAACTAAAATTTCATAAATTTTATCATCTTCCTGAAGAATGTCTTCAGCTATAAGCTTCCAATCATTTAACAGGGCCCATTCGCGAATTGCTTTTGCATATACGTTTGGCTGTAAAATAAGACGAGATACAGTCGATAGTCGATTCATGTCTTGATCTAGGATAGTGGCGATTAATGGTCCGCCCATTCCAGCAATCGTCACGGTATCCACTTCATCTTCAATTTCAATCGCCTTAAGTCCGTTCGCTAGACGTACGGTAATCTTGTCCTGTAATTGTTCGGCTCTGACATGACTTTGAGCGGATTCATAAGGCCCTTTCGCCACTTCACCAGCAATTGCTTTTGAAGCAAGTTGATGATGAATCAAGTAACAAGGTAAATAGGCATGATCACTTCCAATATCGGCTACAATGGCCCCTTTTTCCACATAAGATGCCACACACATTAAGCGTTCTGAGAGATGTTGTGCGTTCAACAAAATCCTCTCCTTTCTTCTAATAACAAGATTGTACCATAACCAAGAAAAAACCCTTATCCTAAGTTAGGATAAGGGTCACTTTACTATTCTAATGTTAAGATATAATCCGCCATCGCTTCTTCTTGACCAGGTAGTAAGCCTGCAGGCATCATTGAGCCTTTACCCTCTTTAATGACCGTAGCGATTTCTTCTTTAGATAAAGATGTACCCGCTAAAGCTGGACCTACTCCACCTTCAAGGTCTCCTCCGTGACAAGAAATACATTTTCCTTTAGCAACTTCAGCATCGAATTCCGCTGCCGTTTCGCCGCCTTCAGCACCTTCTTCATGGCCAGCTGCGCCTTCTTCGTGACCAGCAGCAATTTCTTCTTTTTTATCGACGCCTTGTATAGATAAGAAGAAAATAAGACCAATACCGAAAGCCATGATTAAAATGAAAGGAACTATTGGATTTTTTTGCATTATGTGTAACCTCCCTCTTTTCGTTCATTCTTTATCTGAAAATAGAATGATTCAACATTGTAATTGTACTGCATTCTATTAAAAACGAAAAGTCTTAACTCGGAAGTTTCGATACTTTGTACCATTTTCGACATATTCGCAAAAATTAACAGCCAATCTGTCTTGCAATTACCATTCGTTGGACTTCGGAAGTACCTTCACCAATTTCCAGCAATTTCGCATCGCGCATATAACGCTCTACTTCATACTCTTTCATGTAACCATAGCCACCATGAATTTGAACAGCTTGATCTGCAACTTGCATAGCAATCTCAGAGGCATATAGCTTACACATAGAAGCTTCTTTTGTAAAAGGACGACCTTGATCTTTTAACCAGGCAGCTTTATGAACCATCGTACGAGCCAATTCAATCTTCATGGCCATGTCCGCCAGTTTGAATTGTGTAATTTGGAATTCAGATAAAGATTTACCGAACTGCTTACGTTCCTTCGAATAACGTAGCGCACGATCAAAAGCTGCTTGTGCGATACCAACCGCCATAGATCCGATACCAATACGTCCCCCATCAAGTGTTACAAGGAATTGTTTGAATCCATATCCTTTTTTACCTAATAGATTTGTTTTTGGCACGCGTACGTTCTCTAAAACCAATTCGGTTGTATTTGACGCGTTTAAGCCCATTTTTTCGTAATTATCGATAATTGTGAAGCCTTCCGCATCTGTTGGCACGATAATCGCACTGATTTCTTTCTTGCCATTCTCTTCACCCGTAATTGCGGTGATTGCTAAATGCTTCGCGTGGCTGGCATTCGTGATATATACTTTGCTTCCGTTAATGATATAGTCATCCCCGTCTTCTACTGCGCGGGTTTGTGTACCGCCTGCATCAGAACCTGCATTTGGCTCGGTTAAACCGAATGCACCGAAAGATTCTCCGGTACAAATCGGTGTTAAATATTTATGTTTTTGTTCTTCAGTACCAAATAAATTTAGTGGAGCGCCACCCAATGAAATATGAGCAGAATATGTAATGCCCGTAGATGCACAAGCACGACTTAATTCTTCCGTTACAATGGCAAAACTGATTGTATCAGCCCCAGCACCACCATATTCTTCAGAAAAAGGCAGACCCATCATCCCCATGTCGGCTAACTGCTTAAAAATTTCTTTTGGAAAAGCTTTTGTTCGATCTCGCTCGATTGCTCCTGGTGCGACGACTTTATCCGCAAACTCCTTCATAGTTTTGCGGATCATTTGATGTTCTTGAGATAAATCAAAATTCACGACATTCAACCCCTTTAATTTTCGAAACGCTTTCAATTTTCATTATATATGAAATATTCTATTATTCACAACTATTATTCTACTATTTATTTTACTAGAATAAAAAAAAGACACTCACGGTTGTGAATGTCTTTAAACCAACTCTATTCTAAAAAGTCTTTTAGACGTTTACTTCTCGAAGGGTGACGTAATTTACGTAAAGCTTTCGCTTCAATTTGGCGAATACGCTCACGTGTTACACCAAATACTTTCCCTACTTCTTCCAGCGTACGCGTACGGCCATCATCAAGACCGAAACGCAAACGTAAAACATTTTCTTCACGATCAGTTAACGTATCCAATACGTCTTCTAACTGTTCTTTTAATAGTTCATATGCTGCATGGTCAGATGGTGATTGTGCATCGGAATCTTCAATGAAATCTCCGAGATGCGAATCATCTTCTTCCCCAATTGGTGTCTCAAGTGATACTGGCTCTTGTGCAATCTTCAAGATTTCGCGCACTTTTTCAGCCTGTAATTCCATTTCTTCGCCAATTTCTTCCGGAGATGGCTCTCGCCCCAGGTCTTGCAATAATTGTCGCTGTACACGAATTAGCTTATTGATGGTTTCCACCATATGTACAGGTATGCGAATCGTTCTAGCTTGGTCAGCAATCGCACGTGTAATCGCTTGACGAATCCACCATGTTGCATACGTACTGAATTTGAAGCCTTTGCGGAAATCGAATTTTTCTACAGCCTTAATTAGACCCATATTACCTTCTTGAATTAAGTCCAGGAACAACATTCCGCGACCAACATAGCGTTTTGCAATACTTACCACAAGTCGTAAGTTGGCTTCAGCCAAACGTTTCTTCGCTTCCTCGTCTCCAGCTTCGATACGCTTTGCAAGCGCGATTTCTTCAGCAGCTGAAAGCAAACCAACTCGACCGATTTCTTTTAGATACATACGTACAGGATCGTTAATTTTAACACCTGGTGGTACGCTTAAATCGTTCAAGTCAAATGTTTCTTCCCCTTGACCTTTTTTCATTAACTTTTCCAAATCTTCTTCATCGCCGTCTTTTCGACCAAGTTCTACACCTTGTGCTTCAAGCTGTTCAATAAACTCTTCGATTTGATCGGACTCTAACGCAAAAACGGTTAATTTTTCTGCTATATCTGCAAACGTTAACTCCCCCGATTTTTTACCTAATTCGAGTAAAGCTTTCTTTGCTTCTTCCAATGTGACCTCAGTTTCAACCTCTTTTGAACGTTCAGACTTGTCCGCCATAAGTCTTCCTCCTTATAAAAACCAATCAATTTACATTGTTGATAACGATTTCTTCAAATCGATGATTTGTTTTGCCAATTCTAATGCACGTGTTAAATTCTGAAGTTTTTCCGCTTCCTTTGATTCGTGCATTTTCATTTGAATTTGAAGCTCGATTCGATGTTTATTTATTTGTCGCAAACAGTCAGAGACTTCTTCACTAGCATGTTCCGGGTCTCGTTCTGTTAACGTTGCTTCCATTACCAACTTTCGTAATTCCGCGTCTTCCAAAATTTCCAGAAAACGATGTGTATCAGCTTGAGGATATGTGTCGTAGAAACCTATGAGTCGAACAAAAATCGCTTCATAAGAATCGTGGATGAATACATGAAGCCCATGCTCTTGGTGTAATCGATCGACAATATCAACTTGATGTAACATATGAGCGAGCAACAATTTTTCAGCTCGATCGATTGCTTGTACACGTTTGCGAATAGCAGGTACGTTTTGAGCAATTGAAGGCGTCTGTTGTTTCGAATTTTGCTTAATGGATCTACCTTCAATTTTTCGGAACTGTTGATAAATCGCTTCTTCGGAAATATTGGTTTCCGTTGCTAATTGCCGTATATATAAATCCCGTTCAACAGGAGAAGAATTTCCAACGAAATGTTCAAGGACTTCTTGCACATATTGTAACGTGTCATTTTCAAATTGAAAATTCTTGTTGCGTCTTGCTACCATCATCATAAACGCCAGGTATGCATGGGGGCGATCAATGATTTGTTTCTCGAATGCCTCTGCCCCATTTTTTTGGACATAGTCATCCGGATCCATCTGATCAGGCAACAGTGCTATTTCGGTTTTCATTTTATCTTGCACCAATAGTTGTGCAGCACGTTTTGCAGCTTCAAAGCCCGCAGCATCCCCATCATAACAAACAGTTACTGTGTCAGTTAAACGTTTTAGCTTTTGAATATGTTCCTTGGTAAGTGAAGTTCCCATGGTAGCTACAGTGTTTATGATACCCGCTTTTGCCGCAGCCATAACATCCATGAATCCTTCCATCACAATAACCTTATGTTTTTTACGAATAATCGGACGTGCAACATCCAGATGGTACAAAACTTTGCTTTTTTGAAAAATCGGTGATTCCGGACTATTCATATATTTGGCATCCTGCGTTTTTGTATTCAGAACGCGTCCTGAAAACGCGATTGTCTGTCCGGTTTCATCCTGAACCGGAAACATGATTCGTTCTCTAAATCGATCAAAATATTCATTTTTGTTTTCTTTTTGAATGAGTAGCCCGCTTTGTGCCATTTCCGCTAGATTGAATCCTTTACGTTCTAATAATGTCGTTAAGGCATCCCAATTAGGAAGTGACCACCCAATCTTATAATGTTCAATGAGCTCTCTTGAAAATCCTCTTTCTTCTAAATAACGAAGAGCTTGTTCCCCCTCTTCCGTGTTGAGAAGTAAGTGGTGGTAATAGTTCATCGCAAAAGTGTGCGCTTCTTTCATACGCGTCTCATCTTTTGAAACCGTTTTGGTTTCACCGCTTTGTGGCTCGATATCTAAATCAATGCCCACACGTGAACCTAGCTTACCAACCGCTTCTTGGAAAGAAAGATTATCAATATCCATTACAAATGTAATGACATTTCCACCAGCCCCGCATCCAAAACAATGAAAAATTTGTTTGTCCTGGGTGACTGAAAATGACGGTGTCTGTTCACCATGAAAAGGACAGAGACCAAACCAGTTTCGTCCGCGTTTCGTTAATTGAACATATTCGCTGATGACATCAACAACATCATTATTAGTCCGAATTTGTTCAATTGTTTCTTCAGGTATTCGTTCCACGTTGTCATCACCATCTTTACAGGCTATATATTGAATTCGAGATAATTGATAAATATCCTGCAAGTTTCGACAAAAAAATTTGAAAATCTCATTTCCGCTAAAAGAGGGATGAAATAATGCTATTTTATTCACGTTTATCCATAAAATGACTTCAACTTCAATTAAAAACTTGCGAAATGACTTCTCGTATTTAATATTTTTACCACAATTCTTTATTATAAAACACTTTATATTAAAAATCCACAGAATAATTGTAAAACCAAAAGAAAAAACCTTCCCGATACAGGATGGTTTTCACTTACTGTATTTTGTTTAATATCACATTTGCCGTTTCCTCAACAGCCCGGTTGGTCACATCAATCACTTGACATCCTATCCGCGAGACCACTTTGTCAAAATGAAGAATTTCCTGCTTTATACGCTCTAATTTCGCATAGTTCGCATCATCATTCAAACCAAGAGCGATTAGTCGCTCTTTTCTGATGAAGTTAAGTTTGTCCGGTGAAATCACGAGGCCGAAGCACTTGTCAGGATTAACCTTGAACAATTCTTCCGGTGGCTCAACTTCGGGTACGAGAGGTACATTGGCCACTTTGTACCTCTTATGAGCCAAATACTGTGACAAAGGAGTCTTTGAAGTACGAGACACACCGACTAAAACAATATCCGCTTTCAGTAATCCTCTTGGATCGCGTCCATCGTCATATTTGACGGCAAACTCAATGGCTTCAATTTTCTTGAAATACTCATCATCCAATTGACGGACTAATCCAGGTTCTTCAAAAGGAATTTCATTCAATTCTTCTTCGAGCGTATCTAGAAGTGGACCCATTAAATCAATTGAACGAACTCCATGAATTGCACATTCTTTTTGTAACGTTGCACGCATATTTTTTTGTACGAGCGTATAGAGGATGATACCTTGTTGGAAACTTGCCAATTGGACGATTTCTTTTACATGATCCAAGGTCTCGATATGTGGAAAACGTTTCAACGATGTGTCTTGCAAACCCGGTCTGAATTGGCTGACTGCTGCCTTCGCTACTAATTCCCCTGTTTCACCAACTGAATCGGATACGATAAATATCTGAAGTTTTTTACTCATTCATATCACCTCACAAGTCATGGCTTTCCGCTAGTGACAGAAAGGCACGCGTAATATTTGTCTTTGTTAATCGACCAATCACTTCATATCCATCAGAATGTTCTTTTACAATTGGTAGAGCATCAATTTGTTTATCAATCAATTTCTTCGCAGCATGAATGAGCGAATCATTTTTGAAGCAATACGTTATGTTTGGCATTCTTGTCATAATGATGTTCACGGGAATTTTATTCAAGTCATGTTGACCTAAACTCGTGCGCAGTAAATCTTTTCTTGATAAAACCCCTGTTAAATAAGCATTTTTATCAACAACGAATAATGTACCTACATCTTCTAAAAACACATGACAAATTGCATCATATACAGTCATGTCTTCAGCAACCACAATCGGGATAGATTGAAAGTCTTTAACTTTCATTTTCATCATATTATCGGAAACTACTTGACCTGTTTTTTTACCTGAATAAAAATAACCTACACGAGGTCTTGCATCCAAAAAGCCAGCCATTGTCAAAATCGCTAAATCCGGCCGAAGTGTAGATCTCGTTAAATTCAGACGCTCAGCAATTTGTTCACCGGTAATTGGACTATTTCCTTTTACAATACTTAAAATATCCTCTTGACGTTTGTTGAGTTCGATCGGACTCACCGCCTCAAAAAGTGTTATACTCAATCTTAAATATTATATACTAATGACCTAATGTAATCTAGTCATAATAACCTTGGTGGTATTTTTCACAAAGGCGTGGTATAATGATGTGAACTTTATAGACGAAGATGGGAATATAAGTATTGTTCAACTCAAGCGAGCAGAGATCGTGAAAGTCTGCATCGAACAAGAAAAGGCAGCCTGGAGTCATGATTTTTGAAAGTGGATTGCATGTTGCAGTCAACTGGGGTGGAACCGCGGGTATCAAGCACTCGTCCCCGGACATTTTATGTCCGGGGATGGGTGCTATTTTTATTTTTGGAGGGATTGTTATGGCAATCACAATGGAAAGTGTTGTTAGTTTAGCGAAACATAGAGGATTTGTATTTCCGGGCTCTGATATTTACGGCGGCCTAGCCAACACGTGGGATTACGGTCCACTGGGAGTCGAACTCAAGAACAATATCAAAAAAGCTTGGTGGCGCAAGTTCGTTCAAGAATCACCCTACAATGTTGGTTTGGATGCAGCCATTCTTATGAATCCAAAAGTTTGGCAAGCTTCTGGTCATGTAGGAAACTTCAACGATCCGATGATTGACTGCAAGAAATGTAAAGCACGTCATCGTGCTGATAAGTTAATCGAAGATGCATTGGATGCTAAAGGCATTGAAATGATTGTTGATGGCCTGCCATTTGAAAAAATGGAAGAGCTTATCAAGGAACATGAAATCGCTTGTCCAGAATGTAGTGAGAAAGAATTTACCGGCATTCGTCAATTTAACTTGATGTTCAAAACATCTCAGGGTGTTACCGAATCATCTTCCAATGATATTTATTTACGTCCTGAAACAGCTCAAGGGATTTTCGTGAATTTCAAAAATGTGCAACGTTCAATGCGCAAAAAAATGCCGTTTGGTATTGCTCAGATTGGTAAAAGTTTCCGAAATGAGATTACTCCTGGTAACTTTACATTCCGAACACGCGAATTTGAACAAATGGAACTTGAATTTTTCTGCAAACCTGGAGAAGACTTGGAATGGTTTGCTTTCTGGCGCGATTATTGTAAAAACTGGCTACTGAATTTAGGCTTAAGTGAAAACAATATGCGTTTACGTGATCATGATGAAGATGAATTGTCCCATTACGCATCCGCTACAACAGATGTGGAATACAAATTCCCATTTGGATGGGGCGAACTATGGGGTATTGCAGATCGTACAGATTTCGATTTAAAACGCCATATGGAGTATTCTGGTGAAGACTTCAATTACATTGATCCAGTGACAAATGAACGTTTTGTTCCTTACTGTATTGAACCTTCTTTGGGGGCAGACCGTGTTACCTTAGCATTTTTGTGCGACGCATATGCTGAGGAAGCACTTGAAGGGGACGACAAACGTACTGTGTTACGTTTCCATCCAGCATTAGCACCTGTTAAAGCGGCGATTTTACCTTTGTCAAAAAAATTAGCTGAAGGTGCAGGAGAAGTATTCGCTGACTTAAGCAAATCATTTATGGTTGATTACGACGAATCGCAATCAATTGGTAAACGATATCGCAGACAAGATGAAATCGGTACTCCTTTCTGTATCACATATGATTTTGATTCCGTGGAGGATGGTCAAGTGACTGTACGTCACCGCGACTCAATGGAGCAAACGCGTATGCCAATCGTCGAAGTGAAAGCTTATATCGAAAAACATTTGGAGTTTTAATTTATTTATTTAAAAAGCCCGACTTGCATCCACAATTGTTGCAAGTTGGGCTTTTCTTATACCGAGAATCCAAGCCTAAAAAAAACCGGGCAAAGTACGCCCGGTCCTTAAAATCAAATCCCATTCAATTGCGACTGTCGGTTTCAAGTCACGTTTGGACTCAAACCCGTTGCTTCATGGTCTGAAGAATAAAGTGGGACGAAGGGACTCCGTGACTTCGTCCCTCCCTCCTTTCTCAGACCATCTGGCTCCGGATGTTCGTCCGTCATGAAAATTTATGACTCAGAGGTTATAGGGGAGCGACGGAAACACCCAAGCCACAGGATTACTTGAAACGCAAAGAGGAGCCAAGTGACGCAGTCACTTGGCTCCTCTTTGTCGTTCATTAAGTAATGGAGTAGCATGGTGTTTCCAAAGCTCACTGTGAACCTCAGCTTGATTAGTTTTCAGAAAGAGTTCTCTTCTGTATGACAAAATAACTTACCTATTCTTAAAGTATAAACTTTCTTATTCATTAAAAAATCCTTCTATTGCTCCTCATCAGGAACAGTAGACGGATTTTCTTTTTTCGGAAAATATTGTGGTGAACGGTCAAGTTGATCAAGAAATGAACGGGATTTCAAGCGTATGCCCGTCTGTTCCTCATATATGGTCCGAACGATCTTTTTGATAAATGTTTTTGTTTCTTTTTTTAAAGTTAATTTCCCAACTTGCTCAATGGGAACTGTATAAAAGGTTCGAATCAACTTTACTTGTAGAGGTGTCAGGCGAATGATATACCGGTCCACCCCAAAACACCTGTGACATAAAAAGCCGATTTGTTGAAAGGAAAACGCGAATTCACCATCCGTTGCACCACAATTCGTGCATTGATGCAAGGTGGGATAAATTCCCGTCACCGGCAACATCTTCCATTCCACAAACAAAGCGATTGCTTCAGGGTCATATTCTTCCGAAATTGCATGCAAAGCTTGTTGCAGCAAATTGAAAATTGAGGGTTGTGCTGTTTGTTCATCAACAGCCCGATCAATAAGTTCTACGACAAAACTAGCATAAGCTGTCGCTTCAATATCTTCTCGAATATGTCGATATGACTCCACTTGCTCCCCCTGTTGCATGGTTCCCATTCCTCTTCCTTGTTGAATAAGGAAAGAACCGTGTGTAAAGGGTTGCGTTACGGCAGCTAAACGACTGGCAGGCTTTTTTGCCCCTCTAGCCATCGCCGTTATCTTCCCCGCATCTCTAGAGTATAGTGTCACGATTTTATTCGTCTCGCCATAATCTTGCGTTTTTAAGACAATGCCTTCTATTCGATTCAGCAACTGTCCACACGCCCCTTATTAATATTCGTCGTCGCGGAATCCAAAATCTCGTAAATGAACTTGTTTGTTACGCCAATCTCTTTGGACTTTCACCCACAACTCAAGGAATACTTTGCTTCCTAATAACATTTCTATATCTTTACGAGCACGCATACCTACTTCTTTCAACAGTGCTCCCTTTTTGCCGATTACCATCCCTTTTTGTGACTCGCGCTCAACCATAATAGTCGCTGTTACACGAATCTTATCACTATCTTCATCTCTTTTAATTTTCTCGATTACGACTGCAATCGAATGAGGGATTTCTTCATGAGTCAAGTGAAGTACTTTCTCACGAATTAATTCCGAAATGATAAAACGCTCAGGGTGGTCTGTTACTTGATCGGCAGGGTAATATTGAGGTCCTTCTGGCAAATGTTTAGTTAACACTTCAAGCAACCCATCAATATTGATTCCTTCTAAAGCGGAGATTGGAATGACGTCTGCGAAATCATATTCTTGGCGGAACGCTTCCGTGACACTCAATAATTTATCTGGATGAATTAAATCGATTTTATTCATCACTAAAAATACAGGAGTTTCATTTCCTTTTAACATCTCTAAAATATATCGATCTTGTTTTCCAATTCGATCGACTGAATCCACCATCAATAAAATGGCATCCACTTCGCGTAGTGTGTTTTTAGCCACTTTCAACATGAAATCACCTAGTTTATGTCTAGGTTCATTGATCCCTGGTGTGTCGATAAAAATAATTTGCTGTTTATCTGTCGTTAACACACCTTGTACTTTATTTCTGGTAGTTTGTGGTTTATCACTCATAATCGCGATTTTTTGACCAATGACACGGTTTAGAAATGTAGATTTCCCTGCATTCGGACGACCAATTATTGAAACAAATCCTGATTTAAATCCTTTATTTACTTCCAGCATACGCTAAATCCTCCGGTGAAAATGCACCAGGCAACAGTTCAGCAACTGTCGTTTCCTGTACATCTCCTTTTAGATTGATTAAGTAAACAGGCATGTTCGGTTCACAGAACTCTGCAATGACTTGTCGGCAAGCTCCACAGGGTGATACCGGTCCGTCTGTATCGGCAACTACTGCAAGCGACTCGAAATCACGGACTCCTTCGGAAACAGCCTTGAACATAGCCGTACGCTCAGCACAATTGGTCATGCTATAGGCAGCATTCTCGATGTTGCATCCGTGGTATACTTTGCCCTCTTTTGAAACCAATGCAGCGCCAACCTTGAACTTCGAATATGGGACGTACGCATTTTCGCGTGCGATTTTCGATTCTTCTATCACTTGTAATTTATCCATAAATCCAACACCTCAATTAATAATTTCCATCCACTTAGGTAAAAAGATGAGTATTCCGATTATAGCACTTGCACCGGCAAATACAAGAACAGCGGCAGCACTCATGTCTTTCGCTTGTTTAGCCAATTCATGGATTTCAGGCGATGCTAAATCTACAGCTTTTTCCAAAGCGGAATTGATCAGCTCCAAACTTAACATGCCGGTAATGCATAAAATGATAAGAATCCACTCCGTCGTTGATAAGCGGCTATAAGCCCCTACCACTACGACGATTACTGCTGCACATAAATGATACTTGAAATTCCGTTCACTTATACATGCTTGTATAATCCCTTCAAATGCATACCTGAACGAAGAAAAGAGATTAGTGTTTTTCATCCCGCTCACGTCTCAATCCAAATGATTGCAGGATGGTCTCTTGCTTTTCAGTCATTACTTTTTCATCCTCGACTTCCATATGATCATAGCCAAGGAGATGTAAGAAACCGTGAATTGCCAAGAATCCTAATTCTCTTTCATCGCTATGTCCATAATCAGCCGCTTGTTCTTTTGCACGTTCAACCGAAATGATGATATCCCCTAGCATACGGGGCGCACCAGCAATCTCGATTGCCATTTCACCTTCACCTAATTCCTCCATAGCGAATGAAATGACATCTGTTGGCATATCTTTTCCCCGATACTCACGGTTAATTTGTTGTATCTCTTCATTATTTACGAATGTTACGGAAAGCTCGCTCTCTGCTTCTATTCCTTCCGCTTGAGCGGCATGATGCAACATATTTTCAATTAACTCGAGATTCTTTATTGATAATGATTCGGTTTGGTCAATTAAATCCAATGATAAATGCATGGAAGTCCTCCTTTATTGTGGGTATTCAATTCGCGAATGGAAGATGCCATTCAACGTTTCACATAAGACACCTTCGATTATTTTCAATTCTTTTAACGTTAAATCACATTCATCAAATTGTCCATCTTGTAATTTGTCTTTAACAATTGATTGAATGATTTCCCGAATTTTCTCTGATGTCGGTTGTTTCATGGAACGCACCGCAGCTTCAACACTATCTGCAATGGAAATAATGGCAGTTTCTTTCTTTTGAGGTTTTGGGCCAGCATAACGATATTCTTCTTCTTTTACTTCTTTTCCATCCTCTTTTGCTTTGTAATAAAAATATTTTAGTAAACTAGTCCCATGGTGTTGTTCCGCAATATCAATAATCTCTTTTGGCATTTTATGTTTTTGCAATAATTTGGCACCATCTGATCCATGAGCTAAAATGATATCCCGACTTGTTTCAGGAGGCAAAGAGTCATGCGGATTTGTGTGACTCATCTGGTTTTCTATGAAAAATCCAGGTCTTTTTGTCTTTCCAATATCATGATAATAACAGCCGACTCTAGCGAGCAAACCGTCTGCACCGATTGATTCACATGCCGCATCCGCCAAATTGGCAACCATTACACTATGATGATAAGTTCCTGGGGTTTCAGTCAGTATCTTTTTCAGCAATGGGTGATTCGGATTCGACAACTCAATCAATTTCATTGCAGAGAGCAAACCAAAAGCCGATTCAAAAAATGGCAATAATCCGATTGTCATCGCCCCTGATAATAAGCCCGATGTGATTCCAGCTATGCCATAAAACAATAGTTCACTTGCCCCAAAGACAGACTGAGTCATAAGGATATAAAATGCTATGAATACAATGTTGACAAAAGCCACACTCATACTCGTTTGGAGTAAATGCGACCTTTTTTCAGCGCCCTGGATAACGTATAATCCTGCTAAACCACCAAACAGGATATATAAGGCTATTTCCATTTGTAAAACAACTGAGTAGCCTTCCTGGAATACAACTCCAGCTATGGCTGCAGTTAAAAATGCCATAAGTACCGCAAAACGTTCATTAATCAATGCCCGTACAAGCATAGGTGCTAACGCTGTTGGGAACAAAAAGGCAATCGTCACGTCAAAATTATCAGATACTAAACTAGTTAACTTCATTCCGCCAATCGTGAGAATGAAAATGATCATGACGACCACCAATGCGCGTCTACGCTCTTCTTCATTCGTTTGCCATTTTGAAATTTGAATGTGCACAAACCACATACAAAGTGAAATGAAAAGAATCAAGCCAAAAATAGGCTTCAGAGATGATTGATTCGTTAACATTCCGACAAGTTCAAGTTGGCGGTAGACTTCTCGGTCAATGATTTGTCCCTCTTGAACAATAACTTGTCCTTGAAGGATTCGAGTTGGTTCAATACTCGCTTTTGCTTGTTCCACTCGCGCCTGAGTCAGTTCTGCATTCAATGTTTCATTTTCATTTATGCTGTAACGGCCAATCAAGACAGCTGTTGGTATTACAGGTCCTGGAATCAACAGATTTCCGCGGATTCTTTTTTCAATTTCATTTTTTGCATTCGCAACCTGCTCGGAGCGGATTGGTTTGCTCATAATATCGCGGATTGAAGTCGTCAGAGAATCACGTATGGATGTCAATGTATCGGGATCCAATGCCAGCAACGCACTGAGAGCATCGTCTGTGAATCGAATGCCTTCCCCTTCCGTTTCGAGGATGCGCAAGTTTTCCTTTAACGCTTCCACTTGGTCTTCAACCGTTGCTAATGACTGCTTTGATTTCTCTTTCACTTCCAGGACATAATCAAATACGTCAGTGACAATTGCTGCACGGTTTTCACCGATTTCTTCGGAAAATTCATATACACTTGATACTTCTGAAGCCGCTCTTTCTCGTTCTTCTTCCGTTTTAATCGGATCTTCTACCGTTTTAACAGAGCGAATGGTTTCATTTGACAGTTGGAATCTTTCAATATCATACTGTTCCGGTCGCACACCATTTAATAGCAACAAGAAAAGGATTAGTCCTGTTAATACAATTGCTGACATGGTAAATGTCCGATAGTTAACTAGTGACTGCATTTTTTTATACCAGCCATTCATTGCATCACCCCATCTTCTTCCTACTATCATATCAAGAATTTTCAATTATTACATCGAATTATGCAAAAGAAAAAACAGCAGCCTTATTCCGACTGCTGTTCATCATATGCTTGAATAATTTTTGCAACGAGTGGATGACGGACAACGTCTCCTTGCTCGAGCATCTGGAAATGGATTCCTCCAACGTTGTGTAAAATACGTTCAGCGGCTTTCAGGCCGGACTCTGCACCACGGGGTAAATCGATTTGAGTCTTATCGCCTGTGATTACCATTTTTGATCCGAAACCCAAACGAGTCAAGAACATTTTCATCTGAGCTTTCGTCGTGTTTTGCGCTTCATCTAAAATGACAAAAGCGTCATCCAATGTCCGTCCACGCATATAAGCAAGCGGGGCGATTTCAATTGTTCCTCTTTCCAAAAATCGTGCTGTTTGTTCCGTTCCCAAAACATCATGAAGTGCATCATACAGCGGTCTCAAATATGGATCCACTTTTTCTTTTAAATCACCAGGCAAGAAACCTAAGCTTTCTCCTGCTTCAACAGCTGGGCGAGTTAGAATGATTCGTTTGACGTGACCATTCTTTAAAGCTTGAGTTGCAAGCACGACAGCCAAATACGTTTTTCCTGTACCAGCTGGACCAATACAAAAAGTTAAATCTTTGTGTCGAATTGCTTGTATATATTCTCGTTGGCCGATTGTTTTGGCGCGAATGGCTTTGCCTTTTACATTTCGTGCAATTTCTTCATCATACAGTTCCGCGAAATACTCCAGAGTTCCTGCAGAACTCATCTCAATCGCTGTACTTACATCCCGCTGATTGATGTTGATGCCTTTTCGAATGACTTTCAAGAGTTGTTCTATCAGGTTTTTGGCAATGGCTCTTTTATCGACATCACCTACCAGACGAATTGATTCGCCTCTTGTAATGACTTGAACACCAAGCTCCTGCTCGATTAATTTCATATTACCATCAGATATTCCGAGTAGTAATATGGCTTCATTTGGATCTTGCACATGTAATTCAGTCAATTGTTCTTCCTGCATTCTCAGTCTCCTTGGTTAATCGGTCTTTTGGATGCGATGTTATCGTTCATGTAATATAGTACTTTCCCTTTAACTTTATCATCTGTCCATGTAACGTGTAAAACTTTTTCATCCTTTATCTTTCCTTTTGGCGTAAGTTGCGAAGCGGTTCTCATCCTTAGCATGGGCAAAAATGCTTCTTGTATCCATTGTTCATCAATCGTGACTGTAGATTTTTCAACAACGGTCTCTCTCTCCACATGAAAAATACTTTTAACGAGTTCAACCAGATTCTCAACACTTTGTTCTTTTTTAAATTTTTTCCATATTGGAGCCGATTGAAGTATTTTCACTTGCTCTGATACAAATTTTTCATATTCGATTTTCGTTGGTAATTGAAAAGATGTTTCTAGCCAATAATCAGCAAAAACCTCCCCCTGCGCACCAATAATAATATTAGCATCTCCTTGTTTCAGTACTCCTGATACCAAAGTATCACCTTTTTTTACGGTTTCATTTATCGGAACTAACCTTTCACCTGACCGGATATCATAATGTGTGATGACCCCTCTCCTAAATGCCACTAAATCAGAAGGTGATCTCTGATTTATTTGTTCCCTTGTGATGACCGGAGCAGGTACGGAAGTTATTTGCATTTTTGATCCCATCCGTTTTATATGAATCCAGGAAAGATCATGATTTTTCGCGAGCAGTACTTGTCTAATTTCAGAATCCGAAACGAGAGAGCTGAGCATTTTTCTTTCCTCTACCTGTAATTCATCTAATTCTCCTTGCAATTTAACCTGTCTTTCATTGGAAACATCATCAATGGATATTTGCCACAGAAACAACGAAAAAATATAAGGAAGAATAACAAAGGCGAACACTCCGAGCATCGTTGTCATCTGAAGTTGAAGAATTGAATGAGAATCAGCTCGTGTGAAACGAATGGGAATCATATGCTGTTTCCGAATTTTCCGAACGATGACTAGATCTTTTTCAAAAAACGTGAAAGAAGTACCCGATTTATCTTTCAATAATCTTATTATGTAAACTTTATTTTGTTTTAAAGATTGGATGAATGCATAGGTTCGATCATGTGGCTTAATATGACAGATGATTTTCCGTCCACTTTGCATCTTAGCCATTAAACCATATCCATCTTCTTGAGTTCGAGTCGAGTTAAATCTTGTACAATGATGGTGACTTCTTCTATATTCATGGACGAAATACGCGCGTCCCCCGCCTCAATATATAACGTATAGCCCTGCCCGCTAAGTTGACAAGCGTAAGGGCTCAGCAATATTAACTCAAAAGGTCCATTAACACGAATGTGTTGAAAGTCATCAATGTGAATAAATGGAGTCAATTGCAGATGATTATTTAACAAAAAAAGACCTCCT
>Ga0209013_10001289_pt1 | contig 23121 bp, 21 predicted proteins | sample Cruoilmetagenom2_FD_187291 | JGI IMG/M metagenome (GOLD analysis project Ga0209013, IMG submission 187291) | Oil polluted marine microbial communities from Coal Oil Point, Santa Barbara, California, USA - Sample 2 (SPAdes) (version 2) | ecosystem: Environmental > Aquatic > Marine > Oil seeps ... | reverse complement strand
TGAAGTGGTAGACTATTCAATGACAGAGGCTTTCGAAGGAAAGCGTTCTACGGATTTATACATGTATAAACTATCAAAAGAATTAGCCATTTAGTGTTTGGAGAGGATACAAATATGAGAAAAACTAAAATCGTCTGTACAATCGGACCAGCAAGTGAATCACCAGAAGTGCTTGAACAATTAATTGAAGCAGGAATGAATGTTGCCCGCTTAAACTTTTCACACGGAAATCATGAAGAACACGGGGAACGTATTAAACGAATTCGTGAAGCTTCTAAAAAAACCGGGAAAATTGTCGGAATCTTATTAGATACAAAAGGTCCTGAAATTCGTACACATCAAATGGAGAATGATGCAATTGAATTAGTTTCGGGCCAATCATTAGCCATTTCGATGACTGAAGTATTGGGAACAAATGAAATGTTCTCAATCACGTATGATCGTTTAATTGAGGACGTTTCAGAGGGCTCTGTCATACTATTAGATGACGGGTTAATCGAATTACGTGTAACGAATATCGATCAACAAGCTGGAATCATTCATACAATCGTCTATAATGCTGGAACTTTAAAGAATAAAAAAGGCGTAAATGTTCCGGGAGTATCTGTACAACTTCCAGGAATCACAGAAAAAGACGCACAAGATATTTTGTTCGGAATTGAACAAGGCGTCGATTTTGTTGCAGCTTCGTTCGTTCGTCGTGCAAAAGATGTAATGGAGATTCGTGAATTACTTGAAAAGAATAACGGCGAATACATTCAAATCATACCGAAAATCGAGAACCAAGAAGGCGTAGATAATATTGATGATATCATCATGGTATCTGACGGCTTAATGGTAGCACGTGGAGATTTAGGGGTTGAAATTCCAGCAGAAGAAGTTCCTTTAGTGCAAAAGAGCTTAATTGGGAAATGTAATGAAGCTGGTAAACCAGTAATTACGGCTACTCAAATGTTAGATTCCATGCAACGCAATCCTCGCCCAACACGTGCAGAAGCAAGCGATGTGGCGAATGCAATCTTTGATGGCACTGATGCGATTATGTTATCAGGAGAAACAGCTGCTGGTTTATATCCAGTTGAATCGGTTAACACGATGCATAAGATTGCGATGCGTACGGAAGAGGCATTGGATTACAGATCCATTGTATCTGCTAAAAGCAAAGGCAAAGAAGTCAATATGACAGATGCGATTGGACAAGCGGTTGCTCATACATCAATAAATTTAAAAGCAAAAGCAATTATTGCTCCAACAGAAAGCGGTCATACAGCGAAGATGATTTCAAAATATCGTCAAGGAGCACCAATTATCGCTGTTACGTCAACTCACCGTCCTTCTCGTAAATTATCATTAGTGTGGGGTGTCTACCCTGTTGTTGGTCAAAAAGTAGGTTCAACTGATGAAGTTTTGGAACTTGCAGTTGAAGAAAGTCTAAAACATGGGTACGTTAAACATGGAGATCTTGTAATCATTACTGCTGGCGTACCAGTTGGTGAAGCTGGCACAACAAACTTGATGAAAGTCCATGTGATTGGTGACATCTTGGCAAAAGGGCAAGGGATTGGGAAATCTGTAGCATACGGACACACAGTTGTAGCAAATAATGCAGAAGAACTGTTAAACGTTGACACAACAGGTGCCATCGTTGTTACGATTGGTTCCGACCGTGAAATGATGCCGGCAATTGAGAATTGTGCAGGGCTTATTACGGAGGAAGGTGGCTTAACAAGTCACGCTGCAGTCGTTGGTTTAAGTCTAGGAATCCCTGTAATTGTTGGGGTGAAAAATGCGACAAAATTAATTACAAACGGACAAGACATTACGATGGACGCAGAATCTGGTGTCATCTATCATGGTCATGCGAGTGTTCTATAATTTCAATAACTAAGAGTTGTTCAAAATGAGAATCATAACTGCTCATTTTGAATATGTTGTTCATACAAAAGCCTCAACGCAAACGTGTTGAGGCCATTTTTATAGGAGTTGTTGAGAATATGAAATGGTTAGCTTTAATCTTTATCGTCGTTCCTGTATTAGAAATTAGCCTATTGCTTTGGTCTGGGAATACATTAGGACTGTTTCCTACAATCGCAATAATCCTTGGAACTGGCATACTAGGTGCTTTTTTGGCAAAAAAACAAGGGTTGAAAGCAATCAGAGATGTACAAATACAAATGAAAAATTTCCAAGCACCAGGAGACGCCATGGTCAATGCCTTGTTTATCTTTGCAGGTGGCCTTTTATTGTTATCCCCAGGATTTGTCACAGACTTATTCGGATTTCTTTTCTTATTTACACCTACAAGACGACTATTTAAGCCCATTGTCTATAATTGGATTCGAAAAAAAATGAAAAAAGGACAAATCATTGTGATGTAAACCACTGATGCTTGCTTAAATGAACGGCAGCTAGTAATAAAAACGGACTCAAAATGACTCCAGGCACTCCAAATAACAACAATGAACATGCACTGATGAAAAATACATGAACAGACCTAATATGCATGGTGTTAGCCCAAAGGAACGATTCAAGCAATTGTCGAGTTAACAAAATGAATAGATAGAGCAATAGAATAATAATCCCGAGGGTTGTTTGTTTTGTTAGTATGAAAAAAATCGCCATCGGGATTAAAATTATGCCTGTCCCCAAAAATGGCAAAGCATCTGCGAAAGAGATTAAAATCGCTAGCCCAACTGGTGATGGGAATTTGAGTGCATAAAAGCTAATGCATAGTTGAAGAAAAGTAAGTAACAATAAAATAATTCCTACTTTTGTGAACTTCTCAAATAGTTTCGTAGCGCTTAAAAATAGTGGTTTGATGGTTTCTCTAGTTTTGGAAGGGATATAAATAAAAAACCAGGTGCGAGATTTTAAAGATTCTTGTAGTGCAAAAAAGAGGGCGATTAGAAATACGAAGGTTTCAATAAATTGTGCGGGAAGATGTTGAATAAACATGGTGACTTTTTTAATCAACCCATCACTGACCATGGACAAAGCGTCGATCACTGATTTCCAATTTCCTATATTTTCATTAAATAAAATTTGAATTTCATCTAAATGAATACGAAGGGGAAATAAGATTTCAAAGAGTTCTTTAATAAGTAAAGTTGTGCCGATTACAATAACTGCCAAAAGAGCACATTCAAATAATAAAGCAGTAATCCATCGAGGTAAGTGACTCTTTTTATATATCCAAAAAGCGAACGGGTGTAAAAAGTAGGCAATCAATATGGCGAGTGTCACAGGGTAAATAAACCACGTAATGATCAAAATTAAAACAACAGGCAACCATTTTTTTAGAAATATACCTATGGTTTCATACACATGTCCACCTCCAAAATTCGGTTAATTAATATCTGATTACAAAGTCGCATCGTTTAGACAGAATATTTCTGCTTTGCGTCAAGAAATCATGTTTTTTGCAAAAAACAGTGAAAATAGAGTGTTTTCATTCACAAAGAAGACAATATTGATTATAATGACAATGTAAGCGATTAAATAAAAAGGTTCATATGAGCAGATGACCCATCATTCTGCATTTTTTTTGTGGCATGATAGAGAATAAACAGAAAAAGGAGCGAATATACATGACATCTACAAAAGGATTAGAAGGCGTGGTAGCAACTCAATCAGCTATCAGCTCAATTATTGATGACACACTTACATATGTTGGCTATGATATTGACGACTTAGCAGAAAATGCGAGTTTTGAAGAAGTTATATACTTACTTTGGCACCAACGCTTACCAAAAGCTGATGAATTAGCTGAACTTAAACAACAATTAGCGGATAATATGGCTGTACCTCAAGAAGTACTTAACCATTTTAAAACTTTCCCAATTGACCAAGTTCACCCAATGACAGCACTACGTACAACCGTATCTATGCTTGGATTGTATGATGAACATGCAGAAGATATGTCTGTTGAAGCGAACTACTTGAAAGCGATTCAACTACAAGCCAAAATGTCGACTCTTGTTACAGCATTTGCACGAGTTCGTAAAGGACAAGAACCAATCGCACCAAAAAGTGATTTAAGTTTTGCGGCGAACTTCCTATACATGTTAAATGGTGAAGTCCCTGCGGCAATTGAAGAAGAAGCTTTCAATAAAGCACTAGTTTTACATGCTGATCATGAATTAAATGCATCAACATTCACTGCACGTGTTTGTGTAGCAACACTTTCAGATGTTTATTCTGGTGTAGTTGCAGCAATCGGTGCTCTTAAAGGTCCACTTCATGGTGGAGCAAACGAGCAAGTAATGAAAATGTTGATGGAAATTGGATCAGTTGATAATGTTGAACCATTCATTAATGCTAAATTAGAAAACAAAGAGAAAATCATGGGCTTCGGTCACCGTGTATACCGTAAAGGTGATCCACGTGCGAAACATTTACGTGAAATGTCTCAAAAATTAACAACAATTCGTGGAGAAGAAAAATGGTATGACATGTCTGTTAAAATTGAAGGCATCGTAACTGGTCAAAAAAATCTCCCACCAAATGTTGATTTCTATTCAGCATCTGTTTACCATTCATTAAATATCGATCATGACTTATTTACACCAATCTTTGCTGTATCACGTGTTTCTGGTTGGTTAGCACATATTCTAGAACAGTATGCAAACAACCGTTTAATCCGTCCACGTGCTGAATATACAGGACCTGGTATGCAAAAATATATACCAGTGAACGAGCGTTAATTTCTATTAAATATTATTAAAAAGGTCTGTACTTTAAAAGTAGTACAAGACGTACTAGGTATAGGAGGAAATTATTCATGACTAACGGTGGCAAAATTTCAGTAGAAAACGGTGTCTTAAACGTTCCAAATAACCCAATTATTCCTTACATCGAAGGTGACGGAATTGGTCCGGATATCTGGGCTGCATCTGCACGCGTATTAGAAGCTTCAGTTGAAAAAGCTTACAACGGTGAGAAATCAATCGTATGGAAAGAAGTTTTAGCTGGTCAAAAAGCATTCGATCAAACTGGCGAATGGTTACCAGAAGAAACTTTAGATGTAATTCGTGAATACTTAATCGCAATTAAAGGTCCTTTAACAACTCCAGTTGGCGGAGGAATTCGTTCATTAAACGTTGCTTTACGCCAAGAATTAGATTTATATACTTGCCTACGTCCTGTTCGTTACTTTGACGGCGTACCTTCACCGGTAAAACGTCCTGAAGACACTGACATGGTTATTTTCCGTGAAAACACTGAAGATATTTATGCTGGTATCGAGTTCGCAGCAGGCAGTGAAGAAGTTAAGAAAGTCATCGCTTTCTTACAAAATGAAATGGGTACTAAAAACATTCGTTTCCCTGAGACTTCTGGGATTGGGATTAAACCAGTATCTGAAGAAGGAACAAAGCGTTTAGTACGTGCTGCTCTTACTTACATCATTAAAGAAGGCCGTGAGTCTTTAACATTGGTTCACAAAGGGAACATCATGAAGTTCACTGAAGGAGCTTTCAAAACTTGGGGTTACGAAGTTGCTGAACAAGAGTTCGCTGAACAAACGTTCACATGGAACCAATACGATCAAATTAAAGCTGAACAAGGTGCAGAAGCTGCTGACAAAGCACAAGCTGACGCATTAGCTGCTGGTAAAATTCTAGTTAAAGATTCAATCGCTGATATCTTCTTACAACAAATTTTAACTCGTCCAAGCGAATTTGATGTTGTGGCTACAATGAACTTAAACGGTGACTACATTTCGGATGCACTAGCTGCACAAGTAGGTGGAATTGGTATTGCTCCAGGAGCAAATATTAACTACATTACTGGACATGCTATTTTTGAAGCTACACATGGTACAGCTCCAAAATATGCAGGTTTAGATAAAGTTAACCCATCTTCAGTAATCCTTTCTGGTGTATTAATGCTTGAGCATCTTGGATGGACTGAAGCTGCTAAAATGGTAATGGACTCTATGGAGAAAACAATTTCTTCTAAAGTTGTTACTTACGACTTCGCTCGTATGATGGACGGCGCTACAGAAGTTAAATGTTCTGAGTTCGCTGACGAATTAATCAAAAATCTTTAATTAAATGCATAAAGCACTTAATACTTATTAAATTAAGTCGAAAGAGGGTTTCGACCCTCTTTACATATGAATTAAGGGAGTGTTTTTGATGACGATGAAACGTAAAAAGATTTCAGTAATTGGTTCTGGTTTTACTGGTGCTACTACAGCATTCTTCTTAGCTCAAAAAGAATTAGGAGACGTTGTATTAGTTGATATTCCACAAATGGAAAACCCAACTAAAGGGAAAGCGCTAGATATGATGGAAGCAGGTCCTGTACAAGGATTTGATGTAAATATTACTGGTACTTCTAACTACGAGGATACAAAAGACTCGGATATCGTCATCATCACAGCTGGTATCGCTCGTAAACCCGGTATGAGCCGTGACGATTTGGTTCAAACAAACCAAAAAGTAATGAAAATTGTTACTGGTGAAATCGTAAAACATTCTCCGAACACAACGATCATCGTATTGACAAACCCTGTTGATGCTATGACATATACAGTTTATAAAGAATCTGGTTTACCAAAAGAACGTGTAATAGGACAATCAGGCGTTCTAGATACTGCTCGATTCCGTACATTCGTGGCTCAAGAGTTAAACCTGTCAGTTAAAGATGTGACTGGATTTGTACTTGGTGGTCATGGTGATGATATGGTTCCATTAGTAAGATACTCTTATGCTGGTGGTATTCCATTGGAAACGTTAATCGATGCTGATCGTTTAGAACAAATCGTTGATCGTACACGTAAAGGTGGAGCTGAAATCGTTAACTTATTAGGGAATGGTTCAGCTTATTACGCTCCAGCGGCTGCTTTAGTTGAAATGGCAGAAGCGATACTTAAAGACCAACGACGCGTGTTACCTTCAATTGCTTACCTTGAAGGTGAATATGGTTTAAACGGAATCTACCTAGGTGTTCCAACAGTTCTTGGTGCTGGCGGTATCGAACAAATCATCGAACTTGAATTGACTGAAACTGAAAAAGCTGAGTTAGATAAATCAGCTGCTTCTGTACGTACCGTAATGGAAATTTTAGCGTAAGGTAAAAAATCGAGTGGGAATCCCCGCTCGATTTTTTTTGTACTTATTGATACTATGAAGATAGAACTTGAACATAGGGGGATATCTGATGCTGTTAGGAAAGAAAAGAAAACTTGGAAGAAAAGTCGAAGATATGTCAGTGGGCGAGAAGTTAAAACTAACGGAGAAAATCGAAGATAAGGATTTACTGCTATATTTGGGCTTAACAAACGATGGCAATCCATTATATATTCAGCATGATTTTGCTTCACAAACCGTTTATGAAAAACCAATTGTTCCAACGATCATGTTAACGGGTATCATGACTTCAGCGATATCAAAATATTTACCCGGTCCAGGATCACATATTGTGGAACAACATTTAAAATTCCCAAAACCAGTCTACCATTATGCTACGATAGAGTTTTTACTACAAGTTACCTCTGTAAACGTTGAGAAAAACTTAGTGGAAATCGAAGTCATTGCTACGAATGAAAAAGGGGATACAGTGATTGAAGGGGAAATCACAGCGACACCACCACGTTTGGAAAATCAGTTAACATCTCAAGCAATGGATAATTTTTAATAGACGATTTCGGTTTAAGATGGGGGTTTTAAATCGATTTATGGGGGAAACAATATGTCAAAAAGAATTCTTGTTGTGGATGATGAAAGCTCAATCGTTACCTTGCTACAATACAATTTGGAAAAAGCAGGTTTTATTGTAGAAACTGCCAACGATGGTCAAGCAGGTTTTAATGCGGTCCTAGAAAAAAACCCTGATCTAATCATTCTTGATTTAATGCTTCCTAAAATGGATGGTATGGAAGTTTGCAAAGCGTTACGTTTACAAAAAATTAATACGCCCATCATTATGTTAACGGCTAAAGATGATGAATTTGATAAGGTGCTAGGACTTGAACTCGGTGCCGATGATTATATGACAAAACCTTTTAGTCCAAGAGAAGTGACAGCTCGTGTTAAAGCAGTTTTGAGAAGAACGTATGTCTCAGAAGAAGAAAGTACTCAAAAGGATAAAGATTATTTATATGAATTTGGGACATTACAAGTCTATCCTGACCGTTTTGAAGTATTTCTTAAGGAAGAGGCATTGGAGTTCACTCCAAAAGAATTTGAACTGCTTTTACACTTGATGGAAAACAAAAATCGTGTTCTAACACGCGACCAATTATTGAGTGCGGTTTGGAATTATGATTTCGCAGGTGATACTCGAATCGTTGATGTTCATATTAGCCATTTACGTGACAAAATTGAAGAAAATAGCCGAAAACCGCAATTTATTAAAACAATTCGAGGGATTGGCTATAAATTTGAGGAGCCGAAGGTAGTATGAAATCATTTCGGCATCGATTGCTCTTAACTACGCTTGCCTGGATTGGTATTCTTTTGGCTGGTTTATTTATTGTAATTGGTCAGTTGTTTTCATATTATGTGGATCCACAAGACATTTCTCGTGTATGGATTTCTTTAGTATGCATATTCATTGTCGCCATGATTATTTCAGTTGCCATTGGCTATCGAATTATTAGAATTCACGCTCAGCCAATTGATAACATCACACAAACGGCTTTGCAATTAGCAAAAGGCAATTATCGTGCACGTGCGTATGAGACTGAATCACTCGGTACTGCTCAACTAAGTTTAACGATTAACGTCCTTGCGAGAAATTTACAGGAAATCACTACTGTCCGTGAAATGGAGCAAGAACGCCTAAAAACTCTTATCGAAAATATGGGTAGCGCGCTCATTATGATTGATAGACAAGGGAAAATTTCTCTGGTTAATAAGTTCTTTATGGACGAATTTAGTTTAACGAAGAACGATATTCAAGAGAAGTTTTATAAAGAAATAGATATTCCACATGTACTTGAACGGTTTATCGAGAATATCTTTGTAACTGAATCCCCAGCAAGAGATCAGCTTGAATTTATATCTGGATTAAACAAAAAACATGTGGATGTATATGGTGCACCAGTTCTCGGTGAACATGAGCGTTGGTTAGGAATTGTTATTGTGTGTCAGGATATAACTGAACTAAAGCATCTCGAACAAATCAGAAAAGATTTTGTTGCGAATGTATCACATGAACTAAGAACCCCGGTCACTTCAATAAAAGGGTTCTCGGAAACACTTCTAGACGGAGCCTATCAAGATGAAGCAACGTTGTTATCATTTCTGGAAATTATCCATACTGAAAGCAATCGTCTTCAATTTTTGGTTAAGGATTTGTTGGATTTGTCCAAAGTTGAACAAACTGGATTTCAAGTGGACGTCAATCCGACTGATATGAATGAAGTGATTGATCGTGCAGTGGAAATGATCAAACCGAGAATTGAAGAAAAGTCACTTCACCTGGATGTTCAGCAGGAACCAATCACTGTGCTCGGTGATGCCGATCGACTCATTCAAGTCATGATGAATTTATTGATTAATGCTATTACATATTCTACTGCTAATACAACCATTAAAATTAAACTTCATCAAAAGAATAATCAAGCAGTAATAGAGATTGAGGATGAAGGGGTTGGAATTGAAGATTCCGAAATTGGAAGGCTCTTTGAGCGTTTTTATCGAGTTGATCGAGATCGAAGCCGTAATTCCGGTGGTACTGGACTTGGGCTAGCGATTGTTAAGCATTTAATAGAGGCTCATCAGGGGAAAGTAGATGTTGAGAGTCAAATTGGCGTCGGCACTACGTTCACCATATATTTGCCTTTATGGCGTTAATTTTAGGAGGAAAGTATGGACAAGTTACCTTTTTTGCCAATCATTGTTGGCACAGATATGAATGCCTATAATATGGCAATTTCTTTTCATGAAGCATACGGCATCAACCCTGTTTTAGTTGGGAAGGACTCACTTTCGTTTACGTCTTTGAGTACCATTACCGACACCATTGAATATCGTTCTAGTTTAGCTGATTCAGATCAATTTGCTAACATTCTAATCGATGTAGCAAAGAAATACGAAACACCGGGCAAAACACTTCTGTTGGTTGGTACCAATGATTTGTACGTTCGTTTAATCATCGAAAATGCAGAAACTTTAAGAGAATATTTTACATTTAATTATATTGATGAGAACTTGATGAACCAATTACAAGTGAAAGCAAATTTCTATAAACTATGCGCAGAGCATGGGATCGAAACGCCAACCACTTTCTTTTATGATTGCAGTTCAAAAGAACCATTTGAAGAAGAAATGATGTATCCTGTCATTATTAAACCAAGTAATGGTATTGAATACTCTCAAAATAAATTTGCGGGGCAACAAAAAGTCTACAAAGTTGAAAGTTCAGATGAGCTTCAAGAAGTTATTCGAACTATTACGGCGAGTGGCTATAGAGATGAACTCATTATTCAAGATTTTATTCCTGGAGATGATACATTCATGTGGGATTCTGTCATCTATGCTAGTTCGAAAAAACAGACGCAGCTAGTTACGTTTGCGCAAGTAGTCCTTCAAGAACATACGGTAACTGCAATCGGAAACTATACGGCATTAATTACTCGTTATAATGAAGAAATAATGAAAAAACTGCAAAACTTCCTTGAAGCTGTGGGCTATACAGGTTTCGCTAACTTTGATTTGAAGTATGATGAGCGAGATGGGACTTTTAAAGTATTTGAAGTCAATATCCGCCAGGGCCGTTCAAGTTATTACGTTACGGCTCTTGGTCATAATATGGCTCAATACTTTGTGGATGATTTGATTTACCAAAAAGATAAACCGGTCACGTATTTAAATGAAGATTTTTTATTTACAGTGGTACCGAAAATTGTCTTGCGAAAGTTTGTCGACAATAGCGAAGTTCGTAAGGATGTAATTCGCTTAATCAAAAAAGGGAAATACGGCAATCCACTGTTTTATAAAAAAGATAAACACTTGAAACGCAAATTCTATATGTTTGCACGTCAGTTGAATTATTATAAAAAATATAAAAATAATCAGTGGTAAAATTTACATTTTATTAACACTGACTTCATAATTGATTGATAAGCTATTTATGAAACCCCCTTCAACCGTATTTTGAAGAAAGAAGAGTCCACAAACGTGGGCTCTTTTTTCTATTAAGAATCTTATTTCCAAAGAATTTCACAGCTTAAATTGTTTAACCGAATCTAAATAGAGACAGTATGAGAAAGAGTAAAACGATATAGGGGTGGAAATATTGAAAAGGAATATATTGATATTGATTGGTTTAGTAGGAATCATTTTATATTTAACAGGGTGTAATAAAGAGGTAAGTGCTCCAAAGGTTGAGGTGAATCCAGTATTAGATGTTACTCAATTTAGCAACATGACTCAAAATGACCTACTGGCTAAACTAGGAGAACCGCTTAGAAAAGATGAATGGATTGCAAAAAGTCGTACAGGGAAAGGCTATCCTGCAACGTCTTTCCACTATGAGATTGATCATGTCCCCATCGAGTTTATCTCAATAGATCAGACGATTGTCCGGTTGGACGTCCTAAATCTAGAACATGATGAATACAAATTGAAAATTAAGGAACATCAAGATATTTTGCCACTGATTGGAATAACGCCAAGTGATGATATGAAGGTATCAGTAGAGAATTCAGTAACTGCTAGGTACGCAACGGTAAATGACAAGGTAGATGATGTGTGGGCTACCCTAAACCATGAGACGGTTGATTCACTGAGAGTGACATTCGATTCAAGTTACCTTGCTGAGTAAATCTTATCAGAATATGAATGAACCAATAGACGTTATTTTTATTCATCTATCTTAAATGGTAAAATGAATAGAGATGACGTTTTTGAACGTCGACGAGGAGTGGAATACATTTGAGCAAAAATAAAGTGTTATTACTTGATGGAAATAGCTTGGCATATCGTGCATTTTTTGCACTTCCTTTACTAACGAATGAAAGTGGGATCCATACGAATGCGGTTTATGGATTTACGATGATGCTACAAAAAATATTGGATGAAGAAAAACCAACTCATATGCTCGTTGCGTTTGACGCAGGAAAAACAACTTTCCGCCATACGACTTTTGGGGAATACAAAGGTGGAAGACAAAAGACTCCACCCGAACTATCCGAACAGTTTCCTTATTTGAGAAAGTTGCTGACAGCCTATCAGATTCCACAATATGAACTGGAAATGTATGAAGCTGATGACATTATTGGCACGCTAAGCAAACAAGCGGAAAAAGAAGGCGATGAAGTGGTTATCGTCTCTGGAGATAAAGATTTAACTCAATTATCTTCAGATACAACGACGGTTTACATCACACGAAAAGGGATAACGGATATTGAAAAATATACACCTGCACATATTCAAGAAAAGTACGGTCTATCCCCGCTTCAAATTATTGATATGAAAGGGCTAATGGGAGATGCTTCAGACAATATTCCAGGAGTTCCAGGTGTTGGAGAGAAGACCGCTATTAAGTTATTGCTTGAACATCACTCAGTCGATGGTGTTTATGAAGGGATTGATAGTCTTAAAGGGAAGTTGAAAGAAAAACTGGTAGCGAATGAAGAACAAGCGAAGTTGAGTAAAGAGCTCGCGACCATTGAAACAAACGCACCTATTACCGTCGGATTAGATTTTCTTGCATATAATGGGCCTAATATGGATGAAGTAATTAAGATTTGGCAAGAACTAGCGTTTAAAACCTTGTTAGAAAAAACCTCGTACACACAAGAGGAAGAAACAAAAACCGAAATCAATTTTATTCAATTAACCGAAATCACTTCTGAACATTTATCTGATGAGATGGCTGTTCATTTAGAATTGTATGATGAACAATACCATTCTGCGGACATGTTAGGAATCGCTCTTGTAGATGATAAGAATGCTTACTTTATTAAAGTAGAGGACGCATTTTCATCGACTACATTCCGTTCATGGTTAATGGATGAAACGAAGAAAAAGCAATTAGTTGATTCAAAAGCTGCTCTAGCTGCTTTTCGTCGGAAAGATATCTTGCTGGATGGGGTTGAATTTGATTTTGTGCTAGCAGCCTATATCGTAAATCCCGGCATTACATCAGATGATGTTGCGGTATTATCACGTGAATTCGGCTATACTGACGTATTATCCAATGAGCAAGTATATGGCAAAGGAGCCAAAAAGTCAGTGCCTGGTGATGCAGAGCTTGGGGAACATATTGTTCGCAAAGCGATGGCTGTTTGGAAACTCCGAACCGTGATGGATGATAAATTGAAAGAAAATGAGCAGTATGAACTTTACCATGATCTTGAATTACCGTTAGCGACCATTTTAGGGAAAATGGAATCTGATGGCGTGAAAGTAGATCGTCAAACACTTGTTGATATTGGCGAAGATTTAGCGGGTAAGTTAACGGAAATTGAACAAACGATTTACCATGCGGCGGGTGAGAACTTCAATATTAATTCGCCAAAACAATTAGGCGTCATTTTATTTGAAAAACTAGGGCTTCCTCCTTTGAAAAAGACGAAAACGGGCTATTCTACGGCGGCAGATGTGTTAGAGAAGTTAGAAGGCAAGCATGAAGTCATTTCACATATTCTTTTGTACCGACAATTAGGAAAACTCCAATCGACTTATATTGAAGGACTACTAAAAGAAATTCATAAAACGGATGGCAAAATTCATACGAGGTACCAACAGGCGCTAACACAAACTGGACGCTTGAGTTCGATCAATCCAAACTTACAAAACATACCGGTGCGATTAGAAGAGGGACGTAAAATTCGTAAAGCATTTGTCCCATCACAACCTGGTTGGATCTTGTTTGCGGCAGATTATTCCCAAATTGAATTGCGTGTTTTAGCGCATATGTCGGATGATGAACAATTAATCGATGCCTTCCGAAATGACTTGGACATTCATACAAAAACAGCAATGGATGTTTTCCATGTTGAAGCGGATGCAGTCACTTCGGATATGCGCCGTGCTGCGAAAGCGGTTAACTTTGGGATTGTTTATGGGATTAGTGACTATGGTCTGTCTCAAAGTCTATCCATTACACGTAAAGAAGCAGCTGAATTCATTGAACGTTATTTAGAGAGTTTCCCGGGTGTAAAAGTCTATATGGATGAAATTGTGCGAGAAGCAAAACAACAAGGATTCGTCACAACCATATTAAACCGTAGAAGATACTTGCCTGATATTACAAGCTCAAACTTTAACTTACGAGGATTTGCAGAACGAACTGCCATGAATACACCTATTCAGGGAAGTGCAGCAGACATCATCAAAAAAGCCATGATTGATATGGCGGATCGTTTGGAGAAAGAAAATCTTCAAGCCAAAATGCTACTTCAAGTGCATGATGAATTGATTTTTGAAGCACCTCCTGAAGAGATCTCAATTTTAGAAAAAATCGTACCAGAAGTGATGGAGCATGCCATTGAACTGAAGGTACCACTGAAAGTTGATTATGCGTTTGGTCCAACTTGGTACGATACGAAGTAAGGAGTGGCCGTATGCCAGAATTACCAGAGGTAGAGGGAGTCGTAAACTCGCTTCGTCCTGTTGCGACAGGACGAACGATTGAACAGGTAACGATTTCTTCCGTTATAGAAACATCTCGTCAAGCAGGGAAGCAAGCCATCATAAAAGGAGTAGAACTAGCATATTTTCAACAAGCATTGAAAAATGTGAAAATCTCTCTAATCGTACGACGTTCAAAATATATTTATTTTCATTTAGAGAAAAATAGTGAAATACGTTTATTGGTAACGCACTTAGGGATGACCGGAGCATGGTTCTATGTACAAGAGACCAGCGACATAACAGAAGAGAAGTTTAGAAAGCATATTCATGTGATTTTCAAACTTGATAATGATATGTTGCTTGTGTACGCGGATATCCGGAGATTCGGTGAAATGCGTTTACTTGAATCTGAAGAACAATTCCCGCCATTGTTATTAATGGCACCTGAACCTTTTGATGAATTGGCACTTGGTCATTTTCTTGAGATGGCCAAGCTGTCTAAATATCAACAAAAGTCCATTAAAGAAACAATAATGGATGGAAAAGTTATTTCAGGCTGTGGCAATATTTACGCAACAGAAGCTTTATATCGTATGCATATCCATCCAGCAAGAACTGTGAAGCGAATTAGTAGGAAAAAACAAATTGAACTTTTTCAAACGATTGTAATTGTGTTAAATGAAAGTATTGCTGCAGGAGGAAGTTCCATTTCGGATTATCGAAACATAAATGGAGAAGCTGGGGGTATGCAAGATCGTTTGCAGATGTATAGTAAGAAACAATGTCCTAATTGCCTGATTCCTACTAAACAAGTAGTACTGGGAGGACGAAACTCATGGTATTGTCCCTCATGTCAAAGATAAAAGGATGAACATAAAATGATTATCGGATTAACAGGAAGCATTGCCAGTGGTAAAAGTACAATTTCTGCCATGCTGAAAGACAAAGGATTTCCTATCGTTGATGCAGATTTAGTGGCACGGATCGTGGTAGAACCGGGAACACAAACCTTACAAGAGATTGAAGAGGTATTTGGAAAAGAAGTTATGAAAGATGATGGTACATTGAATCGTGAAGCTCTTGGACAAATCATTTTTCATAACCCTGTCAAAAGAAAACAGTTGAATGATTTGATGCACCCAGCTATACGATCTGAAATGTTGCGCCAGCGAGACAAATTAATACAAGATGGATATTCTACTATTATCATGGACATTCCGTTGTTATTTGAAAGTAAGTTACAACATTTTGTTGAGAAGATTATGGTTGTTTCGGTTACTGAAGAGACACAACTTCAACGTTTAATGGAGCGTAATTCTCTTTCAATTGAAGAAGCGAAGGCCAGAATTCAGTCACAATTACCAATTTCAGAAAAGGAAAAAGGTGCTGATGCTGTCATTTACAACAACGGTTCCAAGGTGGAATCCAAAGAACAACTCGAGCGTTTATTAGTCAAGTGGGACATTTAGTGTCCCGATTTCTGAAAAATAGAACATTTCATTTACGGCAACTTAGTGTGGTTATTATGTTTTAATGTGTTATACTAATTTACGGATAAGGATCAACAGTATAACATACTTGTAGGAGGATTTACTTATGTCAGCTTCTATAGCTATCAACGGTTTTGGCCGCATTGGCCGTATGTTTTTTCGACAAGCAATACTTCAAGATGACTTAAATATTGTGGCGATTAATGCCAGTTACCCTGCTGAAACATTAGCACATTTGATTAAGTATGACACAAATCACGGAACGTTTCCTGGTGAAGTTGTCGTAGATGAAAACGCTTTAATTGTAAATGGAAAACGCGTTCAAATCGTGAGCGATCGTGACCCATTGAACTTGCCTTGGAAAGAAATGAACATCGATATCGTCATTGAAGCAACTGGTAAATTTAATGCTCGTGAAAAAGCAGCATTGCATTTAGAAGCAGGTGCGAAAAAAGTAATTTTGACTGCTCCTGGTAAAAATGAAGACATTACAATTGTTATGGGTGTTAATGATGATAAATTAAACATCGATCAACATGATGTCATTTCAAATGCAAGTTGTACAACAAATTGTCTAGCGCCTGTTGCAAAAGTGTTAAATGATACTTTCGGCATCGAAAATGGATTAATGACAACGATTCATGCTTATACAAATGATCAAAAGAACCTTGACAATCCACATAAAGATCTACGTCGTGCACGTGCTTGTGCACAATCGATCATCCCTACATCTACAGGAGCAGCTAAAGCATTGACTTTAGTGTTACCTGAATTAGAAGGGAAATTACATGGTTTGTCACTTCGTGTGCCCACACCAAATGTATCGTTAGTAGACCTTGTAGTAGACTTACAAACAGATGTAACTGTTGAAGAAGTAAATGCTGCATTTATCGAAGCATCAAAAGGTTCAATGACGGGTGTTCTTGGATTTACAACAGAACCTCTTGTATCAATTGACTTCAACTCAAATCCACATTCAGCGATCATTGACGGATTAACGACAATGGTAATGGGATCTCGTAAAGTGAAAGTACTCGCATGGTATGATAATGAATGGGGTTACTCAGCACGCGTAGTGGACTTAACTAAAAAAGTGGCAGCTGCACTAAAAGCTAAAGTGAATGCTTAATTCAAATGATTCCATTCCATGAAATAACGTGGAATGGAATTATTTTTTCTGATTAACTTGCATTGTAGCTGAATACATCATATAATGTGAATCGTGTACATAATCAGTACGCAATTGACTGCTTAAAGGGTTAGGACCTCTCTGGACTAACTTTCCCCCGTGGTAGTCGACTTTGATGATTCAACAACCTTTAAAATAAACTTATCAAAGGGGGAAACGAACCATGGAAACAATGGGGCGTCATGTTATTGCAGAACTATGGGAGTGCGAGTTTGACAAATTGAACGATGTAACATTCATCGAGCGTACATTTGTAGAAGCAGCACTTAAATCAGGAGCAGAAGTACGTGAAGTAGCATTCCACAAATTTGCACCACAGGGTGTAAGTGGAGTCGTGATTATTTCAGAATCACACTTAACGATTCATAGCTTCCCGGAACACGGTTACGCAAGTATTGATGTATATACGTGCGGCGATTTAGATCCAACAATTGCTGCTAAATATATTGCTGATGCACTTGGATCGCAATCACGTGAATTGACTGAAATTCCACGCGGTATGGGTCCTGTTACAGCGGGCAAAACTCGCGTAACAGCACATGCATAACACATAAACTGTAAAAATGAGTGAGCAGAGGGAGTAATTCCTCTGCTTTTTCGATTTCTATCGTCATTTTTTGATATAATATAAATATATACTTAAAAACGAATTTCAGGAGAAACTAAAATGAGATGTCCAACTTGCCAATATAATGGAACACGCGTCGTAGATTCAAGACCAGTTGACGACAATAAAGCAATTCGTAGAAGAAGAGAATGCGAAGATTGCGGATTCCGCTTTACAACATTCGAAAAAGTAGAAGAAATGCCTTTAATCGTTGTCAAAAAAGACGGCTCCCGAGAAGAATTTAGCCATGAGAAAGTATTAAGAGGCGTGATTCGAGCGTGTGAAAAACGACCGGTCTCGCTTGATGCACTAGAGGTGGTAGTATTCTCAATTGAGAAAGATTTACGACGAATCGGTAATTCCGAAGTGAAATCTGAAAATGTAGGTGAAATGGTCATGGATCATTTAGCAAACATTGATGAAGTCGCCTATGTCCGATTTGCATCAGTCTATCGTCAATTTAAAGATATTAACGTTTTTATTGAAGAACTAAAAGATTTACTAAACAAAAACCCAGAAGACAAACAGTAAGGACTCGGAGGACGATGTGGTATGCAACTATTATTTAAAGAACTTCAACCAGTCGATAGCTTCATCATCCAAATGCCTTACCCGCTTGCTGATCGGGATCGTCATCTTGTAACCATGTTGTACAAACCGATTGTTGGTTCAGATGCGATGAGTTTGTATTTTACGTTGTGGTCAGAATCAGAAGCTCCAGCGATTGAAGAAATGTCGCATTATTATTTAATGGATGTATTAAACATGTCATTAAAGAAAATATTTGATGCCCGCGTTGCTTTAGAAGCAATTGGGCTTGTGAAATCATGGAAAAAAGATAATGAATTAAAACGAACGTTTATATATGAAATACTAGCTCCTTTGGACGCTGCTACATTTTTTAGTGAACCGATACTAGCGACATCGCTATACAGCGTGATTCATGAAAAAGCATATTTGCGAATAAGAGAACGGTTTGTGAAGAAACCCTTGTTGCAGAGTGGTTATGAAAATGTCTCACGAGACCTACAAGATGTCTTTAAAAGTAATCATGATTACACGAAGCTGAGTCATATTTTCACGCCTGAACAACTGGATCAACCGAGTAGACCAAAAAAATTACCATTTTACTCGCAGGATTTCGATTTTGACTTATTAAAATCAGGATTATCAGAAGTCATGATTCCTTCAAACGTTCTGACATTGCCAATTAAAGAACTAATTGCAAAGGTGGCTTTTCTTTATTCGTTAAATGCCATTGATATGCAAAAAGTATTAATGATGGCCATTGATGATCAAAATAAGATAACCGAAGAACGTTTGAAAAAAACGGCAGCTGATTATTACAAACTATCAATCTCATCAAAACCACCGCGGATTAATCAGAAATTGGAACAACAATCAGAATCTGTGACACAAGAGGGCAAGCCTACAAAAGATCAGGCTTTAATTAAGTATATGGAAGAAACACCCCCTCTTGAAGTATTACGCGATATTTCAAATGGGAATGAGCCTCTCCCAGTAGAAGTTGAACTAGCGAATGAGCTCATTTTTAAATATGGATTTCCACCAGCTGTAGTCAATGTCTTATTGCAATTTGTATTGATCAGGGCGAAAAAGAAATTAAATAAGAATTATGTTCATAAAATTGCAGCCCATTGGCAGCGTGAAAATATACAAACTGCAGAGCAAGCTATTGAGATTTCTAGGAAAGAACATGATCAATACATGGAATGGCAAAATGCTGCCAAAACACCAGCAGCGCCATATAAGCGGAAAAATGCCCGCGAAGAGAAAGTGCCAGAATGGTTCTTTAAAGCAAAAGAAGAGCGTGACTCGAATTCAGTAACAGAGAATACGGTATCTCCTGAATTAAAAGAACAACGTAGAAAACTTCTTGAAGAATTAGGCATAAAAGAAGGAAAGGTGAATTAGTTTGGAACCTATTAATGAAACTTTAAAACGAGTCATTAAATCTCCGGACTTTTCAACTCGTTATGAGTCAGTTCGAAATGAAATCATAGAAGATCCTAGCGTTCAGAAGTTTATTTCTGAGAACGACCAACAAATTACTAAATCTGTGGTTGATCGAGGACTTATAAAACTTTATGAATTTTCTGGTCAAAAACAGGACTGTCATGACTGTCCTTCTGTCAAGGAATGTAAAAACATGATGAAAGGGTTTATTCCGAAGCTAGTATTAACTCGTGGAACGATTGATTTGGACTATGTTCAATGTTCACAAAAATTAGTGGAAGATAAGCGAAACCTTGTTTCGAAAATGATTTCTAGCATGCACATGCCCAAAGATGTGTTAAAGGCACGACTAGAAGATGTGGATTTTGATGAAGATGGGCGAATTATCGCGGGTGTCGCAGCAAACAAATTTATTAATGCGATTAGAGAAACTGGTGAGGTACCTTCAAAAGGCTTATATTTATTTGGTAAGTTTGGTGTTGGTAAGTCATATTTGTTGGGTGCAATCGCAAATGAATTAGCCACTATGCATATCCAAACAGTTTTGGTATATGTCCCAGAGTTTTTAAAAGAAATGAAGAATTCTATACAGGATCATACCGTTCATGAAAAAGTGGATTATGTGAAAAAGGCACCTGTATTAATGTTAGACGACATTGGTGCCGAAACGATGTCTCCTTGGACAAGAGATGAAATATTAGGAACCATTTTCCATTACCGAATGGCTGAAAATCTTCCTACCTTCATCACATCCAATCTCGATTTCAAAGAACTAGAAGCTCATTTGGCGACGACATCTAAAGGGGATCAGGATCTGGTGAAAGCTGGAAGAATCATGGAAAGAATCGTTTCCACAACCGCACCAATCAAGTTGACCGGTAAGAATAGACGAATCAATCAATAAAAATTTTCAGTTTTATTAAATTAAGAGTTGCATTTAAGTTTAGGCAAGCGTAAAATATCCTCATACCAATAATGAAATGCCAAGAAGAGGACAAAACTTGTTTGTACGACTTTCAAGAGAGAGAAGCCATGGCTGGAAGCTTCTTAAGTACGACGATCATTTTACCACCTCGGAGCAGCCTCAGTGAAATTACAGTAACTGTGGACGGTAACGGCCCGTTAGCCGACTCAAAGCTTCGTCTTTTTAGTCCAATGACTAATGAGAAGGAAGAAGGGTGGAACCACGAACTCAAACCTCGTCCCTTTCATAGGACGGGGTTTTTTGCGTTCAATTTATTAAGTACTATCAAAAATGAGAGTTAGAAAAGGAGTGTTGAGCATGTCAGAAATGATTTCATTAAAATTTCCAGATGGCGCGATAAAGGAGTTCCCAAAAGGCACTACAACGGAAGATGTTGCCGCTTCAATCAGCCCGGGTCTTCGCAAAAAAGCGATAGCTGGTCAATTAGATCAACAATTGGTTGATTTGAAAGCACCATTACAACATGACGGTGCAATTGCGATTGTCACTCCAGGTTCAGCCGAAGCACTAGAAGTGTTGCGACACAGTTCTGCGCATGTCTTGGCACAAGCAGTAAAACGACTTTTTAAAGACATAAAACTAGGTGTAGGTCCTGTCATTGAAAACGGATTCTACTACGATATCGATTCACCTCAACCAATAACAGCTGAAGACTTGCTGTTGATCGAAAAAGAAATGAAAAAAATCATCAACGAAAACATTGAAATCGTGCGACATGATGTTTCACGTGCAAAAGCATTTGAAATGTTTAAAGCGATTGATGATGAATATAAACTAGAATTATTAGAGGCTATCCCAGAAGATGAGCAAGTGTCTATATATGAACAAGGTGAATTCTTTGACCTTTGTCGTGGCGTACACGTGCCGTCAACTGGAAAGCTGAAAGAATTCAAACTATTGAGTATTGCAGGTGCCTACTGGCGTGGAAACAGCGACAATAAAATGCTACAACGTATTTACGGTACTGCATTCTTCACGAAGGAAGAACTTGCTGCGCATTTGAAAATGCTTGAAGAAGCAAAAGAACGTGATCACCGTAAAATTGGTAAAGAGCTTAACTTATTCATGAACTCACAAAAAGTGGGTCAGGGCTTGCCGATGTGGTTGCCTAAAGGCGCAACTATCCGTCGTATCATTGAACGCTACATTGTCGATAAAGAAGTGAAGCTTGGGTACGATCACGTATATACTCCTGTAATGGGAAGCGTGGAACTGTACAAAACAAGTGGTCACTGGGATCATTACCAGGACAGTATGTTCCCGGTAATGAGCATGGATAATGAAGATTTGGTATTGCGTCCGATGAACTGCCCGCATCATATGATGATTTTCAAGAATGGCATCCATTCATACCGTAACATGCCGGTCCGTATTGCGGAACTTGGTACTATGCACCGTTATGAAATGTCAGGGGCATTATCTGGACTTCAACGAGTGCGTGGAATGACATTGAATGATGCCCACATCTTCGTACGTCCAGATCAAATTAAAGACGAGTTTAAACGTGTCGTTCAATTAGTCATCGCCGTATATAAAGACTTCAACATCAATGACTATTCATACCGCTTGTCCTACCGTGATCCAGCAGATACAGAAAAGTATTATGATGACGACAATATGTGGAACAAAGCACAAAGCATGCTGAAAGAAGCGATGGATGAGCTTGGTCTGGATTACTATGAAGCTGATGGAGAAGCAGCGTTCTATGGTCCTAAATTAGATGTCATGGTCAAAACTGCAATAGGTAAAGAAGAAACATTATCTACTGTACAACTTGACTTCTTACTACCAGAAAAATTCGATCTATCGTATATCGGTGAAGACGGGAAACAACATCGTCCAGTTGTTATTCACCGTGGTGTTGTGTCAACTATGGAACGTTTTGTTGCCTTCTTAATCGAAGAATACAAAGGTGCTTTCCCAACTTGGTTGGCACCAGTACAAGTACAAGTAATCCCTGTATCCAATGAAGTGCATTTCGATTATGCAAAAGACGTTATTGAAAAACTTCAAGCGGCAGGATTACGTGTGGAGATAGATGATCGTGAAGAAAAACTCGGTTATAAGATTCGTGAAGCACAAATGCAAAAAATCCCTTACATGTTGGTGCTTGGAGATAAAGAACTTGATAGCGGATTTGTTAACGTTCGTAAGTATGGAGAACAAAACTCTGCAAGCCTTTCATTTGAGGACTTCCTTTCTAGCATTTCACAAGAAATCCGCTAAACCTTATTGACTTATGAATCCCTTTATGATATTGTTATAAAGGTTAATGAATACAAAGTTTGTGGTATAAGCAGAGGCTGCCCGCTTCTCACCTGATCGACACTAGAAGTCGTTGA
>Ga0209013_10001288_pt1 | contig 23130 bp, 27 predicted proteins | sample Cruoilmetagenom2_FD_187291 | JGI IMG/M metagenome (GOLD analysis project Ga0209013, IMG submission 187291) | Oil polluted marine microbial communities from Coal Oil Point, Santa Barbara, California, USA - Sample 2 (SPAdes) (version 2) | ecosystem: Environmental > Aquatic > Marine > Oil seeps ... | reverse complement strand
ATAACGCCATAACGGCCAATCATGTGGAGATTCTGGTACCACATCCAACCAATGTTTTATTCCCTTTGCGTGTAACAATTCGGACATGTTGAAATTTGCCTCTTTGCATATATCCCAATCTGATGCAACTACCGCCACAGGGACTTCCGCTTCGGGCACGCCCCCCACCCCAGACACCTCCGAAACCGCTATCACCTCTGACTTTGAAACGTTTTTGAAGATGCTGACAGCGCAGATAAAGAACCAGGACCCGCTGAGCCCCCTTGACAGCGCGGAATTTACTGCTCAACTGGCGCAATTCACAAGCGTTGAGCAGCTATATGGAATGAATAAGAGTCTATCCGATATCAAGGGAACGCTTAACGACCAGGGTGAACATCAGGATCTGATTGGGTTGATCGGTAAAACTGTTAAAGCTGATGATAATACGATTTCAGTTGCAGATGGAGTCGCTTTATCAGGTTCCTACAACCTGAACGAAAGCGCGGACACCACGGTAAGTGTTTATGACAGCAATGGATTGAAGGTAAGAACACTTTATTCCGGATGGAGGGATAAGGGGGAATATGACGTCAATTGGAACGGCAGAGATGAAAGTGGAGAGATGGTTCAGGACGGCACCTATACCTTTGATGTTACCGCCAGAGATGAAAACGGTAATTTAGTGGGAGCAAACAACTATATTTCCGGCGAGGTCACAGGTGTAACATATAAATACGGTTATCCTTATCTAATGATGGGGGACAGATTGATCAGTAATGATAACATTATTGAAGTAAACAAGACGGCTTCGTAAAAAGTCCAACTTCTGCGTTGCGCTGCATCCCCTGCCCAGTTAAATTGTTATAATAACATAAGGGGCTTATGGCAAAATCTTTCTTTCTTCATTGAGAGGATAAACATGCCAGCATTTATTTAACCGGGTGAATCACTGCAGCGTACTACACGTACGCTTCGTTCCTCAGGACTTGCGCGCCTTGAATTTGAAGCTTTTTACTTTGCCGTCGGATTGTGACTATTTACGAGATTGACAAACAAAACAACGACAGAAAACTAAGGGGGGAAATAAAATGTCTTTATCAAGTTCACTATTTTCAGGAATCAGCGGGCTGAGCACTCTCGGTAATGCCATGCAGATCATAGGAGATAACATTGCCAACGTCAATACCGTGGGGTTTAAGGGGAGCAGCTTTACATTTCAGGATCTTTTGAGTCAGTCGGTTGCCACCCTGTCCGGGACATCTCAGGTGGGGAGAGGGACCGCCCTGGGAAATATCCGTGCCTCTTTCGAACAAGGCTCCTTTGAAACCACAGGAAACACCACGGACCTGGCCATAGGCGGAAATGGATTTTTTCAGTTAAAAGAGTCCGGCACTGAAAATTATGTTTATTCCAGAGCCGGCAATTTCAGTTTTAATGAAGCTGGATATCTTGTCAATCCCGAAGGTTACATTGTTCAGGGATGGGCTATGGACAGCAACGGACAGGATGAAGGTTCAATAACCGATATCGTTATGAGTTCTTTTACATCACCTCCTTTAGCGACCGATAACATTGAAGTTATTGTTAACCTCGATTCTGATGGGAATGACAATTCATCAGGAACCGATAATGCACTGTTTGACGCCTGGAATGGTACAAGTACTACACCACTTGGTGAAAGTGCTTATGAATACCAGACCACACTGCGTGTATACGATTCCCTGGGGAGCACTCATGATATTACCCTGTATTTTGATAAGGCCGAAACCGCTTCGACCTATGAATATATAGTTGCGTGCAACCCGTCTGAAGACAAAAGGACTTTTACTGCCAGTCCAGAAATAACTACAGTGGAGTGTGTTGCCGATGCGACCGGGTCGCTTAACAACAAATATTTTGAATTTTCAACTGCCGGCGCTAGCGCCGATGATTATTATGTCTGGTTCAATGTTAATACTGCTGGTACTGATCCGAATTTGTCTGGTAAAACGGGAGTTGAAGTTGCTTTAGCAACCGATGCGACCGCAGGTACTGTTGCTCTTGCAATTGATACTCAGATTGACTTGTTAACTGATGTTACAGCAGATGTAACAGCTGACACAGTTACCATTACAAACGGAGATGATGGTGCTGTGACAAATGCGAGCCCAGGTACATCCGGTTTCACAACAGAAGTAACAAATCAAGGAGGCACCGCTACGAGCCATCCTTTGCTAGGGTTGCTGGCCAGAGGGACTGTCGCTTTTGATACATCCGGATCGATTAGCAATGTAACGTTGGAGCAAATAGACACTACTGATGGAGGTGTTGATGCTCAGACAACGTCAGACGTTTCAGATGGTTACTATCAATTTATTCCTACATTCATTTCAGGCAGCCCTCAGAGTGTCGAGCTTAATCTTGGGACGAGATATAATGGCACCAGTTGGGTTAAATCCTCTCTTTCCACTTCGCAGTTTGCCTCTGCCTCTACAACCACTTTTCAGTCGGCCAGCGGCTATGGGTCAGGTGATCTTGGAGGAGTGAATGTGGATGTTGACGGCGTAATAACAGGGAGCTATTCCAACGGACAGCTTATCCCCTTGTACAGGGTGGGGCTCGCAAAATTCCAGAATGAGGAAGGACTGTTTAAAGAGGGCGGAAACCTGTACAGCGAGACAAGAGAAAGCGGTGATGCAATTACAAATAAGCCCGGAACAGCCGGGCTGGGAAGTATAGCTCCTAATGCGTTGGAGCAATCGAATGTGGACATTGCTGCCGAGCTCGTTAAAATGATTACCACACAGCGTGGCTTCCAGGCGAATTCAAAGGTTATTACAGTAACGGACCAGATGCTTGCAGAACTCATTAATATCAAACGGTAAGGTTTAATAGGTAAAACGGTTCAAGGTTGAAGATCCCGTTTTCAAAGAAGGTGAGAAGGTGAGAACGTCAGAAGGTTGGACAGTCTCAGAAAAGCCGATCTTCTCACCTTCTCACTTTCTGACCTTCTCAACTTCCGGTCCTGTGTCCCTATATTACAACCCTGAACCTTTCGGTTTACTCGGATCAAACTCACCCACATTAGAGAGGCAGATGTCAAAATATTGACATCTGCCTTAATACTTGACGCTCCTTAACAGATAAGTCCTCATTAAACAAAGACAAAGTCTTCATATCCTCCTGTAATACCTATCTAATTATCTTTCCATAAAAAATATTCTTTTCAAAAAGAAGAATGGCACAAAGGTTGCTGTATATCCGGGCATAGCTCTTTATTTTGTAACAGATCGTCAGATAATTAATTTTAGGAGATTTTATGGATATTGCAACTATTGTGGGTATTCTCTCTGCAACCGGCCTTGTGCTTGGTGCCATCTTTATGGGCTCGGGGCTGAATGTATTTATAAATATACCTTCTTTATGCATTGTTTTGGGCGGTACCATCGGCGTAACATTGATTGCTTATCCCTTAAAAGATTTTCTCAGTGTTATTAAAGTGGTGCAAAAAGCACTATTTACGAAAAATATATCCGCTACCGAACTTATATCCAAGTTTACGAATTTTGCAAACAAAACCCGTAAAGAAGGGATTCTGGCTTTAGAGAGCGAAATAAAGGAGGTTGAGGATGAATTTTTAAAAAAAGGGGTCCAGCTTTCTATCGATGGATTGGAGCCTCAACAGATCCAAACTATTCTTGATACGGAAATCGATTTTGTCAGAGACAGACACAAGCTTGGTGCGGATATTTTTACCTCCATGGGAACATTTGCTCCTGCCATGGGTATGATAGGGACGCTTATAGGATTGGTGCAGATGCTGCAGAGCATGGACGACCCGAGCAGTATCGGACCGGCCATGGCGGTGGCATTGCTAACAACCTTCTATGGTTCGCTCATGGCAAATATTTGTTGTATGCCGATAGCAGGAAAGCTTAAGACCCGCAGCAGAGAAGAAATGTTGACCAAGGAGATGACGATTCAGGGAATAATATCACTTTCCAATGGCGACAACCCAAGGATTCTTGAACAAAAACTCATGGCATTTCTGCCGCCTGTTAAGGAAAAGAGTTGATAGAGAATGGGGAAAAAAAAGAAAATAGATGATGATGATGCGGCTGACATTGGAACGGTGATGACCGTTTCTCTTTTCCTCATACTCTTAACCTTTTTTATTCTTCTTAATTCTATTGCGGTTAAAGACGAAAGAAAAGAACGCCTGGCTCTCGGTTCACTGACAGGAGCTTTTGGCGGATTGCCCGGCGGATTATCACCGCTGGATTCAGGAAAGTCGATATTGCCACCTTCGGCGCCCATAGAGGACGAAGAATTAACCCTTGAACAAATTTTAGAATATATGAAAAGAAAGCCTGGCACTTGCTCTGGAGACATCAAAATTGAATTTGTGGGAAACAAGGCGGTAATTACCATAAATCAGAATGCTCTGTTTACAAAGGACAGATTTAAACTCAGTCCGTTTATATTACCTTTTCTGGATAAGTTATGCCGGATTATTAACAAGGGGGATTATCCGGTAGATATAATCGGGAATACCGACAATATTCCGGCTAAGGAAAAAGGGTATGGGTCTAACTGGGAACTGTCGTCACTCATGGCGATTCAATTGGTGAAATATTTCGTGTTAAGGGGCTCGGTTTCACCAAAAAGACTAAATCCCTACGGTGCCGGCAGCTACAGGCCGGTTGTTCCCAATGATACCAGGCAGTCGAGGTTGCAGAACAGAAGGGTGGAAATTATTATGAATTATAAAGCGCCGACTTACATTAAGAGGGTTTTTAGAAAGAAACCATCCGGTTTCTTTACATACAAGAAGTTTGATTTCAAGATATTTTAAATAGTGCCCGAACGAAAACAAGGAAAAAAACGTGAGCGATGATGATTTAGATCCCAATGCCTGGATGGTTACATTTGCAGACCTGGTTATGCTTCTTCTCACTTTTTTTGTACTGCTGCTCACCATGGCTTCAATGGATACAAAGAAGCTGGAAAATATTTCGACTCATTTCAGGGAAGCGACAGGAACGCTTGGATTTTCAAGATCCATTGAAGTTGCCAATTTAGCCTCTCTTATCAATCAATATAATGATATCGATAGCTTGTTAGTGGTTGATAAGGATCATCTCATGGCTCAAATAAAATTAATCGCACCCATTAAGGGTATATTAGAAAGCATTATTGATAAAATCGAGATGTTAGATGACGAGAGGGGTATTGTTCTCTCTTTTAATGAGAAACTCCTTTTTGATTCCGGAAGGGCAACAATAAAAAAAGAGATATTTCCTATTCTCGACCTGGTGGCTGACGCAATATATGAATGCCAAAACGACATTTTAATTATGGGGCATACAGATAATATTCCGATTAAAGGAAATTTATATAAATCAAACTGGGAGCTGTCTGCATACAGGGGACTTTCAGTTTTAAAATACTTTTTAAAGGGAAAAGAGCTGACACCATCCCGTTTTTATGTCGGGGGTTACGGCCCTTCCAGACCCTTGTATCCAAACGACACTCCGGAAAACCGATCATTAAACAGGAGAGTAGAGATAATATTTAAGCATTTAGAGGAGGGATAAATGGCAAAGGATAAAGAAGAAGCCAAAGAAGCCAAAGAAGAAAAACCGAAGAAATCGAAACTTAAACTGATAATAATAGGGGTTTTAGTACTCTTTATGGGGGCCGGTGGGTATTTTGGTTATAGCAAATATAAACAAGGAAAAGAAGAAAAACCTGAAGAAGAGGTAAAAGTGAGTATCATCTGCCCTTTAAAGTCATTCGTAGTCAACCTGTTCGATAAAAGAGGGATTGGTAAAAGATACTTAAAAATCACTATGAAACTCGAAGTTGGAAAAGAAGAAGATAAGCTTAAAGTTGAGGAGAATATGCCGAAGCTGAGGGATACGGCCCTTATTTTACTTTCCAGTCTGACATTGAAAGATATTAATACAATGGCAGGGAAACTTGAATTAAAACATGCAATTATATCAAGGGCAAATCAGGTGCTTGGTGAAAAAATTGTTAACGGGATATACTTTACAGAGTTTGTGGTGCAATAATGGGAAACGTTTTATCACAGGATGAGGTTGATTCCCTTTTAGGCGGAATAGGTGAAGGGAAGGTTGAAACCGAAACAGATGTGCCTGAAGAAAGCGAAGAAGTCAAGGCATATGATTTTAGTGTGCCGGCAGGGCCATTGCATCTCAGGATGCCCGCCCTGGGGATTATAAATGAAAGGCTTACAGGTTTATTGAGGAAGAGTCTTCCCATAGTAAGCAAGAATGTTGTAGATGTGAGCCTGAGTTCTACAGAATCTGTCAAATTCAGTGAATTTTGTCTTTCTCTCCCTGTGCCGACGAGTCTTAATATATTTAGCATTGAACCATTGAAGGGATATTCTATTGTTGTTCTGGAAGGCACTCTGGTATTTTCCTTTGTCGACAGTCTATTTGGAGGCAGTGGAGTGAGTCATGTCAAACTTGAAGGCAGGTGTTTCACTGCAATTGAGATAAAGATTATTGAAAAAATAGTTAAAATAATCCTTGGCGATATACAACAGGCCTGGTCAGACGTATATGACGTTAAGACCGTATTTTCTCATTCAGAGATGGACCCGCAGTTTGTAAGAATTATCCAACCTGAAGATATGGTTATTGTAAATAAATTCGAAGTGGAGCTCGAAAACGGATCGGGAATAATTAACGCCTGTATCCCCTTTTCCTGCCTTGAGCCGATAGAAGACAGGCTAAAATCAGGGTTTCATGATGAAGCCCAGGAGGTAGATAAGGAGTGGCGAAAGTATATCGAGAAAAAGATAATGGATATGACTGTTGAATTGAGCTGTACAATGGGGATGGCAAAGATTAAAGGCCGGGAACTACTGAAGATGAAAATTGATGATGTGATACTGCTCGATCAAAACCCTGGCAATTTTGTTATTGTTAATGTCGAAGGCATTCCTAAATTTAAAGGTTCTCCCGGGTCCTGTAATAACAGGAAAGCTGTAAAAATAGGCGATATAATAAAAGAGGAGTAAATCATGGTTGAAGCAAATGATAAAATAGAAGAAAACAATAAGGCTGATGCATCCAGTGAAAAGGGATTGGAGCAGAATGAACAATACGATATGGATCTTATTCTTGATCTTCCACTCGATGTTTCCGTGGAATTAGGCAAGGTCAAGATACCTGTAAATGAATTACTCCAGTTAGGCCGTGGATCCATATTAGAGTTGACCAAGCCGGTTGCTGACCCGCTCGATATATATATAAACAACAAACTGATTGCAAAAGGTGAAGTCGTTATTCTGGATGACAAATTCGGGATAAGGGTGGCCGATATTATCAATCCTGTTGAGAGAGTTAAATTTCTGGGGTGAAAAGTATAGATGGTGTGTGCTAAATGTTCGAAATGGACTTGATAAACACGGGTATTAAGACAATTGCAATGCTGTTTATTGTGCTTGGTTTCTTGGTACTGGCTCTTATTTTAATGAAAAAGTATTTGTCTCCAAAGCAAAAAGTAAAGGGAGATATATTTATCAAGGTCATCTCTTCATTGTATCTATCGCCGAAAGAGAGAGTTGAGGTCATAGAGGTTTCGGGTGAAAGGATTGTTTTAGGTATTACGCCGGGAAGAATTAATTTTTTAACAAAGCTTGATGGTTTAAATCATGCTGTAGGCGAAAAAGATGGCAGTAGTAAAGAACGTGAGATCAAGGGATAAAAGACAAAGCAAAATATTATTTATCATCATCATTTGCCTTGCTGTTTGCATTCTGTTGATAAAAAATGTTTGGGCTGCTGATTTAATATTACCTTCATTTCATGTGGGGATAGAAAAAGGTGGTGATCCAGGTGATGTTTCGGTTTTGCTCCAGATTGTATTTTTATTGACGGTTCTCACTCTTGCACCGGCTATTCTCATACTTATGACATCATTCACCAGGCTGGCTGTGGTTTTTACCTTTCTGCGGCAAGCCGTGGGAACGCAGCAAACACCCTCCAATCAAATCATTGCAGGACTGGCTTTATTCCTGACCTTTTTTATTATGATGCCGGTCTGGCAGCAGATCAATAATAACGCACTGCAGCCATATCTGCATGAAGAAATCTCTCAGGGAGACGCCTTTAAGGAGGCTATGAATCCGATTAGAAAGTTTATGTTCAGACAGACAAGACAAAAAGACCTGTCCTTATTTGTTAACATGGCAAAGATGGATAGACCAAAGAACAAAGATGACATACCTACATCGGTTCTGATTCCGGCTTTTGTGATAAGCGAGCTAAAGACTGCTTTTATTATCGGGTTTGTTCTGTACGTCCCTTTCCTGGTCATAGATATGGTTGTGGCGAGTGTATTGCTCAGTATGGGGATGATGATGCTTCCGCCAATTATGATATCGCTTCCATTTAAGCTTATGCTTTTTGTTCTGGTGGACGGTTGGAATTTGATCGTAGGTTCCATGGTAAAGAGTTTTATAGGCGGATAAATATGACACCGGAAACTGTTATTACTTTTGCACAGGAGGCTATTAGAACAACCATACTTGTATCAATGCCGATGCTTGGCCTTGGTCTTGTTGTTGGCCTGGTTATAAGCGTTTTTCAGGCAGTGACACAGATCCAGGAGATGACATTGACATTTGTACCTAAGATATTGATCGTGTTGCTGGCACTCCTATTCTTTGCCAGCTGGATGCTCGATCAATTGATTACCTTTACTGTGACGACTATTGAACAGATACCGTATTTTATCAGATAGCGAGACCGACAGTGGATGTATTGAACATACCATACCAAGAATACAAAGCATTTTTTCTCGTGTTGATAAGGGTCAGTGCTATACTGGTTATGTTTCCCTTCTTTAGTGCACGAGTTATTCCGACTTTAATAAAAGCAGGACTGGCCCTTGTTATAACCATAGTCCTATTTCCCGTTGTCAATAATCAAATGGTAGAATTTCCCGGCAAATTATTGGGAATGGGCCGGTTAATACTTGCAGAGTTAATTATCGGAATGACTTTAGGGCTTATGGTTCAGATATTTTTTGAGGGAGTCAGGATAATGGGTCAAATGGTAGGATTTCAAACAGGCTTTGCAATCACTAATGTCATTGACCCTCAAAGCGGTGCACAGGTCTCAATTTTTGCAAATCTGGCATATTTCGTGGCCATTACATTATTCCTTTTGTTAAACGGCCACCACATATTACTCAATGCCGTGAGGGATAGTTTTGATATTATAAATGTTGGCTCATTAGCTTTAAATGTCGTGATGTTTAAAAAAATGATAACCATATCCGGCGATATGTTCGTTATTGCCGTGAAGATTGGAGCGCCGCCAATTGCAGCACTGCTCTTTACAAACCTAGCTTTTGGGCTGATTACAAAGCTTATGCCGCAAATGAATATTATGATTGTTGCGTTTCCCATACAAATAACTGTAGGGCTTTTCTTTTTTGGCATATCTATTAATGTGCTTTTGGGATTCACGGAAAGATATCTTGAAGAGCTCGGTCCTCTGTTAATTAATACCATGCATTGGTTTAAGGTGTAGGAAATGGCTGAAGAGGAATCTGGAGAAAAGACCGAACAAGCTACTCCCAAGAAGAGACAAGAACTCAGGGAAAAGGGAGAGGTTGCAAAAAGCAGGGAATTGCCCTCTGTGGCCGTACTTCTGTCCGCTCTGGTCGCTTTATCCCTTTTTGGATCATATACCTACTACCATATTCAGGTTGTTATGAAAGGAGCATTTACTCTTCCCACAATGAACGATTTGAATATTTCTGAGTTCATTATATTTGCTCAAAGAGTGGTAGGACATTTTATACTGGCGTTATGCCCTCTTTTGGCGGCCGTTTTTGTTACGGCGCTCTTGTCTAATATTATGCAGGTTGGATTTGTACTATCCGGTGAATCGATCACACCCAAGCTGTCCAAAATAGATCCCATTAAAGGGTTTGGAAGGCTTTTTTCCAAACAAGGCTTCATGGAATTGTTCATGTCTTTAATGAAAATGGTTGTTGTGGGAGGCATCGCCTATTTAACAGTAAAAGGTGAAATGAATAATGTTGCCCATTTAGGGGGAATGGATCTGAATTCAATTTTTGCTTACATTTTGATAGTCTGCTTTAAAATCTTTATCAGATGTATCCTGGCAATGATCTTTCTGACAATCATTGATTTCGCATTCCAGAAATGGAATTTTGAGAACAGAAACAAGATGACAAAACAGGAGGTCAAGGATGAGCATAAGAGGACGGAAGGTGACCCTTTGGTAAAATCGAGAATAAAAAGCATTCAGATGGAGATGGCCAGGAGAAGAATGATGCAGGCCGTTCCGGATGCGGATGTTGTCATTACAAATCCCACCCATATTGCCGTTGCCTTGAAGTATGATAGCTCTGACATGAATGCACCGAAATTAATTGCAAAAGGAGCAGGAAAGATAGCAGAAAAGATCAAAAAAATAGCAGAAGAACATGACATCCCGATTGTAGAAAACAGGGAACTTGCCAGGAATCTGAATTCGCTGGTTGAGATAGGTCAGGAAATACCACCCGTACTTTTTCAGGCGGTTGCCGAGATTCTAGCTTATATATACAAAATAAAGTCCAATTATGCACATGGGTTGGGATAAGTAAACTTTAAGCTTAGATGTAAATACTATGCCTTTTATAAAAAAAACATTTTTGCCACAAAGACACCAAGACAAGAAGATGAATTTTAACAAACTGTTTTTCTTTGTGCATTTGTGCCTTTGTGGCAATTTCTTCCGGTTTATCCGGATTGGAATATAAAAATGGAAAATGTACTAAACTCAAAAGCTGATCCCGGCACATCCAGTGAATTGATTACGGTCATTGGTGTGATTTCCGTGCTTGTGGTAATGATCATCCCATTACCATCAATTATTCTCGATTTTCTTCTATCCTTGAATATCACTCTTGCGATAACCATACTGTTGATTGCCATGTATACGATAAAACCCCTGGACTTTTTCATATTTCCTCCCTTGCTCCTGGTGACGACCCTTTTCAGGCTGTCACTCAATGTGGCATCTACCCGGTTGATACTCTTACATGGTAATGAGGGGACCCAGGCCGCGGGAAAGGTTATCAAATCATTCGGGGATTTTGTGGTGGGAGGAAATTATGTGGTGGGAATGATTGTTTTTATTATTCTGGTTATTGTTAACTTTGTGGTTATTACAAAAGGTGCAACACGGATTGCTGAAGTTGCCGCAAGGTTTACACTCGATGGTATGCCCGGTAAACAGATGGGTGTTGATGCTGATCTTAACGCCGGACTGATAGACGAAGTTGAGGCAAAAGAGCGCAGGGCGCTGATAACGAGGGAGGCTGAGTTCCATGGATCAATGGATGGTGCTGCCAAATTTGTCAGGGGAGATGCCATTGCGGGGATAATTATTACCGTCATCAACATTATTGGCGGATTTATCATCGGAGTACTTCAACAAAAAATGTCTATCATTGATGCTGCTCAGAATTACACCCTTTTAACCGTGGGCGACGGGTTGGTCTCACAGATTCCTGCCCTTACCATATCGACTGCGGCCGGAATAGTTGTAAGCAGATCTGCTTCAGAGGGGACCATGGGCAAGGATTTTGCGAAACAGTTCTTTAATTATCCAAAAGCTATATATCTTTCAGCGTTAACGGTATTCTTTTTTGGTTTGATTCCCGGTTTGCCTCATATCCCGTTTATATTCCTTTCCATTCTAATTGGAGGGAGCGTTTTTCTGCTTGGCGGGAAAAAAGAGGAATTAAAAAAGATACTGGAAATAGAGGAGAAAAAGAAAGAAACGGTGGAGGAAGGACCGGAACCTGTGGAGCATCTGCTTATTGTTGATCCACTTGAACTGGAGGTGGGATATGGACTCATTTCATTGGTAGATAAAGAACAGGGTGGGAAATTTCTTGAAAGGGTTCGGTCGATAAGACGGCAGTTTGCAATTGAGATGGGTATGGTTATACCTCCCGTCCATATCAGGGATAATCTGCAACTGAATTCATCCGAATATAAAATTCTTCTGAAAGGGGTAAAAATAGCCGGTAGTGAATTAATGATGAATCATTATATTGCCATGGATCCGGGAGATGTTACCAGGAAAATAGAAGGAGTTGAAACAATTGAGCCGGCATTTAACATGCCTGCGATATGGATACCGGAGGAAAGGAAAGAGGAAGCAACGCTTGCCGGCTATACAGTAGTTGATGATGCCACAATAATGGCTACCCATCTTACGGAGGTTCTTCGAAAGCACGCCTCTGAATTGTTGGGGAGGCAGGAGGTTCAGAATTTGCTTGACAACTTAAGCAAATCATATCCAAAGGCGGTTGAGGAACTGGTACCGAATCTTCTTTCTTTGGGTGCTGTTCAGAAAGTAATGCAAAATCTTATAAAGGAACGGGTATCTGTCAGAGATCTGTTGACTATTGTTGAGACCCTTGCCGATTATGCCGTTTTGACAAAGGATTCAGACCTATTAACCGAATACGTCAGGAATAAACTCTCCAGATCCATTATCAGTTCGTATGTGGGAGAGGATGGTTTGTTGAAGCTGATAACAATGGATCAGGGTGTAGAGGATTTACTGCTTCAGGGGTTACAGAAAGCGGAACACGGCTCATATCTTTCCATTGATCCAAAAATTGCAGATTCGATTATTGCTTCTATCAAGCAGGAGGCGGAAAAAGCCATGTCAAAGAATATCCAGCCAATCCTTCTTACATCCCCTGTAATTCGCAGGCATTTGAAAAAAATGATGGAATATTTTGTTCCCTCATTAATGGTATTGTCCCAGAGCGAGCTATTAAGTGATATAGGGTTTAAATCGATAGGAAAGGTAAGTTCCAGTTATGCAGGTTAGTAAATACCGGGCCAGGACAATTAAAGAGGCTACCGCTAAGGTCAAGGATGTCCTCGGCAATGATGCGATGATTATTTCTACAAAGAAAATCAATAGAGACGCTAAACATAGTCTGTTTGAGATAACTGCCATACCGTCGGGAGATAATATTACGAGTGAAAGTTCGGATCTTTTGGGAAAAGTAAATTCGGAACTCATGAGCATAAAAGAGATGCTTTATCTATTGAACAATTCTGGTGGTGTTTTAGAAAAATTGATAATGAAACCGAGTCTTCTTAATATCTATTTAAGAATGATTAAAAATGGTGTTAATGATAATTATGCAAAAATATTTATAGAAAAGACCGGGGTGTTCAACGGGCATTCTGATAATGGTATGAACAATTTCAGGGAGAAAGTCTTCAAAGAGATCATGGGGCATATTAAGATCAAAGATCCGTTTAAAGTAACAGATAACAGTCAGATAATTGCGGCGTTTATCGGAACAACAGGAGTTGGTAAAACCACAACAATCGCAAAGATTGCAGCACAGCTCATGCTGGAATATCAAAAAAAGGTCGGATTAATTTCAATAGACGCCTATCGAATAGGGGGTATGGAACAACTCAGGACATACGCAAATATTTTAGGAATCCCATGTTTTCAGGCATTTAAAAAAAAGGATCTGCTTTTTGCCCTTACAAGGATGGAAGGCAAAGATGTTGTTTTGATCGATACGGCAGGTCAGAGCCAGTATGACATGTCCAGGATAGAGGAGTTAAAGAGAATGATGCCTGGTGATATGAATATCAGCACACATCTTCTTTTGAGTGTTGGGACCACAGAGTCTGAGATGAACAAGGCGGCTGTCAACTTCAGCGCCTTAAAATATTTAAGTTATATATTTACCAAGACAGATGAATCAGAAATGTGCGGTTCAATTATAAACCAGGTCATGAAATTAAATTTGCCTGTCTCTTATATAACAAACGGTCAAAAAGTGCCTGAGGATATTGAGCGTGCGGATAAAGGAAAGATATTAAAATTATTATTGAGTAAAAAATAGAATATTTACTGTAGGAGAAAAAAAGATGGATCAGGCAACAAATTTGAGAAGGATAGTAAAAAAAGAATCCGGAAAGATACACAAGCTTAAAGAATATAAGCAAAGCAGGGAGACTTCAAAAACAAACGGTCCAATGGTTATTGCCGTTACCAGCGGTAAAGGCGGAGTTGGCAAAACAAATATCGTAGGCAACCTGGCCATTGCATATCAGAGGATGAAAAAAAAGGCCTTAATATTTGATGCTGATCTCGGACTGGCAAATATTGATATTATTTATGGTATAAACCCGAAACATACCATTAAAGAAGTCATCAGCGGAGAAAAAGAGCTGTCTCAGATTATTGTTAAAGGGCCGGAAGGTGTAAACATAATACCTGCCAGCTCAGGTGTGCAGGAATTAGCCAATCTTTCAGAAGGCCATAAGATCAATCTGTTAAACGAATTCGACATATTGAACAGAAAGTATGATATTTTATTGATTGACACAGGAGCAGGGATTTCCACAAATGTTACTTATTTTAATCTGGCGGCCCAGGAAAGAATAGTGGTTGTAACTCCGGAACCCACATCCATTACGGATGCATATGCCCTGATAAAAGTTATGTATAGCAAGCATGAGGTAAAGAACTTTTATCTTTTGATGAATATGGTCAAAGATGAACGAGAGGCAAAATCTGTGTACAAGAACCTGAGCAGTGTCGTAGCAAAATTTATGGGAAGTATATCCATAGACTATGCCGGATATATTCCATACGACAAAAATTTGTATGAGTCGGTAAGCAGAAGAGAACCGGTTATTTGTTGTTATCCGGAAGCATCTTCAAGCCATGGCTTTAAAAAGCTGGCCGATTATCTTTTAATTCAGACAAGGGGAAGATCAAATGACGGTAACATTAAATTTTTTTGGAAAAGATTAATGGCTGGGGTGGCGGGTTAAGTAATGAAGGCAGCAGTAAAAAAATATCAGCAGGCTTTCCAGGTAGAACAGGAAAATAAGGATGAAAAACTCAGACAAGAGCTTATTCTCCAGTATGCTCCCCTTGTAAAAAACATTGCCGAAAGGATGGCGATCAGGCTTCCCCCCAATATATCCAAGGAAGAGCTGATAGGTCCTGGAATCATGGGGTTGTTTGACGCTATTGAAAAATTCGATTCAACAAGGGAAATTAAATTTCAGACATATGCAAATCTCAGGATAAAAGGGGCCATGTTGGATGAATTGAGAAAAATGGACTGGGTTTCCAGATCCATCAGGAGAAATATTCACAGGATTGAAGATGCTATGAGATCCTTTGAGTTGAAACACGGCAGGGAGCCTGATGAATATGAGGTGGCTGAGGAGATGGGGGTTGATATCGATTCATACTATAAGATGGCCATGAAAGCGCAGGGAGCCGGCCTTTTAAGTCTTGATGAGATTATGCCTGACGGTACCACTTCAAAACTTTCCAGACAAGTCTCGGACGCACTTTCCCCTTTTGATGAATTAAAGATAAAAGAATCGAAAAAGATTATATCCGAAGCTCTTTCAAAGCTTTCAAAAAAAGAACAACTGGTAATGTCGCTATATTATTATGATGAATTGACATTAAAAGAGATAGCAAAGGTTCTGGATTTGACAGAGTCAAGGATATCTCAGATTCATTCAAAGGTAGTTATAAAATTAAGAGTAAAGCTCAGACCGTATTATAAAGGCTGATTATGACTTCTTCAAGTCAGGAAAATAAAAAAGAACAGGTTGCCGGAGATGAACTAAATGAGCCGGAGGACGAAGAAAGTGGAGAAATAAGCGGAGATGAACTAAATGAGCCGGAGGACGAAGAAAGTGGAGAAATAAGCGGAGATGAACTAAGTGAGCCGGAGGACGAAGAAAGTGGAGAAATAAACGGAGATGAGCTAAGTGAACCTGGAGATGAAGAGAGTAAAGCATACAAAGATAAGCAAAACAAATCCAAAGGCACGAAAAACAAATCCAATGACACGAAAAAGAAATCCAATGACACGAAAAAGCAATTCGGAGGGAAAAGGAAACTGGCCTTGTTTTTTGCAATAGGGACATGCCTTTTGGCAGGGGGGATCTATTATTTTTCCCAAGACAATAATGAGAAAGAAGTAACGGCCCTGGTTAATATATTCCCAATTCCCCATGATACGTCATTTACATTTGAAACGTTTATTGTGCCTTTGCCGGAAAAACAAGGGCATACCTATATATCCTTAAACCTTTCCTTTGAATTGTCGAATGTAGGATTAGTAGAGGAAATAATCAAGAAAAAAGAACAACTCAGGGGAATTATATTCGATGTACTGGTACAAGGAATAGATAAGATAGAGGATGCCCACTCATTAAAGAAACTCAGAGAGTTAATTGTAAGGAGAGCAAACACGGTTTTATTTTCCGGGAAGGTTAGTGAGGCGATTATAATCGATTTCGTGATCGTTTGAAAATTTCCGGATTTTGGTGAATGAAATGTCAGGTATAACCGATACGAACATTATTCTTAGCCAGGGAAGCGCGGTCAAGGAAGTACACAATGTCAAGAAGCAGAATCTGGAATTTAACCAGCAGTTTGCTGCTCAAAACATGGAGGATAAAAAGAAAGAAGAGAAACACAAGGTCCAAGACTTTGGAAAAAGCAGCAGGATAGATATCAAAAACGATAAAGAGAAAAACAAAGGCAAAAAAGATAGTAAAAGAGACGCAAAAAAGAAAGAACAAAAAGAGATAAATGATTTATCGGAAGGGAACATAATAAATATCACGGTCTAATTATGGAAGCTATGGATTTAAAATACTTAATTCTCACACAGATAGGGATTGATATTGTAATTATTATTGTATTTGTTTTTTTAATCAAGAAAATCAGTTTATTTAAAAGAGATTCATCATTAAATAAGGGATTGAAAATATATGAATCTTTGTTGTCCGATGCAGGCAGGATATCGGAACAGTTCAAAGAGCAACTTGAAGAAAAAAAACATATGATAAAGGTGCTTGAGCAGCAGTTGGAAAAGAGGATAACGAGCTTAAATGTGATGCTAAACAGGACTGATGCGTTGCTTTTCCAAAACAGACAATACGATAACGTCGACAGCGGTTACCTTGACAACCAGAAAAAAGAGATTTTAAAGTTAGCGAAACAGGGCCACAGTTCAGAACAGATTGCCTATGCTCTCACGATTCCCAGGGAAGAGGTAATGCTTGTCATGGATTTAAAGAATAAAATTTCACAGGGAAGGAAAAAAGGTGTATCTTGATTCAGGTCGGCTACCCTACATTGCAAGCATCCAAAATATCTCTCCAATCTGAGGAAAATTCCACATCCATTCCCAAACTGATTAAAAATGAAGTTGTCAGGGCAAAAGTGCTCAAGTCGATCTCTTTAAATAAATCCCTGCTCCTTATTAAGGGGAGAGAGGTTTTATCCAGAACACATATTCCGTTAAGTGAAGGGACGATACTATCCTTAAAAGTAGAAGAAGTATTCCCGAATCCGGTCCTAAAACTCCTTGGCACAAAAATTAACAACATTGATGCTGTCAATATGTCTATGATACTTTCCGCTATCAAAGAAAATCTGTGGAAATCGTTGTTTGAAGGTATAAATCATTATCCACTTTCTGAAACCGACATAAAAAAGTTCAGAGAATTGATGAATGATTTGTCCCAAAGATTATTTTTAAAATCTGAGCCGGATCTTTTAAAAAAGATTATTGAAAAATCCGGTCTTTGCTGGGAAGCGAAACTTAAAAAAATAATTCTTCAGAAAACAATTGGCAATGACGATTTCAACAAATTGGCAGCAGAAGATTTAAAAGGTCTTGGATCAAAAATTATATCCCTTATGGAAGGAAAGGAAGTTCTCCTGAACAGGTTTTTAGCGGCCCTTGAAAATGTCCAGCTTATTAATCATATGGGGCTGGAACAGGATAGGAAAATATTTATTCCAATACCGATTCAATTTCCTGACGGACTTTTCACTGTCGGCCAATTATTAATACAATTAGGTCAAGAGAAAAAGGGAGGGCATGAAGGAGAAAAAGGTAATAAGGGTCTTTTCAAAATAAGTTTCTTGCTGGAATTGTCTAATATTGGGCCATTAAGATCCGACCTAACTATAAAAGAAAAAGAGATATACGGAAGGTTTCTACTGACAAATGAAGAGACAAAAAGGTTAATTGAAGAAAATCTCCCGACTTTTATCAACAACCTTAACAAAAAAGGATTTTCCGTTCTGAATATGGAGTGTCAAATTAAGGCACCTGAGATCGTAAAAAAATCACTCATTAAGGAAATTATCAAGGAGGAAGGCTGTACCATAAGCCTGGTTGCTTAGATGACGGTAAGAAAAAGACAGGACATGGCTGTTGCTTTAAAATATCAGCCAAAAACGGATAACGCTCCCAGGGTCACTGCAAAGGGCAAAGGCAAAGTGGCTGAAAAGATCATTGAGATTGCAAAGGAAAATAATATTCACATACACAACGATCCTGACTTAATTGAGATTTTATCACAACTTGATATAAATGATGAAATACCTCCGGATCTTTATGTTGTTGCTGCTGAGTTGCTGGCGTTTGTATATTCTTTAAACCGGCCAACGGGCTAACGGGCTCAACGGGCAAACCGGCAAAAACTTCCAATAGGCATATTTTTCCTCTCATCTTTTTCCAAAGAAATTTTCTTCCACGAAAATTAGCATATATTATCAACATATTACAGCATGCTAAAACCCCATCTTTATTTGGCATTAATATTGCTAATAATGTATCAGAAGTAAAACGGAGAACGGAGAAAAGATAACTGCTTATCATCAGAACGAACTTAGTGATTACGTAAAAAGGAGAAAAAAGATTGATATCAGGAATCTATAATTTAATTGACGGATCTATAACACAACAGCTGAACTTTGAAACCGTTGCCAATAATATGGCAAATATTAATACCAATGGTTTTAAGAAAAATATCATCTCATTTAATCAGGCCCTCGAGATGAAAAGTATATCAAAAGCGGACTTTGCGCAGGGCCCTGTCAGATACACCGGCAACGAACTCGATGTGGCATTGGATACCAAAGGATTTTTCAAGATAGAAACTGAAAACGGGATACGATACACAAGAGACGGAGCATTTAAGCTTGATAAAAACGGTACCCTAATAACAGGGAGTGGAGACACTGTACTTGGGCAGAATGGACCTATCACAATAGACGGAAGTAATGTGTCCATAAGTGGTGACGGCCAGATTCAGGTCGATAACGAGTCTGTGGATAGACTAATGGTTGTCGATTTTGATAACCCTCAGTTTCTTAAGAAAGTAGGTGGGTCATATTACTCATACCAGGGAGAAGCAAAGGAGATATCCACGGTGGAAGATGTCGGTATTCAGCAGAGTTATTTAGAAAGCTCCAATGTTAATCCCACAGAAGAAATGATCAAGATGATAGAGACATACAGGGCGTTTGAATCGGTGCAAAGGGCGATCCAGTCGATTGATAAAATCACCGGCCAAATGATTAACGATTATGGTTTAGTTCCATAGAGGAGGAGATAATTATGTTAAGGGGATTGTGGTCGGCGGCGTCAGGAATGGCAGCCCAGAAATTGACTATTGATGTTATTGCCAATAACCTGGCAAATGTAAATACAGCCGGTTTCAAAAGAAGCAGAACCGATTTCCAGGACTTGATGTATCAGACCATAAGGGAGGCCGGATCTACAACAGCAACCGGAGGCAAGATTCCGGTGGGCATCCAAATCGGCATGGGAACCATGCCTGTTGGAGTACATAAGGTTTTTGCCCAGGGGGATTTTGAAGAAACAAAAAATGAACTCGATCTGGCTATTGAGGGGAAAGGTTTCTTCAAGGTAATCAGTAATGAAGAGGAACTTTATTCAAGGGCCGGTAATTTTAAATTGGATGCCGATAGAAGTATCGTTACGGGAGAAGGAGATAAATTACAGCCTGAGATGACCATTCCAGAAAATACAGTCTCTATCAATGTCGATAGTGATGGAACAGTAACCGCCTTTGATCCTGAAGGAACAGGGACTTCCCTTGGTGCTATAGAATTATATAATTTCCCCAACCCTGCCGGGCTTTTTAGCCGCGGGCATAATTTATACAAAGATACCGACGGATCTGGCGAGGCCGTTGCAGGCACTCCTGGTTCAGATGGTATGGGTAAAATAGTTCAGGGATTTATAGAAGTTTCAAATGTGGATGTCGTGAAAGAGATGGTTTCCATGATTATGGCCCAAAGGGCTTATGAGATCAACAGCAAGGCGATAAAGACGGCAGACAGCATGATGTCGATAGTAAATAATATCTCGAGGTAATGATAATGGTTAAAGCAATACGCAGCATATTTTTTATTATCTTATTTTTAGGTCTTTGTACGCTTTCCCTGGCACAACCGGTTGCCTGTGAAGATAGTCAGGGAATAGTGAAACAAAACTTTCAAACAATACAAGAGGCTACATTAAGGGAGCAATTTAAAGAATATATTTGCCGGTATTTAAGAAAAGCAGAATCTGATGTTGTTGTGTCCGGATTTAAAGTCAAAGGCAACAAACCGGTTCCCGCCGGAAAGATAAGTCTTAAGTTGTTCCAAAAAAACAGGATGAGACTTCAAGGACATGTAAAAATAATTGCTGCAGTCAAAGTAAACGGACAGGTAAAAAATGAAATTATACTTTCAGGTTATATTGATGTATTTGAATCCGTGGTTTGCACTTCCCGTAATTTAAAAAAGGGAGAGGTTATAAAAAAGGAAGATGTTTATTTGGCAAAAAAAGATATTTCTCACTTATCTTCAAAGGTCCTTACACATATCGACAAAGCGGAAGGGCTGATGGCAAAACATAATTTAAGGGCTGGTACATGTCTTAAGGAGTGGATGCTGGAAAAAACTCATACCCTGGAAAAGGGAGATGTTGTTACGATCCTTGCGGAATCAGGCGATATGAAGGTGACTGTACCGGGCAGGGTTTTGATGAAGGGTTACACCGGGGAACTTGTAAAGGTTCAGAACCTGATGAGCAAAAAGTATATTTACGCGAAAGTAGTTAATAATTCAACTGTAATAGTAGAATTTTAAAAGACGGGAGATAAAGATGGCCCACAGGAAATACATTATTTTATTCATGGCATTTATTTTTCTGACCGGTTGTGCCGGTGGGCTAAAAAGTGCTTCTGACATGGCCGGAAATAAAATGGCTTATCATCCACGATTTCCATCTTATAAACTTCCAAATCCTGCGGAGGGGTCTTTGTGGTCGGAGGCTGCGGAGATCAGCCTGTTTCCCGACAGGAGGGCGAGAAAAACAGGTGATATTGTTACTGTGAGAATTGTGGAAGACCCGGAGGCAGAATTGAATGCAAATACTAAAACCAGTCGATCATCGGGTATAGACGCAGCCAAACTGAAGTTTTTTGGCTACATGAAGGCCCTTGCTGAAAAGAACAAGAGGCTTGCTCAGAATCCAGGGACAGATGATTTGATGCTGGCATCATTGGGTTTAAAATTTGATGGTAAAGGTTCCAGTGACAGGGATGGACATTTAAAGGCATATGTTTCGGCCGTGGTAAATAAGGTTCTTTTCAACGGAAATCTTTATATTGTTGGAAAAAGAGAGATCAGGGTTAACAATGAAACACAGTATATAACCCTGTCAGGCATAATAAGACCTGAGGACATAAGTCCGACTAATGAGATCTCTTCTACATACGTGGCTGACGCCAGGATAACTTATGCAGGTATTGGGCCTGTGGCGGACAAACAGAAACCTGGATGGTTAGGGAGGGTAGTCGATCATGTCTGGCCGTTTTAAATTATTACTTCTGATTATTTTAGTTTTCAGTTTCAATTTGCCGGCAGCGGGTATGGCAGCAAGGATAAAGGATATTTCCTCGATCAAAGGTGTTCGACCTAATCAGCTTTTTGGCTATGGTCTGATTATTGGCCTCAACGGCAGTGGAGACAAAGGAGGGACAAGTTTTACCGCCCAGGGTCTGGCCAATATGCTTGAACATATGGGTATTGATATAAATGCTGAAGATGTAAAAGTAAAAAATGTTGCTGCCGTTGTTGTGAGTGCAACGTTTCCTCCTTTTGCACGGATCGGGAAAAAAATCGACGTGATTCTATCATCCATTGGTGATGCCAAAAGTCTTCAGGGAGGAACCCTTTTGTTGACACCACTGAAAGGGGTTGACGGTAAGGTCTACGCGTTGGCCCAGGGACCTGTGGTGATTGGTGGATACAGCGTGGGCGGTGATGCGGGGGGCGGTGTTACAAAAAATCATCCCACGGTAGGAAGAATCAGTGGAGGGGCTACCATTGAAAGGGAGATCCCCCTGTCGATAATGAATAAAAAAGAACTGACAATTATTTTAAACAATCCGGATTTTAATACAGCTACAAGGGCTGCTCATGCCATTAACTTGAAATTGGGAAAAAGTTTTGCCATGCCCGTAGACTCGGGTACTTTAAAACTCAAAGTTCCTGAAAAGTTTCAAGATAAAATGGTCAACCTGATTGCTAAAATCGGGGATCTCCAGGTTGTGCCGGATTCTGTGGCAAAAGTTATAGTTAACGAGAAGACGGGTACAGTTGTGGTGGGAGAAAATGTTAGAATACAAAAAGTTGCCGTTGCTCATGGGAATTTGCATATTCAGATAAAAGAGACAAAACAGGTTTCACAGCCACTTGCCTTTGCTCCGTCAGGAAAAGGCGGTGCTGTCGCTCAAATGGAAGGGGGTACAGTAGTAGCACCGGGAGGGAGCACAGTTGTTACTCCTGAGAGCGAGGTAGGAGTTGCCGAAGAAAATAACCGCCTTTTTATAATTCCGGAGGGAAGGAGTATAGGAGAGCTGGTAAAGGCGTTAAATGCAATCGGTGTCACTCCCAGGGATCTAATTACAATTTTACAGACCATAAAAGCGGCAGGTGCTCTCCAGGGAGAACTGGAAATTATATAGACCAGGGGAAATGCCTAAACCGGAAAAGCCGGAATTGACTATTGAAAATTGAATATTTGTAGAAGTCGCTTCGCCCCGTCATTTTTTTGATAGGTCTTTTTAAAATTGAAAGAATTCCTTAAATTTTCAATATTCAATCGAAAATATTCAATCATTTGAAGATAGGGAAAATAGCCCAATTAAATTTTTTTGCCACAAAATGCAAGAATTTCACAATTAAGAAACTAAAA
>Ga0209013_10001287_pt1 | contig 23135 bp, 15 predicted proteins | sample Cruoilmetagenom2_FD_187291 | JGI IMG/M metagenome (GOLD analysis project Ga0209013, IMG submission 187291) | Oil polluted marine microbial communities from Coal Oil Point, Santa Barbara, California, USA - Sample 2 (SPAdes) (version 2) | ecosystem: Environmental > Aquatic > Marine > Oil seeps ... | reverse complement strand
TTTTAGATGGAAATGCCTTGGCAACCATAAATCAATTTCTGCTTAACGAGGAAGAGTAAAAACCATGACTCCACAAGAATTGAATCCGGGAAACATACTGAAAACATCCGGAAATTACTGGGAAGCCTGTACCCTTCACGCTGGCGTCAAACTCGATATTTTTTCGATGATCGGCAACAACCGTCTCACCCAAAAAGATGTCGCCGACAAACTCCATGGCGACCGGAAAGGTGTTGAAATGCTTCTTAATGCCCTTACCGCTATGGATCTCTTGGAGAAAAATGACAATACCTATTCAAACACATCCTTAAGCTCGGCTTTTCTCGTCAGAGACGCTTCCCGGTATATCGGCCACATCATCCTACACCATCATCACCTGGTGGATTCCTGGAGCCGGTTGGATGTTGCGGTTAAATCAGGCCAACCGGTGAGAAATAGCGCCGCTCATACGGATGAAGACCGCAGAGAAAGTTTTCTCATGGGGATGTTCAACCTGGCCATGAATTTGGCTCCGGTTCTGGTACCGAAAATAGACCTGTCAAAGCGTCATCATCTGCTGGACATGGGCGGTGGCCCCGGAACGTATTCGATTCATTTTTGTTTGAAAAATCCAAAGCTTAAGGCTACTATTATTGATCTGGCCTCCACACGGCCTTTTGCTGAAAAGACCATCGCAAAATTTAATTTGCAGGACCGGATCGATTTTAAGTCGGCAGATTATCTCGAAAATGAGATTGAAGGGGTCTACGATGCAGCATGGCTGTCACAAATTCTCCATGGAGAAGGGCCTGAAGACTGCCGCAAAATTGTCGGGAAGGCCGTTTCCGCCCTTAAACCCGGGGGGTTGATCATAATACACGAATTTATCTTAAATAACACAATGGACGGGCCGCTTTTCCCGACCCTGTTTTCCTTGAACATGCTTCTGGGGACGTCCGGTGGTCAGTCCTATTCTGAAAAACAGCTGACGGCCATGCTCTCTGATTCCGGCGTCGGGGATATCCAGCGCATTTATTTCGACTCCCCCAATGATTCTGGAATATTAACAGGCATCGTTGCTCCTTCTCCATAAAAAATAGCGCCACGAATGATAACATGTCAAAAATATGTTGAGCATGTTGGGAGGATTAAAATTTGAAGCTAACTCTGGAATTGGGCAGAAGGTGGCGTTTCTCAAGAATGTCGGGATGTGGCGTGATGAATAATGACCCTATTACCCGAAGAGAATCGGTAAAAAAACTGCTTAAGATATCAGGAGGTCTCGCATTGACCGGGATGACGGCATGGCCTTTTCAGAGAGATCTTGCGGCCTCTCCGGGATTGACCCGTCAAAATTTTGTCATTGAAGGAATCGGCCAAAGTCAGGGATATTCTGTCAAAGCTTTAACTCAAAAGGTTTTTGAAGCCGCCGGCGGCATACAACGATTTATTTCAAAACAGGATGTGGTGGTAATTAAACCGAACATTTCCTGGGCCAGAGCCCCCCATTTAGGTGCAACGACCCATCCTGAAGTTTTGGAAGCAGTGGTCGAGCTTTGCCAGGAGGCTGGTGCTAAAAAAGTCAGGATCGCCGATCATACCATCCACGATGCAAGACGCTGCTTTGCCATTACCGGCGCCGGGATGGTGGCAAAAAGAACCGGAGCGGAGCTGGTCTATCCCCGATCATCCCTGATGCGCAAGATGAAAATCCAGGGTCACCGGCTGGATGTGTGGCCGGTTTTTGTGCCCCTTGTGGAGGCCGACAAGGTGATCAACCTGCCGGTGGCCAAGGTCCATGTGCTGAGTGGTTTAACCCTGGGCATGAAAAATTGGATCGGTGCTGTGGGCGGTCGGAGAAATGCACTCCATCAGGATATCCACATGACCATCGTGGATTTAGCTCAGTTTTTCAAACCGACACTGACCCTTGTCGATGCCATACGAATCATGATCCACAACGGTCCATCCGGAGGAAACGCTTCAGACGTGTCGATCTCAAACCGTCTGATCTTGAGCAACGATCCGGTTGCAGCCGATGCTAAAGCGGCAGATCTTTTCAATTTTCGCCCCCAGGACATCGGCTTCATTCGTCTCGGAAACAAATGGGGACTCGGAACATATGAGCTTGAAAAAATCCATCAAAGCAAGGTAATCATTTGAAAGCGAAACATTTTGTCTGGACACGACGTATAAGCCAGTCTTTTTTTTTGATTTTCTTCATTTTTCTCTTGATTGAAAGCCGTCTTCCCTTAGACATCTACATGGATTACTCCATTGCAATAACCTCGGAACAAAATATTGAATTGAATTATCCGGTAACATTCTTTTTCCAACTCGACCCCTTAATAGCGTTAACATCTTTTATTTCAGGACACCAATGGATCAAAGGTTTTGGATGGGCCATAGGGACTGTTGTCCTTACCCTTTTCTTTGGAAGACTCTTTTGCGGTTTTATCTGCCCGTTGGGTACCATTCATCATCTGATGAGCTTTGTCAGACCTGCCTTAAAAGGGCAAACGATGGCTAGAGCCAACCAAAAACGTCCGGATCATAAATTCAAATATTTTATCTTAATTCTACTTCTGCTGGCCGCCATTTTAGGCCTCAACTTCACCGGGCTGCTGGACCCCATCGCTTTCCTCTTTCGCTCTCTGTCCCTGGCTATTTTTCCCGGCATAGGAACAGGCATTAAGGAAGTTTTTGATTTCATGGCCCAGTCCGATATCAAAATCTTAAATTATATCAGTTACGGAGCGGAAATTATTGTTTCGCCGGTTTTTGGATACGGGTACGAGGCGTTTAAATCTGCATGGCTTATCGGCAGTATTTTTCTTATTATTTTGTTTCTGAACCGCATCCAGCCGCGCTTCTGGTGCCGAACCCTATGCCCATTGGGCGCACTTTTGGGCGTTTTTTCCAGATTCAGCATTTTGAAAATGGAAAAATATTCCGAAAAATGCACACAATGCCAACTTTGCACCCAAACCTGTCAGGGCGCAGCCTCCCCTATTCCGGGTCTGGAATGGGAACCCACGGAATGTATGTTATGCTTTAACTGCTTTTATGCCTGTCCTGAAGATGCTGTTGTATTTAGATTGAAGTGGCCGCCCAAAGCCAATAAAGCTCCGGACATCGGCCGCCGTGCCGTTTTGGGGGGCCTGGTCGGTGGCGTTTCACTTCCGCTTCTCGGTCGGCTGGATGGCCGGATTCACAAGGTATCGGACGCGCGTCTGATCCGACCACCGGGCGCCGTACCTGAAAAGGATTTTTTAAAGCTCTGCCAGCGGTGTGGGCTCTGCATGAAGGTTTGCCCGACAAACGCCATCAACCCCACACTTACCGAAGCAGGAATGGCCGGATTCTGGACACCGAATCTTATCATGCTCCAGGGATATTGCGAATACACATGTACGCTTTGTGGCAGTGTTTGCCCCACCGGCGCCATACATCATCTTTCAGTTAAAGAAAAAATCAAAAGCCCCATAAGGATAGGATCCGCCTATATCTATCGGGGCCGCTGCCTCCCCTGGGCAGAAAACGGTCCCTGCATTGTCTGTGAAGAACATTGCCCCACTTCTCCCAAGGCCATTCACCTGAAAGAGGAGACTTACCTGTCAGGAAATGGGAAAACGATCCGAGTAAAACGACCCTATGTAGATCTCAATACCTGTGTGGGATGCGGAATCTGTGAGAATAAATGCCCGGTAAGAGGTAGACCTGCCATCCGGGTGATGGCGGCAGGGGAAACCAGATCTGTCAAAAATCAGATTCTTCTTGGAGAGTGAAGTTTCCCGCCATGCACTAAATATTGGGGCACCGGGAAAAACACGTCTACTGTTTGTGCGAAATCTCCTGCTCGCCATGGGAAGATTCGGGTTTCTGCTCACTATGAGAAGCTATCTTTTTCGGTGCAACAGGTGAAGTTTCTTTGATCTCTACAGAATCTGAAGGTTCCTTTTTCGGTGAAACATCTAACGCTTCTTTTTTACTGATTCTCCATTTTCCGCCTTCTTTGACCAAAAAGATCTGGCCGTCACAATTTATTGTACCCGAAACGTTTACAGTGGCTGCATTGCCTTCTTTTTTCGTGACGGTATATTTCAATTTTGATATATCCACCTTAACAGCGTTATCGAAACTAAACTGTTTTTTAACATGATCTTTGGCCACATCTTCGACTTTGGCTTTACCGCATGCAAACAGCATTAAAACAGACATCACAATTCCAAAATAAAAAAATTTTTTCATCGACCACCTCATTTTCTTTTAGTTGTTGAAAATCGAGTTCTGGTTTATTAAACAGATTTTACCCACGGATATGAACAGATAGCATTTGCGTTTTTACGGGTCAAGCCAATTCAGGATGCATACTTTTTTTAAACCTAAACCGATATCACAGGAGGACTATTATGGAGAAACCGATTGAAAACTATTGGAAAACCCGGATGACGGATCTTAAAGAAGTTTTGGATGCAAATAACTTTGAAACTTTTATCGTGGAGAACACCGATGAAGCCAAATCGATTGTGCTTGAAAAAATAATCCCCGAGATAGCACCCAAGAGTGTCTCTTGGGGCGGATCTTTAACATTTGTTGCCACCGGACTTTATGATGTTCTCAAAAACAACAATGATCTTAACATACTGGATACGTATGACAAAACCCTATCTCCTGAAGAAAGTCTGGAACGGCGTCGGCAGTCACTGTTGGTCGACCTTTTTATTACCGGAAGCAACGCGGTGACCGAAACCGGGCAGCTGGTTAATCTGGATATGATCGGCAACCGGGTGGGTGCTCTCACTTTTGGACCCAAAAATGTCATTATTCTTGTCGGTCGCAATAAGATTGTTCCGGATCTGGATGAAGCCATGTTTCGTATTAAAAATTATGCGGCTCCGGTCAACACCATGCGACTTGACAAAAAAACACCCTGTGCCAAAACATCCTTTTGTGGGGATTGTAAAAGCCCGGATCGTATATGCAACACCTGGACAATTACAGAGAAGTCATTTCCGAAAGGAAGGGTGAAAGTAATACTGATTAACCAAGATCAAGGTTTTTAGACTGAAATTCAGGTTAAGCGCTGTCGGTTTCCCCTGGCATCTTGTCTTTATATAGCTGATAATACTTAAAAACTTTTTCAATGTAATACTGGGTGGATTTGAAGGGGGGAATACCTTGATACTGCCTGACATTTCGACTTCCGGCGTTGTATGCCGCAAGGGCCAGTTTTATGTCTCCGTCAAATCTGTTAACCAGCTGTTTGAAGTACCGAACGCCGCCACTGATATTCTGCTTGGGATTGAAAATATCCTCCACCCCAAGAGCTTGGGCGGTGGATGGCATCAGCTGCATGAGGCCTTTTGCCCCTTTTTTAGAAATCGCCTTGGGGTTGTACCCGGACTCCGCCATAATGATCGCCTTTACCAGGGCAGGATCAATTTGGTGGCGGCTGGACACCTGAATGATGATGGGATGAAATAACTGTTCCTTTTTATTCATATATCCGGATAGTGCTCCGTAAACACTATGCCCACCCGCATTTTCATCCGCCAAGGGCTGAGAGATGGCAGGCATGGCTATTTGGGGGGGGGCTTTCAATACGCGAACATCCCTCTGGCCACTATGAATTGAGACCAGAGATACACCCAAAATCATTACGAAAATGAAGAAAAAGCGAATAATTTCAACGGATAGTATCTGTATGGTAATTTTTTTATCCATTTGAGTTTTCAATTTTGCTCATCTGTTCGATCTGTATCAAAAAGATTCTTTTAGCAGACTCGAAATATTCAATGTATCTGTTCGGTGATACCTCGCAACAGCGAAATCGTCTTCCAAGAGCTTGAATCCCGCTAAAAGCGGGAAACATTTTTGATAAGCCTCAATATTTCAGAATCTGAACATCTACTATAAGATCGGGCCTATTGTGTGTCAAGTAAAAAATTAGACATATTGTGCATCAATCAACAACCAACTACAATATATTGTATTCAAATGAATATTATTGGCCGGACCTGAATATATTGGGTCTTCTTTTTTTAAAGCGGCGTTATTAACCCCCCTGATTATTTTTTGCAAGAATAAAATGAAGCTCCCCGCCCCAAGCGGCCGGGATGTTGAAAATCATCATAAATGAATTTGGAAAGGATCTATGAGTGAACCAGAGCCCTCAACTTGTTGAGATTTACCCGATCGCAATCCTGATCCCCTTTGTGTTTGGGCGTTTCGATTATCTTCGGGACATCCCGGAATCGAGGGTCGTTCATAAACCATTCAAATGCATTGATCCCGATATACCCCTCACCGATGTGTTCATGCCGATCGACCCTGGAGCCCAGTTCTTTTTTGGAATCGTTTAAATGGATCATATAAAGTTTTTCTATACCGATTACAGAATCAAATGTATCGATGGTACGGCGGTAGGACGCTGGGTTTCGAATATCATAACCGGCCGCAAAAATATGAGAGGTATCCAGGCATATTCCCAACCGATCCACATCTTTTACTTGGTCCATAATCGATGACAGCTGCTCAAAGGCGTGTCCCAGACCGGACCCCTGGCCGGCAGTGGTTTCGAGAAGAACCCGGGTTCCAAGCCCTGTGTTTTCTGCGAATATTTCGTTGATACTCGAAGCGATTCTCGAAATTCCTTTGTCTTCGCCCTTTCCCATATGAGCGCCCGGATGAAGCACAACGAACGGGATGTTCAGCATGGAAGATCGGATCAGCTCGTGGGCAAGTGCATTACACGACATAAAATGTTTCTTTGGATCATAAGATGCCAGGTTGATCAAATAGGATGTGTGGGAGGCGATGGCGGTGATCCCCGTCTGTTCTCTGGCCTGATTAAAACAATCGATTTCATCCTGAGACAGTGATCGTTCCTTCCAGGTGTTGGCGTTTTTTGTAAATATCTGGAGCGCTGTACAGCCGTAATTACTGGCCGAATACAGCGCATTGTGGAAACCTTTTGCGATGGAAAAATGGGCTCCCAGCAGGACTGAAGCCTCTTTCGATTTAAATTTATCTCCAGCGGTCATCATATTTCGTCAATCTCTGATTGATCCAACAGGGTCCGGGGGCGGACGATATTTTTCTGAGCGACTTTTGGAGCTTCTGGAAAAAAGCACTGAGAAAAGCCGATAAAAAAAGAAAAAAAAGGGATTTTCCCGCCGTATTTAAATAGTTGTTGCTTTATTGACAAACTTGCTGTTTATAACAAAATTGTAATTTTATCGAAAGGATCTAAAATAACATGAAGCGCATCGAAGATATCACCTTGCTATATGAAATAAGCAAGGCACTCAATGAACATCTGGATCTTAAAAAGTCTTTATACAAGGTTTTAGAGATACTCTCCAATTCCATGAACATGGTGCGCGGCACCGTTACGATTTTACATCCCTTGCGAGACGAGATCCACATAGAAGTGGCCCACGGCCTTCCCCACAGTGCCGTGGAACGGGTAAAATACAAACTGGGGGAAGGGATTACCGGCCGGGTCATTGAGACCGGCAAGGCCATCACCATCCCCAAAATCAGCGATGAGCCGCTGTTTCTAAACCGAACCGCTTCCCGTAGGCACACAAAGGGCCAGGAACTCTCTTTTTTCTGTGTTCCCATAAAAAAAGGGAGTCAGATTATCGGCTCGCTCAGTGTCGACAAGCCCTATGACGCGTCCTACGCGCTCAAGGATGGCGAAAAACTTCTCTTTGTGATTGCAACCATGATCGCCAGGCATGTCATCAATCTGGAAACGATCCGCCTTGAAAAAAAGCGACTCAGTGAAGAGAACATCCGCTTGAAAAATGAACTCGAGAATAAATATCATGTAACAAATATCATCGGCAACAGCAACAAAATGCGAGAAGTCTTTCAGATGGTTTCCCAAGTGTCGAAAAGCAATGCAACGGTTTTAATTCGGGGAGAAAGCGGAACCGGGAAAGAACTTGTGGCCAATTCTATTCACTATAACAGCCTTAGAACTAAAAACCGTTTTGTTAAAGTCAACTGCGCAGCCCTGCCCTCGAACCTGATTGAGAGTGAACTCTTTGGACATGAAAAAGGTTCGTTTACAGGTGCTATCCATCAGAAAATTGGCAAATTCGAAATGGCCAACAAAGGCACCATTTTCCTTGACGAAATCGGATCGGTGGGGATTAACGTCCAAGTTAAGCTTCTGCGGGCCTTACAGGAAAAGGAATTTGAACGTGTGGGAGGCCATAAAACCATCAAACCGGATGTTCGCATCATCGCTGCCACCAATAAGAACCTTGAAGAGGCTGTTAGAGATGAAGCCTTCAGGGGAGATCTCTACTACCGCCTCAATGTTTTTCCCATCTATATGCCGCCCCTGAGAGAACGAAAGACCGATATTCTGCTTTTGGCCGACCATTTTCTCGAAAGATACGCCGCAGAAAACCATAAAAATATCCATCGTTTTTCAACCCCTGCCATCGATATGCTCATGGACTACCACTGGCCGGGAAACGTCAGGGAACTCGAAAACTGTATCGAACGGGCCGTATTATTGTGCGAGGAAGGTGTCATTCACAGCTACCATCTTCCACCCACCCTTCAGACAGGAATGGAAACCGGTACGTTGCCCTCTTTCTCTCTTGAGGATGCCGTGGCAAATCTCGAAAGGGAGATGATCATCGATGCCCTTAAGAACACCCGGGGCAACACGACCTTATCGGCCGACCTTCTGAAAACAACCGTAAGAAAATTCGCTTACAAGGCCAAAAAATACGGGGTCGATTATCGCCATTACCGATGAGAACACTTCAAATCCGACTGTGCCCGTTCAGATGAAATTAGAATAGAAGACGTTAGAATAGATTAAGAGAAAAATCCAATCTATCATTCAAATTGGGAGATTTCAAACGTGATCGGATCTGTGTTGGAATCCTCAATTTCAAGATATGCGGTTTGTCCATGCACCAATTCTTCCCTTACCTGACGGAGAAACTTTCCCGGCAGCATCAAGAAAAACTGACGCTCGGTTTTAAACCAGAAGGCACAATTTGATGAAAGCTCCCTGCCCTAAAGGGTGGGGATTCTGCCTTTTGGCGGCGCTTCGCGGCGGGGAACGAGCCGGTCAATACCCTAAGAAATCAGTTGCTCGAAGAGACAACAGCCCGCCGATTTGTCAGCGGGCTGTTGGGAGTTTGGGGGGTTATACATCAAAATACAGAAAAAATTCATGAGGATGCGGACGAAGTTTTATGTCATTGATCTCATTTTCGGTCTTGTATTCGATCCACATATCGATAACATCCTGGGTAAAAACATCCCCTTTGAGCAAGAACTCGTGATCTTCTTCCAATGCAGCCAGGGCTTCTTCTAATGAGCCAGGGGCAGAGGGAATTTCTGCCAGTTCTTCGGGCGGCAGCCCGTAAATGTCTTTGTCCAGCGGTTCGCCGGGCTCGATCTTGTTTTCGATACCATCGATAATGGCCATGAGCATGGCGGAAAAGGCCATATAGCCGTTACAGGAGGGATCCGGCGTTCGGAATTCGATGCGTTTCGCCTTGGGAGACGCTGAGTACATGGGAATCCGGATCGCGGCACTGCGGTTTCGGCTGGAATAGGCCAGATTCACCGGTGCTTCAAAACCCGGAACCAGCCGCTTGTAAGAGTTGGTGGTCGGGTTGGTAATGGCGCACAGCGCCCGGCAGTGTTTCAGTATTCCGCCGATGGCGTACAGGGCTTCCTGGGACACGCCGGCGTACTTGTCACCGGCAAAGAGCGGTTTGCCGTCTTTCCAGATGCTGGCGTGGGTGTGCATCCCTGTACCATTGTCGTTATAAAGCGGTTTGGGCATAAAGGTTACGGTATGGCCGTATTTATTCGCCACATTTTTAAGCACGTACTTAAACCACACGAGTTGATCGCCCATCTCGAGTAAGGGCTTAAACCGCATATCGATTTCAGCCTGACCGGCAGTGGCCACCTCATGGTGCTGACATTCAACGTCAATTCCCAGACTTTCTAACGTCAAAAGCATTTCCGTACGCATATCCTGGAATTTATCCATGGGCGGCACCGGAAAGTAGCCTTCCTTGTGTCTGGGTTTGTAACCCAAGTTGGGGCATTCTTCCCGGCCGGAGTTCCAGATGCCTTCAACGGAATCGATGGCGTAGAATGCGTGGTTGTTTTCGGATGCGAACCGGATATCGTCAAAAATGAAAAATTCGGCTTCCGGGCCAAAATATGCCGTGTCGCCGATGCCCGTGCTCTTTAAGTATGCTTCGGCCTTTTGGGCGATGTACCGCGGATCGCGGGTATACGATTCCCGGGTAATCGGGTCGACGATGTTGCCGATCAACACCAGGGTCGGAACCTCAAAGAAAGGATCCATTTTAGCGGTTGTGGCATCCGGCACAACAAGCATATCGCTGGCGTGAATCGGCTGCCAGCCTCGAATGCTCGAGCCGTCAAATCCGTATCCGTCTTCGAAGCTCGACGCTTCCAGTTCACTCATGGGAACCGTAAAGTGTTGCCATACGCCCGGAAAATCCATAAAGCGCAAATCAACAACTTTGGCACCATTTTTTTGTGCAAATTCTAATACTCCTTTAGGTGTCATAATATAATTCCTCCTTGTTAATTATTAAACATGCTGATGAAATTGTGGTTAAATTTAGATAGCCGGCGCAACGGGTAAAACCCTATGAAAAGTTTTTATCTCTTCTTTGTCCCATGCGCCAAATTCCGTTCACTTATATCGCATCTTCTCCTTTTTCTCCGGTACGCACCCGAATCACGCCCTCGATGGGGAGAACAAAAATTTTTCCGTCACCGATTTTTCCTGTATAGGCGGCCTTTAGTATGGTTTCCATCACCTGCTCCACCCGCTTGGACTCGACGATGATTTCGAGTTTTATTTTGGGTATAAAGTCCACCACATATTCAGCGCCTCGGTAAATCTCCTTATGCCCCTTCTGACGGCCGTAACCTTTTACCTCTGAAATCGTCATCCCCTGAATACCGATCTCATTGAGGGCTTCTTTTACATCATCCAGTTTAAACGGTTTTATGATCGCCTCTATCTTTTTCATAATTATTCCTCCTTACTTCACCAATCTACGTTATTTGCCTGGATCTACAGGCTTAAAACCTGGTAAAATTTCTTCAATGGTTGTTTTAATCGTCGCCACCTGATCCGGCAAATCGACTTTCTGTCCATCGAAATCTCTGACATAAAAAACATCAACGACCTGATCGACCTTTGTGGCAATTTTTGCCACCCATATATCAAGCCGGCACCTGAAAAGTGCATCGGTAATGCTGTAAAGAAGTCCCGGAAAGTCATAAGTGAACACCTCAACGATTGTAAAAAAACTCGAGCTTTCATTATCAACAACGATTTGATGGGGCTTTCCTTTTATGTGGTTTTTGGTCGGGTAGTGAGCGGATATTTTTTGATTTAAAGCCCCAGAGAGATCCAGATCGCCGGAAAGCGCTGCTTTGAGGTGCGTTTCAGCGCGATCCCACCGTTCCTGTTCAAATATCTGATCCAACGGCGGGTTGACTTCAAAAATATCAAGCGCAATATTATTTCGCCAAGTGAAGATCTGTGCGTCGAGGATATCGAGACTGTTCAAGGTAAATATCCCGGCAATCTTTGAAAAGAGGCCGGGACGGTCTTTGGCACAGATGGTCACCGTTCGGGTATTGGAATTAGGGGTTCGGGAAACGTTCCAGACAAAATCACCTGTTTCGATATTATTATACAGCTCGATATGTTCCATAATACAATTTGCCGGCATATAAAGAAGATATCGAGGAGACATGAAATTGAAAAGCGTCTCCATATCATCTCCGGCATTGACCTTGGGTGCAGAACGGAGGACCTCGGCTTTTTTATTTTCAACAGCTTCAACGGCCTCCCTGGATGCGAGTTCCCCTTTTTCCAGAATACTTAATACTTTAAAAAATAGATCTCTTAAAAGCGTAGCGGTCCAGTCACTCCAGGCCTTTGGACCGGTCGCCATAGAATCGGCTACGGTCAGAAGATAGAGCATTTTCAGAAGATTGACGTCTTTTATTTTACTGGCGCATGAAATTGCGGTTTCCTCATCATTAAGATCCCTGCGTGTTGCGGTTTTGATCAGCAACAGATGCTCTTGGATTAAAAAAGAGACCGTATCCACATCCTCGGCTTTAAACCCCTTTTGAACGAGTATAGAGCGTGCAATTACAGCGCCGCTTGTGGAGTGCCTCCCGCCGATTTTACCTTTCCCGATATCGTGGAGAAGCGCCGCCCACAGCAGAAGTTTACGTTTTTTAAGTCCCTTGTAGATGTCACCGCATAACCGGTATTTTGAGATGCGTTCCGATGCACCAAATTTTTTTATATTCTCAACCGTTCTCAACAGATGACGGTCCACCGGATAAAGGTGGTATTCATCGTACTGGATTCTATTAACGATTGCCTTGAATTCAGGAATAAACCGGACGAGAAAGTCCGTGTTTAACATTTCGTTGAGCACGTTAAACGCTGATGCCGGTGCAGCCAAAATTTTTTCAAATGATTCGATATTCGACGCCGAACAAGAAAATGTTTCATCCACAAGATAGGCAAACTCTCTGACCAACCGCTTGGCCTCGATACTCAAAGGAATATTTAGGACAGCGCTTTCTTCAAAAATTTTTATCAGAAGATCAGGATCGGCCAGAATGTTTTCAGACGATTCAAAGTTAAGCATCCCGTTTTGGGTAATTTCCAGTTCCTTTACACGGGGTGATTTTTGGGTTTTTCTTATATATTTTAAGTTTTTTTCCAACCCAAGTTCATAAAGAAACATCAGGTGCTGCTGCTTTAAAAATTCCATCTGGCCATGGAGTTTGCTCAAGAATCTTTCAACCGGCTGTTGTCCGTTCTCTTTTTCAAAGTTCAGGGAAGCTGCCATTTTCTCCTGATACTCAAAATAGAGCTGATCACATTTTCTACCGGACAGATAATGCAGACAATTTCTGACGTTGCTGATGAAATTGAGGGCCTTTTTAAGGGATTGAAATTCATCATGAGACAAGAAGCCATAATACTCGAGGTCTCTGAATTGTTTCAGATTCGATTTGAGCCTGGCGATCCAGATCATGGTGTGATAATCTCTTAATCCACCCCGGCCTTCTTTGAGATGAGGTTCAAGAAGATATGAAGAATCACCGAAATATTCATGCCGGAGACGGCTATTCTCAACCAGTTTTTTTATGATTTTATTTGAACGTTTGAGTGTAATCCGTTTGCGGAGCTGCTCCATTAAAGCAGAATACAAAAGAGACATTCCGCATATAAAACGGGCATCCAGAATGGATGTTAACACCTCAATGTCCTGTCGTGCCAACTTGACACATTCCTTGAGGGTTCGTGTGGCATGACCGACCTCAATGCCCATGTCCCATAGCGGATAGACAACCTCTCGGATAAGGTCCTCGGCTTCATCTGGAATGAATTTTTCAAAAAGAAAAAGAAGATCCACATCCGAATGGATATGCTGTTCACTCCGGCCATACCCCCCCAGAGCAATGATGGCGTAAGGGTTCTTTTCCATGCCCATTTTCGGGCCGACCATAGAGCTTTCAAAACTTTCACGAAAATAATCGTCGAGAATTCGTGCATGTTTTCTAATAAAATCAGGTGATTTTTTTTTAAAAGAACCGGAAATCAGCTGCTCCGTCTTTTCCCGTAATCTCTCTGAGGCCACCACGTTTTTATCGATTATTTCTGAATTTAAAGATTCCATTTCAACAATGTTAGATATCATTATTAATAACACTTGTCCTTTAATGCATTAATAGCAATAGCTGTGCCATAAAGATAAATATTCGAAATTTCAGTTAATACAAATAGTTATCTGCGGACATGGGATTGCCGTAAAAATTAACGGCTTACAATTTTGTTAAACTCAACCCTTTAAAGTTACAAAAATGTAATTGGCTCCAGGTTAAACATCAAATACGAATTTGACTTGGCAGGCAAAAAAGGTGATTTTCAAAGGGCAAGGAACGTCGGCGATCAGGGCATCAAGACCGATGATTTTTCCGGCTTTGGTTGTGGCGGTGGTGCCAAAAAATTTCTATACAGTTTTCATAATATTTTCCCAGATCTCCTCAACATTCTTTCGCAAACCCCGAAACCTATCTTCAGAGACTTTGGCGGATTTCTCCTGAAGGTTGTGCTGATGCACTGTCGCTCGGTAGGTCAGATAGCCGACTTTTAAGATGTGGGCGATATAACCATCGATAATACCCGTTTCGTTCAAAGTTTCAAGAAGCCGCACAGTATCGGTCCACCTTAACAGTTCGCGATATTTCCAGGAATTTAAAAGAACCAGATACTGAACCAGAAATTCAATATCGACGATTCCTCCTATATCCTGTTTGAGATCGAAAAACCCGGTTTCAGGCTTCAAGAGTTCCCTGCGCATCCGTTCGCGCATATCCACAACCTCCTCTCGAAGCTTTGTCTTGATTCGAGGTTGGGCAAGGACCGCGTTACGGATCTGTTCAAAGCGTTCGGCCATTTTTTCATCACCGGTTATGGGTCTCGCCTTGATAAGGGCCTGATGTTCCCATGTCCAGGCCTTTTGGATCTGATAGTCTTTAAATCCGTCAATATGGCTCACCAGAATGCCTGAACTGCCGCTGGGTCGCAACCGCATATCCGGCTCGTAAAGCATTCCGGCAGGGGTATGTGTGGTTAAAATATGGATGACCCGTTGTCCCAAACGGGCAAAAAACTGGTGATTGTCAATAGAGCGTCGGCCTCCACAGGTTCGTCCTTCGGTTCCTGCATGGAGAAAAACCATATCGAGGTCGGATCCATAACCAAATTCAATTCCCCCCAGTTTGCCGTAGGCAATGACTGAAAATCCCCTGCCGATTTCTTTGCTGTTCAATTGACAGGTTGGTGATCCGTGCTTCTCGATCAGGTGGTTCCATGCCAGTTCGACAACTTCGTTTAACACCGTCTCTGCGATTTCGGTAAGATGGTCACTGGTTCGCATTAACGTAAGGGCACCGGTAACATCCGCCGCTGCCACACGTAACGTGTTAACCTGTTTAAAAATGCATAATTCTTGAATCTGATACTCAAGATCCTGAGGTGCCACCGGATCGAACCGTCTGCGTATGTCGTTTACGAGTTCCGATTTTTCCGGCGGAAGATAAAGTGTCCGGGGATCAAGGAGTTCATCCAGAAGTATTGGATGGTGAGATAAAAATGAGATGATCCAGGGACTGGCACTTGCGAATTTCACCAGATGAACGATAGCGGCTGGATTCTCCAGCAGTAAGGCCAGATAGTTTGTGCGTTGTTCAATGGTTTTAATCAGGTCGACGATTCGATTCAAAACGACATTGGGCTGTTCAGAACGGCCGATTGCTTTGAGCATCAACGGCATCAGCTCGTCCAGGCGATTGCGGCCGCCACTGCTCAGGGATCGAGTTGCCGAGTGATTTCGAAGGTAATCCAACAGGAGCTTGACTCCATCGGGATCCTCATATCCGGCCGCATCGAGTATCTTCCGGCGGTCTTCATCTTCTACAAAATTTTTCCATATAGTTTCCAAACCTGCATCAATTTCTTTGTCCTGATTATCGGCAGGCTCTGAATCTTTAGTACCCAACAATTTGTTAAAATGATCATGAACAATTCCTCGGTGCTTTTCAAGACGACGGTCAAACGACTCCGGGCTGTCGAATCCCAAGGATGCCGCCAGACGGGCTTTTGCAGCGGGGTCCGATGGAATCCTATGGGTCTGCTGATCTGAAAATTCCTGCAACCGATGCTCTGCATTTCTCAAAAATATGTATGCGTTTGTAAGCTTATCACAGACATTTGGGTGGATGTGATTTTCATGGGCGAGAACCCCCAATACCTTCTGGATACTGCGCTCCTGAAGGGACGGCGTGACGCCTCCCCGTATGAGTTGAAATATTTGTCCGAAGAATTCAATCTCACGAATTCCTCCGGGGCCGAGTTTGATGTTGTTTGCAATCCCTTTGCGTTTGACCTCAAGGGAAATCTTTTGTTTCATACTCCTTAAGGATTCAAATGCGCCAAAGTCGAGGTATCTGCGATAAATAAAGGGTTTAAGCCGTTCCAAAAGCTGTGCTCCGGCGGGTTTGTCACCTGCTACAACCCGTGCTTTGATCCATGCATATCGCTCCCAATCCCTTCCTTGGGCCTGGTAATATTCTTCCATGGCATCAAAGCTCATAACCAGAGGACCGTTTTCACCGAAAGGTCTGAGGTCCGTGTCCACCCGGAACACAAAGCCATCCGGAGTATTAGCGCTGATTATTTTTATCAAACGACGACAAAGACGAACGAAAAATTCTTCATTGCTCATCGGTTCCGACGCACCTTGAGTTGCACCGGTCTCAGGGTACGTGAAAATCAGGTCCACATCCGAGGAAAAATTTAACTCCAGTCCGCCAAGCTTGCCCATTCCAAAAACAACCAGACGCTGCTCAGATCCATCATCTCCTGTGGGAATGCCATTTTCAGAGCATTGCCATTCATACAGAAAAGAAACCGCCTGATCGATGCAGGTATCGGCCAGAGCAGAAAGATCCGCCATGGTTTCTGAAAGATCCGCCCAGCCTGCAAGGTCTCGCCAGGCAATCCGGACCATTTCACGTCGTCTAAACCGTCGAAGACGGGCTGAAAGCTGAGCATCGTCTTTGGTCCCGAAAAGATGCGCTTCAAGTTTCGAATCGTACGCGTCCGGATCGATTTTTTTTTGAAGATCCCCGCTTTCCAGCAAGTCGATAAAAACCTCAGGACTGCGAATGCAGATTTTGGATATAAAATCACTAATGGTAAAAACCCGTTTTAGGAGGTCCAGAAACTCAGGATCGTCTGGAAGAGAAACATTTGCATCTTGAGCTGCAGCAAAAAATGCTTCAAATTTGATGGTCGCATTTTCCCTCAACACCTGGGGGATATCGGCTGACAATTTCATTTTTAATATATAAATGTGTCCGAATAGATTTACAATAGATTTTCATAGAACCCGTTTTAAAACTGTTTTAAAATAAATCACCGCCCGCGCTGTACCGCCTTCATCTACCCGAGGATGGGCGATATCGCGTTTAAAAAGAAAAAAAGGAAATAAACATACTGAATTTGCTTAACATTTGAAGACCATTTGGCAATAGGTGTTGACATATGTTTCATTTTATAATAATTTCAGCTCTCCATTATCTTAATCAAAGCTAATGTCAGAAGACTTTCCCACAAGGAAGGCCCTCGCGTTTGTTGTTTGCCCTGAAAGGAATTCAACCCTTCCTTCGTGGCCATATAATCCAGCAATGTAAGTGTGTTAAACTCATTCTGTTCATCTAAGTTTGTTCTGTACCAAATATTTCACAAGGAGATACGATCGATGGCACCAAAGATAGATATTAATACCCTTATGGGAGTGCTTCCCTACCAAAGAAAAAGAGGAAAATGGAAAAGTCTCAAGCTGGACTGGAATAAAGAGTGGGAGCGGTCCGACGCCAAAAAACTCTTTGAGTTCGAACTGTCCACCATAAATGAGGAAAATTTGAGCGAATACCGGACGCGCAAAGAGGCCATCTTGGACGGCAACCACGCGGCCCTTTCGATCCTCACCCGTCTGGTCGACGGCCTCTGCGGCTATCCCATAACGCCCTCTACACCTATAGCCGAGGATTTTGCCAAAGCATCCGCCGAGGGGCAGAAGAATCTGTTCGGAACCGAACTGATGTATTTTCAGCCCAGTGACGAGCTTTCGGCCATTGCGGCGGTGGAAGCCATGGCGTGCCAGGGTGGCCGCTATGTCGACAACACCTCGTCCCAGGGACTCGTATTGAAAACCAAGAACCTCTTTTCAGTCGCAGGAAAACGTCTGCCGGTGGTCATGACGGTCATGGCCCGTGAGGTGAACAAGGGATCTTTAAGCATTCACTGCGGCCACAACGATTTCTATGGTGTGCGCAATACCGGGTGGGCTCAGCTGGTTACCAAAGACAATCAGGAATTTCATGATCTGCTGCCCATTGCTTTCAAAACCGCCGAACTGCGGCAGGTAATGCTGCCGTTTATGGTGATCGGTGACGGGTTTATTAAATCCCATGCATTGGAAAACATAGAACTGCTTTCAGACGAATTTCTGAAGTATTTCGTCGCCCCCCCCAATCGCCTCTATCAGCCCGATTTCGAACAGCGCTACCTCACCGGGACCTTTACCGACACCGATCTAACCATGGAAGGCCAGGTGGCCCAGGATTTTGCCTACCGTTTTATCAAACGCGGGGTTATCGCCGCCATGGACGTGATGAACCAGGTTTTGAACACCAACCATCAGGTTGTAGAATGCTACCGTACCGAAGATGCTGAGATGGTGGTGGTGATTCTTGGCTCGGCAGCCGGAGTTATCAAGGACGTTGTCGATTACTACCGGGATGTGGAAGGCTTAAAGGTGGGGGTTGTCCGGCCGGTGCTTTTCAATCCGCCCTGCTACGAAGAGATTGCATTCGGCGTTCGAAACGCCAAGGTCATCACCGTGATGGAGCGGGCCGGCATGGCGCACAACCAACTCCTTCTGGCGGATTTACAGGCGGCGCTGCAGCTGTCTCAGAGAGCCTATCACGAAGGCAGGGATGAGCACAAAATCTACGCCCGCGACTATATGCCGACCCTTCTTCACGGGGTTTATGGCCTGGGCAGCAAAGATTTCAACAAGTATGATGCCGCCGCAGTCATTGAGAACATGCGGGCCTGTTTAGATGAAAAACGGGACAATTTTATCCGGGACTTTTTCTCAGGCATTGAAGGCCCCTACACCCTGAAACCCGCACAACTTCCAAACTACAAGGACCGGGAGCTGGGCCTGACCTTTATCGGTATTGGCGCCGAAGGTGTCAAAACCGCCTTGGAAACCGCAGCGGTGATTTATGCCGAAGACGGCTGCAACGGAAAGCGATACATCCAGTCCGGCGCTCGTTACGGTGCGGCCAGAAAGGGAGCCCCGGTTTTTATGAATCTGCGAATCAGCTCCGTTCCGATTCGCAACTCCTCGGAGTTGACCGAACACGACGTTCTGGCCTTTTTCAACGAAAAGTTTCTATCCGGCGAGATTTTACGGGAATATGTCGGTCGAATGAATCAGAATGGCCTGCTGGTCGTCAACAGCTCCAGAACCAAAGCTGACATCCTGGCGTCGTTCCCCACAGAAATGCGTCAGCGGATAGCAGATAAAAACATCAAAGTAATCTCGGTGGACGCCACCCAGGCGGCCCTAAAACATCTCCAACGCAATCTGCCCGGGGCCATGATGCTGGGCTTAATCAATAATGAGACGGGAATATTTACTCCCGATGCTTTTGAGAAGCGGTTTAAAAGCATTATGAAAGAAAAGTTGGGGGCCAAAAAAGGATTTGAGATTATCGATTCCAACATCGCCCTTTTAAAGGAAGGCTTCCAGAAGGCCTCAACCGACCCCATAGAGGGAATCTGTGACTTTGCCGAGACATCCGAAAGTCCGGTTCAATCGGCGGCAATCGAACCGGAAAATTTCGGACAGGAAAACCAAACTCCCGGTCTTCCGGTTAAAATGACTGAAAAAGATGAATTGGGAACCATTAAACCTGTGAATATGATGGAAAATTTTCACGAAACTTTTTATCATAAAATGGTTGCGCCGATCATGGAGGGGAAAAAGGTTGCTTGGGATCATTTTATTCCCGTGGTACCGTCCGGCACCAGCCAATACAAGGATGTGAGCTTCATGGGCGCCCAGCTGCCGATCTGGGATGCAACCAAGTGCATCGCTTGCGGCATGTGTGCGGCATCGTGTCCGGATTCAGCCATTCACGCGACAATTACCGACAAAACGGTCCCCAAAAGTGCGGCCGTTTATTTCAAAGTCTTCAAGAAACCGCCCAAGGGAATTCCCTGGAAACAGTTTGCCATGAATATCAACGCGGTTGTCGATCGATGCAAAGGCTGCGGAATCTGTGCTCAGGTCTGTCCGGTGGACGCTTTCAAGATGGTTGATAAAGCCCGGTTGAGCCCGGAGGATCTTCTTCCCGAAAAATACCATGATCTGGACAATACGTATGATGCTGCCCAGTATGTGGACCGGATGCCCCTCAACCACCAGGTGCTTTTTGTCTTTTCCAAGATGTATCCGGGGAAACACACCCTTTGCCCCGGCTGCGGGGAAGGGACCATCAACCTTTTGACATTCTATGCCCTGGAAAGTCTGCGCAACAGTCCCAAAGGGATCGAAACGTTTTACCAGGGGCTTAAGGTCCTTTCGGATAAAAACAGGCGGGCCATCGAGCATATGATCGATCGCGGATTTACCATCTATAACATCAACGCCACCGGCTGCAACCAGGTTTCAGAGCTGGTCAATCCGTTTAACACGCGAGTTTACCAGGCCGGTCATTTTGGTTTCGGCACCGCTTCGGCCGCGGCCCTCGGCGCCAAATCCGCCCTGGACCAGTCCTATGCCAACGGTTTCAACGATGTTATGACCAAGATCATAGTGTTTGCCGGTGACGGCGCCATCTATGACATCGGCAACGGTCCCTTCAATTATGCTCTGGGCGAAAATTTCGACATTACCTGGGTGATATACAATAACGAAGGGTATATGAACACCGGCGCACAGAAATCCGGTGCCACGCGCTTTGGATGTGATCGATCCACCTCACCCATTGGGGAAAAATTTGCAGGAAAGCGGACCCTGCATCGTCGTATCGTCGCCCAGGCCACGGCGATTTCACATGTCTATTCCGCCAAACTGACCACCGACAACCCCTTTTATGCCATCAAAATATTAAAAGAGGCCATCGCCTATTGCGGGCCGTCGGTGGTTGAATTTTTCTCTTACTGTTCCCAGGGTCAACAGAGCCACGATTGGGCGGGTCCGTTGGTCTCCAGAATGATGAACGAGGCCAGAAACTGGCAGATTCAGGTTCGAAGGCCGTTTCAAAAGCTCGACATTTCGGCCAATCCGGATCCGGAAAAGATTTTCCCAAGCAAAGGCAAGTCCTTTAAGAAGGGCGTTAAACGAGAACCGGCGACGTTTCATGACGTGGTAAGCATGCTGGGCCAGTATCGAAGACATATCCTATCCCAGAAGGAGGATGTGATTCCTGAATTGATCGAAGTGAATGAGACGGTGTCCCTTTTCCGTTGGCTCCGGAATCAATATCTGGCCGGGTATATTGATAGAATGCCGACTGAAGAGGAAGTTGAACGCATTATCACTGAACGCTACAAGTAATAGAATCGCCTCTATGGCTTATATTTTCAGGGATGGTTTTGGCTGTAACCACTTATTTTTATGGCCATCGTAAAACCATTTGTCCGGGAATCCGCGACGCCGCTGGTAGGAAGGATTTTCCGTCCATTTGATAAGCTCCAGGTATGCCTGGTGGATTTTTCTGAATGTATCTGTATCTCCGCCGAGATCTGGATGGTGTTTCTTTGCCTGAAGCCGAAAAGCGCTTTTAATGATTTTTTCCAGTTCAGGGGAATTCAACGCAGATTTTCCAAGCTTCAGACACGTCAATGTGGATTCCTTTATGCTCGGGAGCTTTGTCTCCTTGGGTATAACGAGGCTCGACGACGTTTTTTTGCTTTTGGCCTTCTCAAGCAGAAACCGCGTGGCGAGGTAGCTTCGATGGGTCCTTTTTTTCTCTGACCACCACTCATTCCCGAGTTTATCAGACATATTGCTGTAATCTTCAGCAGGTTTTTTGTCTGAAGAGCGGGGGAAAATAAAGCTGAAGATTTCTTTGGCGTCATACGGAAGAACATCCATAACGATTAACGTGTCAGTAAAATAAAACGTCGCATAGCGGGCATTCAATGCCTTAAGTAAGCCGGTTCTTACATTGAGGGTGTATCTGAGTTTTTGACGACAGTCGATTGAACAATATCTTCGTCGGCCAATATTTTCACGGGTACCGCAGGACAGGCACCTGTTTTTTTTTGGGTAGCCTGAACTGTATCCTTCTTTATGTCTCGGGTGCTGAGTCATACCATTTGTGAATTTTTTGGCAAAAGGCTCAAACCAACGAATGGGCGGTTTAGAAATAGCTTATAGAGGCATTAGTATGGACCATATTTCCGTTACAGAATGAATCCGCATCTAAATTATCGAATCCCTCTTTCTTTTTTTATGACATCATAGGCTTCCTGGATTTCCCGGAATTTGTCATTGGCAAATTTTGTAAACTCTTCAGGCAGACCCTTTGAAGCGATCTTATCCGGATGATAATCAGATACGAGTTTTCGATATTGTTTCTTTATTTGATCGCTTGAATCGTTTCTATCGCATCCAAGGGTGGCATAATATTTGTCTACGTCCTGGATATACTTCGACTTTAGCTTCCTGTATTTTTCATCGCTGAAATTGAATATCCTCACAGCGGATAGGATCAGATTCTCTTCACTGGTACTCAATGCGCCGTCCGCCACGGACACTCTGAGTAAAATATCGATCATAAGATCGAGCATCTGGTACTGTGTCCGAAACTGGCTGTAAAACTGGGTCGCAAAATCGACAAAATTGTCCGGAGACTCAATGGCTGCATGAAAGACGTTCGTCGCAAGTCTTCTACTTTCAGGGTTCAGGTTCAAATCGTATACCATGAAATGTTCGACAGCATCTACCTCTTCCTTTGATACCCGACCATCTGCTTTGGCGAGTTTCGCAAGCATAGAAAACGCTGCGACAAAAAAGGTAAACTGTGCCTCTTCCCCGGTCGAAAGACGGGCCCTTTGGGCGGTGGTATAGGTTTGACCGCCGGTATCAAACGCGTGGCCCAAGGCTGCGCCCGCAATGGCACCCAGGGGTCCCGCCATAGCAAATCCGATTGTCCCACCGATTATCTTTCCAAACAAACTCATTCATATCTCCTTTTTGTGTTCTTTTTTTCGTCGCGATTCATCAAGTATTTAGTCAAGATGCGGAATGTGCATTCTTGTGTTCAAATAGCATATTTTGTCGGCGTTTCCAAACCTGAAATTTTGACATAGTGCAGTTCTTTGAATCAGACCCTGTTCAAACGGGTTCCAGGTGTGATTGAATTTTATGAATTATGATTGGCGGGCACGGCTAAGCTCAAGTATTTATTGTTTTCTTCGAACATCA
>Ga0209013_10001286_pt1 | contig 23141 bp, 18 predicted proteins | sample Cruoilmetagenom2_FD_187291 | JGI IMG/M metagenome (GOLD analysis project Ga0209013, IMG submission 187291) | Oil polluted marine microbial communities from Coal Oil Point, Santa Barbara, California, USA - Sample 2 (SPAdes) (version 2) | ecosystem: Environmental > Aquatic > Marine > Oil seeps ... | reverse complement strand
CATCAAACAGGGGGGTAAACGCCGCGGGGCCAATATGGGTGTGCTCCGTGTTGATCACCCTGATATTCTGGAGTTTATTTACGCCAAAGAGGACCAGACACGGTTTACCAACTTTAACTTCAGCGTTGCGATAACCGATCGTTTTATGGATGCCGTTCAAGCCGGCCAGGACTATGATTTGATTGATTCGTCAATCGGGACTGTTGTTAATACACTCAACGCGGCCACCGTGTTTAACAAAATTATTGATCTTGCCTGGCACAATGGAGAACCCGGTGTTCTGTTTATTGATGCCGCGAACCGGGCCAATTCGACTCCTCAATTAGGGGATTTTGAGGCAACCAATCCTTGCGGGGAGCAATGGCTGCTTCCTTATGAAAGTTGTAATCTTGGATCGATTAACCTGGGACAGTATGTCGTTGAAAATCAACTCGATTGGGACCGCCTGGCGAAAACAGTGCATCTATCCGTACGTTTTCTTGATAATGTTATCGATTGCAATCGGTTTCCCATTCCTGAAATCGCAGAAATGACGCAAAAGACCCGTAAAGTAGGCCTCGGAATCATGGGTATGCACGATATGTTGATCCAGCTTGAGCATCCCTATGGCAGTGAAGAGGGACGGAACTGTTCTGCTCAGGTAATGCAGTTTATCCGTGATGAGGCTGAAAAGGCATCCGTCGATCTGGCTGACATGAAGGGCCCTTTCCCGGCCTATGATCCGCAGTTCAATCATTATCCTCCGCGGAGGAATGCCGCCCTCACTTCAATCCAGCCGACCGGTACGGTTTCTATGATCGCCGACTGCGCTTCCGGATGTGAACCCTATTTTTCCATTGTCATGATGAAACATGTCATGGATGATGATAAGCTCCTGATGGTCAACAAACACTTTGAACGTATAGCAAGGCTGGAGGGATTTTATTCGGAAGAGCTTATGACAAAGGTTGCCGAAAGCGGAACAGTTATGGGTCACGAGGAAATACCTGACAAGTGGCAGGAGATTTTCAGGACAGCGCAGGACATATCGCCTGAAGATCACATCAGGATGCAGGGCATCCTGCAGGCAAACGGTGTGGACAGTTCTATCAGTAAAACCATTAACCTGCCGTCATCCGCCACCAAAGACGATGTCCGGCTTTCTTATGAGCTTGGCTTTGAGCTGGGCTGCAAGGGATTGACGGTCTACCGCGACGGATCACGGGATTCCCAGGTCCTCAATACCACCGTTAAAGGACCCGATAGCGATATGACCGCGCTTGTCGGCAGCCAGGGTCTCGTGCAGAAAAAGAAACTGCCGGATGTCCTCAGTGCCAAAAGATACCGGCTTAAGGATGCCAACGAGAATACTATTTATCTTATTGTCTGCTTTGATAATAATGAAAACCCCATGGAGGTCTTTGCCAAGTTCCCATTTGATAACCGTGTAGACCTCAAGGACAAGTCGACTATGTGGACGACTACCTGCCGACTTGTGTCTTTGGCCCTGCGGTATCAGATTCCCATGGATGAGGTCATTAAACAGCTTGACCGCTCAAGTGGTCATATGCTTGACCTTCCCGCGCAACTTGGCAAACTCCTGAAATCGTTCATGGCGGGAACGCAGAAGGGATTTTCCTCTGCCTGTCCGGAATGCTCGGGAAAACTGGTTTTTGAGGAGGGGTGTGAGGTCTGTCACGACTGCGGATACAGCAAGTGCTCATAGTTTGTAAGATTCAGCAGTACCCCATCTGTACACGCTCAGAACGTGCGGCATAGAAGGGCTATAGCCTTGATCGCGCACATCTGAAGCACTGCTGAATCTTACAAGTTCTGGGTAGATGCAAGGCTTTTCAACCCTGGTGAACTGTTACAGTAGTTTTTCTTGAAATTTTCATCAAATAAAGGCTATATTCCAGCCGAAATAATACAATATCGGCAGGAGAAATGATCAATGACGAAAATCGGACGGAACGAACCGTGCCCGTGCGGGAGCGGTATAAAGTACAAACGCTGTTGCCTGACAAAACAGAGCGAAGGTGAAACCGTATCTCCTGTGCATCAGTTGAAAATTTCATTGATGGCGGAAATTGAAAAAACCGCTAAAGCAGCGCAGCGAAACGAGGAGATTGTCCGTGAGCTTGGTGTTTTTATTTTTTGTACAACTTCGGAAGGAGATGCATGGCTGCTTGAAATTACCGAAAGCGATGCAGTACAGCTCGCCGGTGCAGGTAAACCTTTGGATGTCCCTGTTGATGAAAACCCTGAAACAATAGAGATAAACTGGAGTCATACCTTTGCTATTAAGGACCGTCAGTTTTACCTGACCGCGTATGCCGATAAAGCGGAAACCTGTCTTGAGAACATGCCGGTACAGCGCATTCATGCTGCAATACGCAGAATAAAGAAGAAATATTCAGAGGACCAGCTGAGCCAGGTGCATATCGGCCAACCTGAAACAGAAGAGATGCAGTAATGATATCTGAATGAAAGGTGATTGGAAGTTGTATCGTTTTGTCCCCGTGACACTGGTCATGGGGACAATTTTTTTTCTGTCTCACCAGGATGGTTCAATCCTGGCCCTTCCGGAAATACCATATATCGACAAGGCTGCACATTTCCTGTTGTACAGTCTCCTGGCCGGCACGATCCTGTTTGCCTTTCCGGTTGAACTGCGTCAACACCATCCTGAGCGAACAGGGATTATTGCCGTCCTGCTCTGCCTGAGTTACGGTATAACTGATGAATTACACCAGGCATACATACCCGGGCGGGTTGCGAGCATGAGCGATCTCATTGCGGATGTCTCGGGTGCGGCAGTAACGGTATTATTCTGGCTCCTGCTGTACAGGCGTAACTGATCACGGAAAGATTCGGTGCCTGTGATCGCTTACGTACAGGCGTCGGTTTTTTCCCTTCGTGAACGCGGTTGATTGACCAAGAGAATATGATCAGTATCAGGAGTTGAGCAGTAACCGTCCCATGTCCTTGGCAAAATAGGTCAGGATAATGTCCGCACCGGCACGCCTGATGGAGAGAAGCGTTTCCGCCATAACCTTTTCCCCGTCAATCCAGCCTTTCTCGGCAGCAGCCTTAATCATGGCATATTCTCCACTGACATGGTAGGCCGCAATCGGCAGGTCAAATTCATCATACAGGCGACTGATAATATCGAGGTAGGCAACTGCCGGCTTGACCATCAGGATGTCGGCCCCTTCTTCAACATCGAGCGTGGCCTCCCGCAGGGCCTCGCGGCTGTTTGCCGGGTCCATCTGGTAACTGCGCCTGTCACCGAATTGTGGCGCACAATCTGCCGCATCCCTGAAAGGTCCGTAGAAGAACGATGCGTACTTGACGGCATAGGACATGATCGGAATCATGTGAAAGTCATTTTCATCAAGCACACCGCGAATTTCAGCCACGCGGCCGTCCATCATGTCGGATGGAGCAACAATATCCGCGCCGGCCTTTGCATGGGACAGGGCTGTCCTGGCCAGAATTTCAAGGGTTGTGTCGTTATCAACTTGACCATTGATCAGGCATCCGCAGTGTCCGTGATCTGTATATTCACAGAGGCAGACATCGGTTACTACAGTTATCTCCGGGGCCTTGTTTTTCATTTCTTTGATTGCCCGCTGGATAATGCCGTCTTTTGCATGAGCCCCGGACCCCATTGGGTCTTTCGTCTTCGGTAAGCCGAAAAGGATGACAGACCTGACACCGGCCTCCAGGCATTCTCTTGCCTCCTTGCCCAGTTGATCAACAGAAACTCTGTATACTCCGGGCATGGAAGAAATTTCTTCACGTTTACCCTTGCCTGGCATGACAAAGAGGGGATAGATCAGCTGTTCCGGTGACAGCCGGGTTTCTCTGATCAGGGACCGAAGGTTTTCATTTTGCCGCATCCGTCTGGGACGGTATTCCGGAAAGACCATGTGTTACTCCTTCTCAAGTTCAATATTCAGTGACTTTAATTTTTTATGTAAATGGCTCCGTTCCATGCCTATCTGTTCGGCGGTCTGAGAGATATTTCCCTTATTTTCCCTCAATTTGACAATCAGGTAGTCACGCTCGAACTGTTTTTTGGCCTCTTTATAGCCATAGCGGTTGTATTGATTGTAGACGATTGGAGGGGATGAACCGTTTTGAGGTCCCAGGAACACGGCGATATCCTGTTCCGTGATTAATTCTCCCGGGACCATGATCATCACCCGTTCGATAAAATTTTTCAATTCACGTATGTTGCCGGGCCATGAGTGACACATCAGGGCATTGACTGCTTCATTGGTGAATTTCTTTTTACCAAGTCCCTTTCTTTGGAACTGGCGGAGAAAATCTTCAACCAGGAACGGGATATCCTCGATATGTTCATCAAGATCAGGAACGATAATCGGGACAACATTCAGCCGGTAGAACAGGTCTGCGCGGAAGGCATTTATTTCTATTTCTTCCTCAAGATTTTTGTTCGTTGCAGCCAGGATCCTGACATCGACATTAATGGTCTTGCTTCCCCCGACACGTTCAAATTTCTGTTCCTGGAGGATCCGCAAAACCTTGGCCTGGCTTTTCAGACTCATGTCTCCTATTTCATCGAGAAAGAGGGTCGCCCCATGTGCCTGGTCGAATTTTCCCTGACGGCTGCTGGTCGCACCGGTGAAAGCCCCTTTTTCGTGACCGAAAAGTTCAGACTCTATCAGTTCTTCCGGTATTGCTGCACAGTTGACCTCAATCATGGGCCGGTCATTACGGGCGGATTTGCTGTGAATGGTCTGCGCGACAAGCTCCTTGCCTGTCCCATGACCTCCGCGGATAAGAACTGATGCATCGGTTGGGGCAACCCTGTCGATCTGCTCGCGCAGCTCGAGGATAACCGGGGAACTTCCAGTCAGCTCGGATTTTGACGGCTTACTGTCCCTGAGTATCTTGTTTTCCCGTTCAAGTCTGGCAACATGCAGTCCTTTGTTGATGGACAGCATGGTCTTGTCGTAAGAGAGAGGTTTTTCGATAAAATCAAACGCCCCTTTTCGGGTGGCCTGTACAGCAGTTTCAATGGTTCCGTGTCCGGAAATCATGATCACCGGAATGTCGGACCTTTTTTTTATCTCCTCAAGTGCCTCTAATCCGTCCATTCCCGGCATCCAGATGTCAAGCAGGACAAGATCAACTTCCTGCCGGTCTAATATATTCAGGCCATCTTCAGCTGATGAAGCCGTGAGGGGAATAAAACCCTCATCAGCCATAATACCTGACAGGGATTCCCGGATCGACTTTTCATCATCTATGATCAAAAGGGTAGTTGTCGCCATATTCAAAGTTATCGGCAGGGTTGCCGGAAAAATTTATTACAGTTTAGAAAATCACGTCCTTAGGACGTAGTCAGAGATGATCGGCTTTGCCTGAAAATCGTGCTCGTGCTCGTAAACGTGATCGTACACGACAAATAGTACTCTGTTGTGGCAGTTCGAAACACGATAACAATCAAAGATGGTTTATCACTTGAAAAAAATAGAGTACAGACTTTCGTTCCTGAGCACGAGCACGGTTCTCAAACCATCCCCTTCCAGGGGTTAACTCAATACCGCCACCTCTGGTGGTGGATTTTTATTTATTATCTTATCAGCTATCCAGAGGGAGCTCAACGATAAAGACGGCACCGGTTGGCTGGTTGTCGCGTACGCGTATGGAACCGTTATGCTCTGTTACAATAGTATTTGCTATGGCCAGACCAAGACCGGTGCCTGATTTTTTCGTAGAAAAATAGGGCTCAAAAAGGCGAAGCTTTATGCTGTCGCTTATCCCTGGACCGGTGTCTGCAACTTCCATCACCACAGTACGATCAACATGGTTGATATAAAATGAAAGCGATATCTCACCTTCTACGGGGAGGACCGAGACGGCGTTGTCCAGCAGGTTGATAAGTATCCGCTTGATTTGCACAGGATCAAAGGAAAACTCAGGTATGTCTTCCCGGCAGGTCAGCAAGAATGAGATGTGTTTATGGGCTTCCCGGTAAAGTATGAGAATGTCTTCCGCCATACTTACCAGGTCACCAGGCCTCTTTTGTACCTGGGGCATTCGTGCAAAGTCAGAAAATTCGCTGACTAGACGTTTAATTTCCTCGACCTGGTTGACAATAGTTCTGGTGCACTGATCAAAAATCTCACGATCATCACTGATGATGTCAAGGTATCGTTTGCGGAGCCGTTGTGCCGAGAGCTGGATCGGGGTCAAAGGGTTCTTGATCTCATGCGCTATGCGGCGGGCCACTTCCTGCCACGCGGCCAGGCGCTGAGCTTTTTCAAGCTTTGTCAGGTTCTCAAAGACGATAACGTGGCCTATGGGCTGTCCCTCGTCTTCAAGGCAGGTGATGTTAATAAGGAGTGAAAAAGTTTCACCTTTACGGACAGTGAGCCTGAGATGCCTTTCTATCGACTGCTTGCCTGAAGCATGAAGCTCGTTGAAAAATTCTTCGAGGATGGCGGCATGAGGTCGAATAAGGACATCATGGAAATCTTTACCCAGAAAATCCGTTGTTTTTATTCTTAACAAGTCTTCAGCGAATTTGTTAACTGTCGTTATCTCGTTTACTTCATTTATTGCAATAACTCCGGCGGTAACGTTTTTCAGGACGGTTTCCATATAGTGTCTACGTTGCTCGGAAAGGATGTTGCTGTCCTTGAGAGCATCATGGGCTTCAGCGAGTTTTCTGTTGCTGGCGGCAAGGTCCGCAGTCATACGGTTGAATGAATCGACAAGGAGGCCCATTTCATCATCGGATTCTTTTTCAAGTTGAAAATCGAGTTCTCCTTCAGCAACCCGGCGGGTGGCATCGGCCAGTTTGTTAATTGGTCCGGTAAGTCCGTGTGCGACATAAAATCCAAACCAGATTGCTCCAAATAGAATGAGAAGGGTGATAATGAGCAGCATGATGATCAGGCTCAGCTTGATAGGTGACTTGAGCATGACCAGTTGTTTATAATCATTCAGCCCTTCCGAGATTGTCTGCATTCTGACCAGCTGGTCAGAAGGAATCAGGATTGATGTGATGAGAAAATAAGAATTTTCAGATGTTCTCCGGGCATTCACATGTATGATTGACCGCACAAGCTCACCAATCCCGGCATCCTGGGTAATAACTTGAGGCTTGTTATTATTATGGGCCAGGCGCAGTGCTTCTGTCGGGATTTTCGGCATGGCTATATTGCGCATCCTGGTTCCCTGTATGGAGACAATTTCAGCGGGACTGTCATCCATTAAGGACAAAGCGTCCGGAACGCCGGGCGGTGAATGCTGAAGAATCTGATTGAAAAGGATTTCGATTTTTTTTTGATTGACTGATTCAGATTGATCGGGCTGAATGACGGAAACAATTCGTTTGCCCATATTTTCAGCTTCTTGTTCGGTTTCCTGAAAAATAGATTGGGCGAGTTTGAGAGAGGACTGCAGTGAATCTTCAACATTCGTGTTAAACCAGTAATCCATTGAAGTGGTCACAAAACTGAGCGCAATAAGGAACAGGAGCGCTGTAGGAACGAACGAGAGTGAAACAAATGACACGACCATACGGGTACGCAGTTTGCTTCCCAGGATGTTATATTTGCGTTCAAAAATCAGTTCGACCAGGTTTCGAAGGACCAGGTACACCATGAGCAAAAGCAGTAACCCGTTAAGGTTGATGAGGCCGAAGATCAGTATTGTACTGCTGATTGGCAGGGAAAATGTCCCTTTCAGCAGAAGTCGCTGCAAAAACGCCAGGAGTGGAATTAAAGAGCAGCAGAAGATGATGACATAGCGAATATACCGCCTTTTGTTTTGTCGCTGCTGGGGTGTGAGCATTATCTCTAATATCTGAATTCTATAGTACGCCAGTCGGTTTCAAAATCCCATAATGAGATAAAGGGAATGATGTAATGTATATTCATGGGCAAGGTTTTTTTTGCCAGTTTTGCTTTTACATGAAGGGCATAAGGAGCATCGGGAACAAGCTCATTAATATCCATAATTATTTTTCCATTTAACTCGGCCATTAATTCCATCGCCTTGTCAGTGGATTCTGTCGTAACTGTCTTGTTTTCACGTTCCTGCAGGACTACATGGTATTCTTCCTTGAGAGAATCATACGTCAGGGTGTGCCGAACAGTTAATGCTGTCAAGGTAGTGTCCGGCCAGTTGTTTTTCACCTTCTCCAGTTCAATGAAAAAATCAAAGATTATTGGAATGCCGTTTCGGGCACCTTTTATCATTTCAGGCGTGAAACTGTTTTTTATGGCACAGAAGAGCAGGAGGTGTGTTTTTGATGTGGTAATAAGGATATCTGCAATATTTGCTTCCGCCTTTTCATCGGCTATGACCTGGGGCGCGAAAAAAAGAACGAACAGGACAGGGAAAAAAAATATACTGGAGCGAATTGATTTCATTCGTTAATGTGCCGGTCCGGTAGAGGTGGAAAAAGTTTCTCCGGCCTTCTCTCCTGAAAGCGGATAACGCTCATTAACCTGCATTTCTCATAAAGATCGTCGCGAGAAGCCAGGAAGTGCTGTGAATACAAGGCGCAGGCCAAAAAATACTCGCAGGCATACTGTTAGTATGTTGAGAATGTTTTTTGGTCAGCAACGCAGTAGGTGCTGTACTTCCTGGCTTCGTAGCAGATTGCTCGAAGTCTACGCTTATCTGTGAGAAATGCAGGTTAAGCCACGTAAAAATACAAAAATATTTTTTACTCTATATGAGCGTGTTTGTCTATAGAATCAGGTATATTTCCATTACAGGAATATCCTGTGCAAATACATACCGGCTGCTGTAAACTTCTCTATTATTTACCGGCTTGTTATTGCAGAAAAAACTTGACAATAAACGAGATTTTTTTGTCTGTTGCGCATAATCTGAATATTTACTCCTGCTTCTTCATTTTTTTCAATAGAAGGAGCAAACGGATCGGTGAAAAATATGTCAAAAACGGTTCTTGTTACAGGGGGCTGCGGTTTTATAGGGGCAAATTTTATCCGCCTTGTTTCCCGGATAAGGAAAGATTGGCGGATAATTAACCTGGATAAATTAACCTATGCGGGGAACCTGGAAAACCTGAAGGGCGTTGATGAAAACCAGAACTATCATTTTGTCAGGGGAGACATTTGCGATTATCAACTGTTGGAGAGATTATTTCAGGAACACAGTATAGATACGGTTGTACACTTTGCCGCTGAATCACACGTTGACCGCTCAATTACAGGCCCTGATGAATTCATCAGGACAAATGTTTTCGGAACTTTTTCATTAATTAATGTGGCGAGACAAAAGTGGTTTGCACCAGACTTTACGGGTTCCGTCAATGATTGCCGGTTTCTCCATGTCAGTACTGATGAAGTTTACGGTTCCCTTGGTGAAAGCGGTTACTTTACGGAAGCTACCTGCTATGATCCCAGGTCGCCTTACTCTGCCAGTAAGGCATCTTCGGACCATCTCGTACGGGCATATTATCATACGTACGGCCTGCCCATCCTGATCACCAACTGTTCCAACAACTACGGACCGTATCAGTTTCCTGAAAAATTGATTCCACTGGTCATCAACAACGCCCTGGAAGGCAGGGAACTGCCTGTGTACGGTGATGGAGGAAATGTTCGGGACTGGCTCTATGTGGAGGATCATTGCGAAGCCATTATTCGGGTTCTGGAAAAGGGGCGTGTTGGGGAGTCTTATAATATCGGCGGCCATAACGAGAAAAAGAACCTGGAGGTAGTGGAACTGCTCTGTGATATCCTTGACCGCAAGGTAGGATTGCTTCCCTCAGAGCAACCGCGCCGTTCTTTCATAACATTTGTCACAGACAGGCTGGGTCATGACAGGCGGTACGCCATCGATGCTGCCAAGATTGATGGGGAACTCGGCTGGCATCCGAGAATGACCTTTGAAGCAGGAATTGAGAAGACAGTTGACTGGTATCTCGGCAACCGGGAGTGGATGGATTCGATTATCAACGGGTCGTACAGGGAATACTATGATACTATGTATGGAAACCGGAAATAGAAAAAGTTTACCCCGCATATTTCACAGATAAGCGTAGACTTCGAGCGACCTGCTACGAAGCCGGCAAGCATTGTGAAATATGTAGGTTAGAGGCAGGTACAATGCATGTGATCAAGACGGAAATGCCTGATGTTTTCATAATTGAGCCGAAGGTATTCGGTGATGAACGGGGCTTTTTTTTTGAAAGTTTCAACCAGAAAATGTGGCAGGAAAAAACCGGCTTAACGCAACATTTTGTCCAGCATAATCATTCACGCTCAGCACGCAATGTGCTGCGCGGACTGCACTACCAGATAAAACAACCCCAGGGAAAACTGGTCCGGGTGGTCAGAGGGGAGGTTTTCGACGTCGCCGTAGATATCAGAAAGAGTTCACCAACTTTCGGCCGATGGATAGGCGCCCATCTCTCAGAAAAGAACAAAAAACAGTTCTGGGTTCCTGAAGGTTTTGCGCACGGTTTTGTCGTCTTGTCCGAATATGCCGAGTTTATTTACCTGGCCACGGATTTCTACGCACCGGAGCATGAGCGTGCCATTAGCTGGAATGATCCGGATCTGGGCATAGACTGGCCTGTAGCGGCACAGCCCATCCTGTCGGAAAAAGATCAAAAGGCCTCCCTGTTCAGGGACGCGGAAGTTTTTGAATAATCCAAATTTACTAAAATTTTACCATTCAATCCTGAGAATATTATCCAGGGCATTCACCCGGGTAATGGTTACCCTGACAATGTCACCGGGTTCGACGGCAAAAGCAGGATTAACCGGTAAATCAAAATCAAGCAGACAGCAGCTCAGGAGAAGGTTGATTCTCTTGGGGCCCTTATTAATGACCATGGCATTCATTTTTTCCCCTGCATGCTGCTCCAGGTAACGGAGGATCCAGTATCGTTGTCGCTGTTGTTTGATCATGGCGGCCCTGCTCAGGTTACGGTTGATAATCCCAGCAAAATCCCTGCATTCATCCTCGGAAAAAAGGAGGCCTTTTCCGCGGATAAGACTGCTGAGTTGATGCTGCATAACCAGGTCCAGGTATCGTCGAATGGGAGAAGTAATTGTCGTATAGCAATTCAGGCCGAGTCCGCTGTGTTCCTTGGGGCGTGGCAACAGTTCCCCTCTTGACAGAAAACGTCGCTGTCGGGCTATCGGGAGCAGTCCGTCGTTAACTCCCATAACGATTCGTTTGCGCGGTAGTGCCTGCGCTCGATAGAGCCCGGGTGCCTCTTGACCGGCAAGGTACTCTGCAGAAACTCTGTTGGCCAGGATCATTAACTCTGCAACCAGTGCGCGGGCCGGAGTATCGACCGGAGAAAGGGAAACTGATACGCCATTCGTTTCCGTGAACGCAATCTGCACATCGGGCATGGGGAGAAAAACCGCCCCCTTTTCCAGGCGGTCCAGCCGCAATGCGCGGCAGGTTTTATCCAGCAGGAAAAGGTCTCTGTCCTCCTTCAGTATCGTATCAACCTCATCGTAGGTCAACCTGCGTTTTACCTGGATGACAGCTGGTACTATTTTTCTTTTCAGCAGCCGTCCCTCATGATCAAGATGAACGAGTATGCTTATAACCGGCCGCGTTTTGCCGCAGATAAGGCTGCATACATCATGACCTAGCGATTCGGGGAGCATTGATACCTCTCCATCAGGAAAATAGAGAGAAGTCGCCCGGTCACCGGCTTCATGAAACAATACATCACCTGGTGAAATTACATGGGTAACGTCGGCAATATGAATACCGATCAGGACCCCATCGTCTCGTTCTTCAATATGCAGGGCATCATCAAAATCCTTTGTGTCCGGGCCGTCTATGGTAAGTGTCGTGAGATCTCTCAGGTCATGACGTTGTCGGTCCTCAAGGAGTTGTTCGACAGTGCTTTCAACCTTGGCTGAGGCAAGCTCAAGGGCCGCTGGACTGAATTCAACCGGATGTCCTGACCTGAGCAGCGGTATGTTTTCATCTTTTTGCCAGACACCGGATTGCACAAGGATGAAGTAACTGTCATGGGGAGCGGTCAGGCCAGCTTTTTTTAAAAGCTGGCGAACAAAATCAATATGGGGAGAGTCGCTCCCGTAAAGATACGCATCTTCAACCCATTGCAGAACTTGTTGTCGTTCCGGCCAATCATTTTCCGACACCTTTTCTCCATGCATAATCCTTTGCAGGGCTTCAGATCCGGTAGCAAGGATTTTTTCTTTTTCAGCCTCTTTTTTCATCTGGTGGCGGATCTGTTCGACCTGTTCAGCATTATGAGCAGTTATACGACCGTTTTTAAATTTGAAATAGAAGCGGTCCGCCACAACCCGCCGCAAAAATGCGGCAGCCTGGTCATCGGAAACTTTTTCTCCAAAGGTCAGCTCCGCAAGAAAAATAACCGAAAATTCAGGAACCGATTCCGTGGAAGTAAGTTCCCACACCTCCTGCAGGTTGATGGATTCTGCTAACTGTCGTCGAATCTCGGAAGTTTTTTGCAGGGTTGCGACAAGGTGGTCCCGATTTTCGTCCAGTGCATGAGGTTGTTGTGAAACAATAACGATTCTTGACTGGGGAAGGTTAACATCGCGACCGTTCTGGCATAACAGACGAAGCCTTGAGCCGGTATTGTCAGTTACATAGGCACAGTAGAACTTTCCGGCATCAATATATTCTATCAGGGAGCCAGGTGAAATCATTGTACTAAAACACATTGCAGAGTTATAAGGTCGTGGTAAGCTACAGTCCTGTAGCAGGTATAAAACTGTTTGTCACCTAAATCCTGCAATTGACCGTGCACCGAGGTTATTGAGACAGATGCAGAAGCAAGGAGGCAAGGCATTTTCAGCGCAGGCGTAGTTATTAGCTACGTTGAGCATGAAAAAGGCGAAGCCGACGCCGCTTATGTGTTTGTATCGACAACCGAATGCCGATTAATTGCAGGATTTAGGTGTTACTATTTTCTTCGGACGAATTTTGTGAGCGATCAGTCTAACATTTATCAGGAAGATAGCAATTCTTTCCACCGGTCAGGAATCGTGGCAATTGTCGGGCCTCCAAACGCCGGGAAATCCACGTTACTCAACCACTTTCTGGGCCAGAAAATAGCCATTGTCACCCCAAAGCCGCAGACGACCAGAAACAGGATCCTGGGGGTACTGACCGGTGAATCATATCAGGTCATACTGCTCGATACCCCTGGTTTGCATAAACCCAAGGAAAGGTTGAACCGTGAAATGGTCCGCATTGCCCTTGAAACATTGTCAGAGGCGGATGTGGTCCTTTTTTTGGCCGATTCCTCAGTAATATCAAGGGAAAGGAAAGAAAAGCTCAAACAGGAGTTTACCGGTTATCTCGATCAGGTCCGCTGTCCGGTTGTCCTGGCTTTGAACAAAATTGACCGGCTGGACAGAGAAAAACTTCTCCCTGTTATTGAGTGGTTCCGCTCGTTATATCCATTTACCGCGGTTGTCCCAATTTCCGCACTGCATGGGGAAGGGACTGATCTGCTTGTCAGGGAACTGGTGAAACTGCTCCCCCATGGACCGAAATACTATCCCGATGATATCCCCACCGATGCAACCGAACGATTTATCGCATCAGAGATTATCAGGGAAAAGGTTTTTCTTCTGACCCACGAGGAGATTCCCTACTCAACAGCAGTGCTGATTGATAGTTTTAAGGAACCCAAGCCGGGCAAACCGGTTGTTATTCATGCAACAATTCTGGTGGAACAGCCGTCACAAAAAGGCATAATTATTGGCCGGAAGGGGAGCATGCTTGGAGAAATCAGGAAAAAAGCAACGCACGATATCTCAGAGATGCTTGACCGGCGTGTATCATTGCGGCTCTGGGTCAAGGTCAAAAAGAAATGGACCAAAAACGAGCAGATTCTCAGGGAACTGGGTCTGTAATTTTTTTTATTCTTCTGTTTCTTCCTTGCTATGACTTTTTTTCGGCAATCCGTAGACTTTTCAGGATGAGAAGAGCTGTGCGCAGCTGATTATCTCTTTGCAGGCGTTGTGCCGCCTCAGAAATTTTTTCGTCATCCTCTTGATTTTCTTCAGCAGCTTCTTTTTTGTCGTCGGCTTTATGGTTGTCATTTTGCAAGTGACGGGGAAGATCTTTTTCCCTGACGAACCGGTACCCGTTTTTTTGAATACTTGCGTCAATATCAGGGGGCACAAATTCAACAGTAATATCCGGTTTTATGCCGGTCGCCTGGATTGAATCACCGCTTGGCGTATAATAGCGGGCAGTGGTCAACCTCAGGCCGGCCCCGTCAGGCATTGGCACTATGGTCTGTACGGACCCTTTGCCGAACGTCTCGGTTCCCAGCACAATTGCTTTTCCATGGTCCTGGAGCGCTCCGGCGACAATCTCCGAGGCGCTGGCGGTACCGTTGTTTACCAGGATGACTATGGGGAAATGATACTGTTCGTCATCCACCTGCGCTTCAAAGACTATATCCTGGTCTTCATAGCGTCCACGGGTAGAAACAATGGCACCTTTTTCAAGAAAGATGTCGGTTACCTTTACCGCTTGCTCAAGCAGTCCGCCCGGATTATTGCGCAGATCCAGGACCATGCCTTCCACAGGGGTTTCTTTGTTGTGGTTTCGCAGGGCTTCCCTGAAGTCCTTAGTCGTGTTTGACTGAAAGTTGGAGATACGCGTATACAAAAGTCCTGGTTCCAGTTCCATTGACTTGACACTGTGTATGGGGATTTCATCACGGACAAGAGTAAAATCTTTCAGTTCCTGCCAGCCTTTTCGAAACACCGATATAGATACCTTTGTTCCCTTTTTACCCCGCAGTTTTTTGACAGCTTCCATGAGGGTCATGTTTTTTGTCAGCGCGTCCTCGATGCGGATGATCTGATCTCCGGCTTCAAGGCCGGCAAGATATGCAGGGGTATCTTCGATCGGCGAAACAACAGTTAAAAGACCGTCCTTAACCGTAATTTCAATGCCGATACCACTGAAACTGCCGTGGGTTTCTTCCTGCAGTTCCTTGAAATCATCAGGACTGAGATAAGAGGAGTGCGGGTCAAGCGAGGTAAGCATGCCGTTTATTGCACCGGTGATGACCTCTTGGGGATCAATGGAGTCGACATAATGCTCCTGCAGAAGTGTAAGGACATTGGAAAATACTTCCAGGTTCTTGTATGTTTCCTCACGCTGAGAATTTTTTTCCGCAGCATGGGAAGCCGTACAAATACAAATCAGGGAGAACAATAAGGTCAGGGCTTTTTTCATAATATGGCCGGACATGAACTGTTAGTAACTGTTAATAATGAGTAAATGATTTCCTGTTTTTTTACAAATAATATTATTGCAGGGTTGTGCCGACAGCAGGTTGCAGGGCGGTAGGCTGAATCCGGAATATCTACCATATATAAGTTATTATATCGTAATTTCAACAGATTAAACTATTCAGCACCCTGTTGCCGTCACGGATTCAGGTTAAAGTCCGGTCAGACCCTCCGTCCCTATCCATTCCAGCGGATCAACCGGCTCGGTATCGTGCCTGATTTCAAAGTAAAGCCCTTTCTCAAAGAGGGTGGCAATATCGCCGGCAACACCGATTGTGTCTCCCTGGTCGAGTATATTCCCGGCTTTTGCAGTTACTTTGTCTATCCTTGAGGTAATGGAAAAATAGTTAAGTCCATGGTCTATGATAACCATGTTGCCATAGCCACGCTTATATCCGGCAAAAATGACCTTTCCGGCAAAAACTGCCCTGACTGGGGACCCGTTTTCAGCATCAATGGTAATCCCACTGGTGAAGTCCCCTGGACCTTTTTTGTCGTCTCGGGGCACCCCGTACAGGGAAACAATACGACCTGAAACCGGTGGCACCATTTTGCCCTTGTTCATGACAAAGCCTTTTTCGAGGTATGTTTTTTTCTTCTGCAGTTTGGCCAGGGATTTTTGCAGGTCCTTCTCTGCCGCCTTCATTTCTTTCAGGGCCTGTTCATATACTCTTTTTTCGGTTTTTACACGCCAGAGAAGTTTCTTTTTTTCTACCCTGGTGATATCGAGGGCAATTTGTTCCTTTTTGGCTTGTGCAATATATTTATCAAGAAGAGTGCTTTCCTTTTCGTGTGATTCTTTTGCCAGAACCAGTTGGTCTATTGTTTCCCTGTATTTTTGCAGGAGTTCGTGGTCATATTCCAGGAGACTTGTGAACGAATCATTAAAGAGCATCAGTTCCGGAAGAGTACGGGGCGAAAAGGTAACATTGAGTACGCCGGTTTTTCCCATGAGATAAAAGGAATGCAGCCGCCCCTGGAGGTGCTGTCTGACTATGTCCTTGTTTTTTCCAGCCTCCTTCAAGTCTCTGGTTTTAATAATCAGGAGCTCTTTCTGGGACTTGAGACGCTCCTCCATCAATTGAAGGCGTATTTTCTGGAGGGCAAGGTTGTTGTCTAAACTTTCAAGTTCATCCAGCAGGCTGTACTCTTTGGCGCCGCTGATTTGCAGCTTGCCAAGATGTATTTCGATACCGCTTTGGAGTTTCTGGATATTTTTTTCCTGACGTTCAATGGGGATGTCATATTTTTCGGTCAGACGATTTTCAGCACTGGTTGCATGTGGGGCGGGCATGGTACAAAGTATCGCCACAAGGATTGCTGAAAAGAATATCAGGCGGAGCCCGCGAATCATAGCTGTAGGAATTTCCTGGTTGATGAAAAACTTCCGCTCCCGCACAGCAGGGTGGATATGCCGATGATGATGAGAACGACAGGAAGCGGGAAGAAGGTGAATTCAAAAACGAGCATGAGTGACGAAACGGCTAAATGAAGTTTTATCCAGTTGTAGAGCAGGTAAAGGGCGCCGAGACCCAGGGTCGAGCCAACCATTCCCTGGATGGCTCCCTCGAGAAAGAAGGGCATGCGGATATAGTTGGTACTGGCGCCGACAAGGCGAAGCAGTTCAAGCTCCTCCTGCCTGCCCAGGAGTGTCAGGCGGATAGTATTGGCCACCATAAATGTCGTTGTCAGGATAAGCAGTGTCCCTGAGAGAATAACGATTAGGCGCAACAGATTGATAAAGGTGTAAAAACGTTCAACCCATTCACGTCCGTACTGCACCTTGAGTACGCCCGGAAGGGTCATGAGGTAGTCGGAAAAACGTTTGATTTTGGTCAACGTATCAAGGGTGCGGAAAGGATAGACTTCGATAGAGGAGGGAAGAAAATCATCCGGCATGTCGGACAGGATATCCCTGTCTTCACCCAGCTGGTCAGCAAAGCGTTGAAAGGCCTCGCTACGTGATACAAAAAGGATTTTATCGACCCGGTCAAACTTGAGAATTTTCCGCCTGTACTCCTCCTGCATTTCCTTTGATGGTTCCTCGTCAAGATAGACGATCAGACGAAGATCATCATCCAGTTGCTGTCCAACATGAAGCACATTTGTATAAATCAGATAGAAAAAAACAAAAATGAGGACGGACAGGGTAATTGTCAGCAGGGTAAGGAGTTGTGCGCTCCAGGTTTGAAGCAGGTTGCGAAATGTTTGGGAAAAAACCGCAAAGAGAAAATTCATTGGCTACTCTGCCGCGCTATCGTTTTCTTCCGGAGTAAACGCTGTATCGTTTACAGTGTCATCAGGAAAAGTATTGCCGTTGATTATGCTGCCCTCTTTCAACTCAATCACCCGATGATCAGAATCCCGGTAAATCGATTCGTCGTGGGTTGCAATGAGAAGGGTTGTCCCCCTCCGGTTGTAGTACTTGAAAAGGTCCATGACCATGGCCGTTGTTTCATTGTCCAGGTTTCCTGTTGGTTCGTCCGCCAGAATAAGGTCCGGATTCCCGGAAAGGGCACGTGCGATGGTTACACGCTGTTGCTCCCCGCGAGACAACTCGGAAGCAAGGGTGTCGTATTTACTAGAGAGATCAAGTTCCTTCAGGAGTTTTTTGGTCCGCATTTTCATGACCGAGGCCCGTGTATATGAGACTTCCATTGCAATGGCTATGTTCTGGGCAACGGTACGGTCCTCCAGGAGCTTGAAGTCCTGATAGGCAACACCGATACTACGGCGCAGCTTTTGGAGTTTTCCCGGTGCAAGCTTGCTGAGATCACATCCGGCCACTTCAACCACCCCTTTGGTCGGTTTTTCAATCCGGCTGAGAAGCCGCAGCAGGGTGGTTTTACCGGCCCCGCTTTTTCCAGTCAGAAAAAGGATCTCCCCCTTGTTCACGCTGAGCGAAACATCGGAAATAGCTGTAATATCAGGCAGGTATGTTTTTGATACCTTGACCAGGTCAACCATGTACCGGAATTCGTTTTTCGTGGAATTCATTGATGTAATGAGGAGAAAATAGTATCAAATATTGCCGATGACTGTTGCACAACCCTGCTGTCGTCGGAAAGGGCCAGGTAGGACGTACCGTTGAGTTCCTGGGTAATAAGGTCATCGCTTGAGGATATTATTCCGGCAAGTGGCAACTCAGCTTCCGCCACGGCCTGGTCAATTTTTTTCTGAAGAGCTTCAGGCACAGGGTCTGGCGCACGATTGACAATCAGATATTTGTTTTTCACCACAAGTTGCAATGGGCCTGTAATATCTGCAATACGTCTGGCTGTCAGTATTCCCCTTGCCGATGGGTCGGATACGATTAAAAGGTAGTCTATTTCCCTGAGGTTCATACGGCTCAGATGTTCCATGCCGGCCTCATTGTCCACAATGATATATTTGTAGTTCCCGGCCAGCTTATCCATGGTCATGGCCATGTATTGATTGGCGGCACAGTAACAGCCGGGCCCGTCCGGCTGGCCCATGACCATGAGGTCATATCCCTGCTCTTCTATAAGGGACTGGTGGATTTTCATCTCCATGAACTGGTCTCTGCTCATGCCGGGCGGCATGTCGTTTTTTATGTCCTTGCGTATTTTACCAAGTGTCAACCGGACATCCAGGTCAAGCAGCTCGTTGAGATTGGCGTTCGCATCCGCGTCAACAGCCAGAACCGGCGTCATGTTTCGCCCTGTAAGGTATTTTAACAACAAAGCCGAAATGGTGGTTTTGCCTGTGCCGCCTTTACCGGCCATAGCGATAATTTTCGACATGAATTTTCCAGTAAGAATTATATAATATCATCGGTGTATATGTCTAAAACATAGAATATACAATAAAAAATACAATAAAAAAACTCTGTTTGCCTGTCAAACTGAAAAGATTTCCATGTGAAAGACCTGGCCGCATCACGAATTTTTTGTGGACGATAGTCCGATTGTGCTTTAACCTGCATTTCTCACAGATAAGCGTAGACTTCGAGCAATCTGCTACGAAGCCTGTAAGCACAGCGCCTACTGCGTCGGAGTCTCTCTGCGGTCGCTTACCTGCAGACAAAAAAACACTCGCAGGCATACTGTTAGTATGTTGAGAATGTTTTTTGGTCTGCGCTTCGGAGTCTGCGCTTACCTGTATTCACAGCACTTTCAGACTTCTCGCGATGATCTTCGAAGTCTACGCTATCTGTGAGAAATGCAGGTTAAATTCTCGGAATTCGATTTATTTGTAAAGAGGCGCAATGAAATTTCAAGCTGTTGTTTTCGATCTTGACGGGACCCTTCTGGATACCTTGGAAGACCTTGCCCATGCAGGAAACCGTGTTCTTGAAGCAGAGGGGTTCCCTGTTCATCCTGTTGATCAATACCGTTTTTTTGTCGGGGACGGCCTGGATACCCTTGTTGAACGTATTCTGCCGGAAAACAAGAGAAGCAAGGAACATGTTTATCGTTTGATCACTGCCTTCCGGGAGGATTACGGTAAAAACTGGAAGGTGAAAACCCGGTTGTATGATGGAGTTGACCGATTGCTTGATGAATTGGAGAAACGCCAAATCAAGCTGAATGTTTTTTCCAACAAACCCCAAGACTTTACAGAAGCATGTATCCGGGATTTCCTGGGTGACTGGACATTCCAATTTGTTTTTGGACAACGCTCCGGTCGGCCCAAAAAGCCTGACCCCGCCGGGGCCCTTGAAATTGCACGATTGCTCGGAGTGGGTCCCTCTGAAATACTTTACCTTGGTGATACCGCTACAGATATGAAAACAGCACTGGCAGCGGGCATGTTCCCGGTTGGGGCGCTATGGGGGTTCCGGAGCGAGGATGAACTGCGGAGAAACGGAGCGGAGCACCTGATAAGCCATCCTGAGGAATTGTTGAAACTCCTGCATCGTAATACGTAAATTATCAGGGGTATAGTTTCAGCGATCACTATGAATTCTCTATTTTTGGCCTATGCCGGTCCCCCGGTACTGGGGGCATTTATTGGTTACCTGACCAATAAGGTGGCCATCCGGATGTTGTTCAGGCCTCTTCATCGGTGGCATATATTTAGAATCCGGGTCCCGATGACTCCAGGGGTTATTCCCTCCAAACGACATGAACTGGCAGAAAACATAGGCGAGATGGTCGGCGGTCATCTCCTGACAAGCAGGGATATCGGCACCGCCCTGTCGGAAGAGAGGTTTCAGGAGCGTCTTTACGCCCTGGTTGACGAAAGGGTGCATGACCTGCTTAACCGGGAACTGGGCACGCTTCCCCAGTTGGTCCCCGGGCGTTTTCAAACCTATTTCAAAGTGGCTGTCCGGACAATAAAGTACCAGTTCCGCATGGGTGTCCATCGGTATTTACAGAGCAGTGAATTTGAAAAAAGGATTTCGCAGACCATTACAGACCAGCTGGACGATTTTGGCCAAAAACCGCTCAATGATCTGATCGCCTCCGATGAGCGTATCGCGTTTTACAGCTTTATTGACGGCCTGGTAGGGGACATTTTAGCCGGGAAAGAGGCGGAAAAGTGGCTTGCTGAGTATTTACGGAAATACTTTGAACAGTCTGCTGCCGATGGGAAAACTATCGGTGATTATCTGCCCCAACCTCTTTATGATTTGATTCTGGACACCATCCTCCAGTATTCGCCGGATATATTACAGCAGTTAGCCAGAATGCTCGCGGAGCCTCCGGTACGTGAACGTATTATACAGGCTGTCCGGGGCGGGGTTGATAATTTTACGGATTCTCTTGGTCCTCTTGGTTCCATGGCAAGGGGTTTTCTGGACATGGAGGTTTTGGAAGAGAAGGTGCGTGAGTATCTCGTTGACAATGAGGAAAATATATTATCATGGCTGCAGAATCCGGAGGTCCAGGAACGGTTCGGCACGGTCCTTGTTGAACAGGCCGGAAAATTTCTTGATACCCCGTTATCCGGCATCCTGGATCGTGTTGCAGAAGAACAGTTGGATGGGATATGCCAAGAAACATCAATCCAGATCTTTGGTATTTTACGCTCCCAAGGGGTGAAAGAAGCCGTGTCCTCCATGCTCAAGGACAACCTTGAGGAAATGGTCGAGCATGGACAGCGAAGTGTTTCGGATATCGGCAGTCAGTTGTTGACTCCTGAGACAGTGAGCAACTTCAAACGGACAGTGGCTGATGAGTCCGTGGCTTTGCTCCGTGGTCAGCGGGTGCGGAAAATGTTAGACAGAATGATGAACAGCATGTTTGATTCCTTCCTGAACAGACCGATAGGGATACTGCATAATATTTTGCCCACAGGGGTCCGCACCGGGATAACCGAATACGCGGTACTTACGATAAACCGCATCCTCTTGAGAGAAGTTCCCGGCCTGGTTAAATCACTGAATATTCAGCAGATAGTGACGGAAAAGGTAGACTCGCTGGACTTGCTGAAACTCGAAGGGCTCCTGCTTTCCATCATGGAAGAACAGTTCAAGTACATTAACCTGTTCGGCGCACTGCTGGGATTTCTTATCGGCCTCATTAACCTGCTGGTTCTGCGGTTGGTATAATATATAGAGAATGGAGGGAAAGTGATATAATACTTGTAAGTTGCGTATACTCGTTGGGATTCTTTTTTGCAGAAATTTTCAACATGTTTCAATCCATAGGAGGTATGTTGACTTTCCACGTTGGAGAATGTCAATTTGTCCAGTCTGGTCCGCTCCCCACTTTTACGTGATTCCTCAACAAGAGTCAAACGGCGACTTGTTCGCCATATTTTTTATTTTTTTTTGAGATAGATTTTTAGCCTGCATTTCTCACAGATAAGCGTAGACTTCGAAGATCGTCGCGAGAAGTCTGGACGTGCTGTGAATACAGGTAAGCGCAGACTCCGAAGCGCAGACCAATTTTTTTTCAGCCTCAAACAGCCAATAAATCCAACGTTGTTTATCTCTTGCAAATTTCAGTAGAAATTCCTGTTTATGGCATCTGGGAGTAATATGCCAGATACAGGCTAGCGGTTGCACTTTAATGCACTCAAAAGGAGGTATGTAAAATTATACGTTTCTCCTGATATTATGATTTTTTTGGGTTTTTTCTTGCATAGGCACATTTTTATATTCATAATAAATTATAACTTCTATAAGTTATAATACTCCTTCATCAATTATGATGAACACGCCAAAAAAATAAAATGGGTGAATGTGCATTACGGTTATTTAAAATTTTATGGTTCTAAAAAAAATTGCAGCTAATAATAAATATAAGGGCCGTTAACCCTGGATGCCCGCTTTCACGGGAATGACCCGTTGAATGTTATCGTCACTCCCGGAAGCGGGAGTCCAGGTAACCCCTGATACGAATTTGTCCTTATTTGTTCATTTAAATTATAAGGAACTGAATATGGATATAAAACAATTCACTGTACACCAGGATGTTGAAGGAACTTTCCGGTTTAAAGGAAAGTTAACCATTCATGATCTTGAATATCTTAAAGAATTTCTCGACACTTCTCTTTCCAAAATAAAAAAAATTTCCCTCAGTATGGAAGAGGTTGAGTATGCTGATACAGCTTCACTCCAACTCATCATTGCCTTTAGAAAAACGAGGGGGTCCGGTGATGACTGGACAATTTCAAAAGTCTCTCCTGGGTTAGAAAAAATTCTTGAAATAAGCGACCTTAAAAAGGCTTTTATTTAATTGTAGAAAGTAGCTTCAATATTAAATAACAAAAATTACAGGAGTTAACTGTTCCTGCATTCCCACAACAAAAAAAATGAAAAAACATATATTAGTGGTTGATGATTCCCCCACCATTCGGTCATCTGTTGCCTTTTGTCTTCGCAATGCCGGTTACAAGATAACCGAAGCTGAAGACGGACAGGATGCTCTTGAAAAACTGGAAAGC
>Ga0209013_10001285_pt1 | contig 23151 bp, 24 predicted proteins | sample Cruoilmetagenom2_FD_187291 | JGI IMG/M metagenome (GOLD analysis project Ga0209013, IMG submission 187291) | Oil polluted marine microbial communities from Coal Oil Point, Santa Barbara, California, USA - Sample 2 (SPAdes) (version 2) | ecosystem: Environmental > Aquatic > Marine > Oil seeps ... | reverse complement strand
AGTCCATTTTTTCGATTTTAATACACTCATTTATAATGAAGCTATTAAAATAGAATTTCTTGACAGAATTAGAGATGAGCAAAAATTTGACTCGATTGAAGCTTTAAAAAATCAACTACAAAAAGATAAAAAAACGACATTAGAATATATATGTAAGTATTATGATAAATAAATTTTTATTTAAACATATAGACAATTCTGCACTTATAGTTTTTAGAATTCTTTTTGGCTTGCTTTGTTTTCTTGAATCTATAGGCGCAATTTTTACTGGTTGGATAAAACGGACACTTATAGAACCCGAGTTTACTTTTACATTTATAGGATTTGAATGGCTACAACCACTTCCAGGAGATTGGATGTATGCGTATTATATACTTATGGGTGTTTTTGGTTTTTTAATCATGATTGGTTACAAATATAGGTTTAGTACAATTATGTTTTCCATAATGTGGATAGCAACTTACCTCATGCAAAAATCATCATACAACAATCATTATTACTTTTTGTCGCTATTAAGTGTGGTTATGATTTTTCTTCCTGCCAATGCATACTTTTCTGTTGATGCAAATAAAAATTCAAATTTAAGAAGTAATTCTATGCCACGATGGTGTGCATTCATTATAGCTATACATATGTTTTTTGTTTATACCTATGGATCTATTGCAAAACTATATCCTGATTGGTTAGATATTACTGTAATAGAATTATTAATGAAAAGTAAACAACACTATCTTATCATTGGGGAATTTTTACAACAGCAGTGGCTACACTATTTTTTAGCCTATGGCGGTATTTTATTTGATGGATTGATTGTCCCATTATTATTATTTAAACGTACAAGAAAATGGGCATTCTTTGCATCGATTTTCTTTCATTTATTTAATTCTGTAGTATTTCAAGTTGGTATTTTTCCATATTTATCTTTAGCTTTTGCTTTATTCTTTTTTGATCCTAAAGCTATTCAGCAGTTGTTTTTTAAGAAAAAAATATTTTATAATGCTGGAGAAATTATAGAACCAACTTATAGCAAGCCATTTGTTACTCTATTTTCTCTCTATATTATTGTACAACTTATACTTCCTTTACGCCATCATCTTATAAAAGACAATGTCCTTTGGACCGAAGAAGGGCATAGAATGTCTTGGCGCATGATGCTACGCTCTAAACAAGGCATTACAACATATAGTGTTGTAGACAAAAACACAAACAAGGCTGAAATTATAAAATTAGACAATTATTTAACTCGAAAACAGAAACATACAGCGAGTACTAAGCCTGATGTAATTTGGCAATTTGCTCAACATTTAAAAAGTGTATATGCAAATAAGAGTAAGGACATTTCCGTTTATGTAGATTGTAAAATTAGTGTGAATGGGAAACCCTATAAGACTTTAATTAATCCTGAAGTTGATTTAGCCTCTGAAAAATGGAGTGCTTTTAAACACAGTTCTTGGCTTTTACCATCAAATTAGAGTCTTTTTTTTATACTGAAACCTAAAAAGATATTACTTTTACGGTTTAAATTAAACAAGCCATTGCGTTAAGGATTGAGTAATCTGTTTGAGCTCTTTTTATGTCATAAAAAAGCGAGTTACGAAAGCCTGACCTGAACTTTGCAAAACATTATGTGGAGCAAGGAAGGTAACGTCCAAAATAATAAAATATGTTACAAGTCCCTTTTATTAGAGAAAATAAAGATTTAGTGATTACTCGGTTATCTAAACGCGGTATTGATGCTACACAAATGATAAACGATGTTATTGCTCTTGATGAAGACCGAAGACGTTTACAAACTGAATTGGATAATACCCTAGCAGAATCTAATGCCATTTCTAAAGAAATTGGTGAACTCTATAAGTCTGGTAACATAGAAAATGCTAATCTTTTAAAACAGAAAACTACCGAATTAAAAGAGACGTCTAAAAACCTAAACGAATCTCTTAACGCTAAAGTAGAAGGGTTAAATAGTTTACTATATAAAATACCAAATGTTCCAAATGAAAGTGTTCCAACAGGAAATACTGAAGATGATAATGTAGAAACATTTAGAGAAGGTGATGTCCCAAAATTGCATAAGGATGCATTACCACATTGGGAATTAGCAAAAAAATATGATATAATAGATTTTGAATTAGGCAATAAAATTACTGGTGCAGGATTTCCTGTGTATAAAGGTAAAGGCGCAAAATTACAGAGAGCTTTAATTTCTTATTTTCTAGATAAAAATACGGAATCTGGATACACAGAATACCAATTACCTCTTTTAGTTAATGAAGCTTCTGGTTTTGGCACAGGACAATTACCAGATAAGGAAGGTCAAATGTATCATGTAACCGGAGATAATTTATATTTAATTCCAACAGCTGAAGTTCCTGCAACTAATTTATTTAGAGGTGATATTATAAATGAAAATGATTTGCCTATTAAATTAACAGGATATACACCTTGTTTTAGACGTGAAGCTGGAAGTTATGGCGCTCATGTTAGAGGATTAAACCGTTTACATCAATTTGATAAAGTTGAAATTCTAAGAATAGAGCATCCAAAAAATTCATATGAAGCTTTAGACAAAATGGTTAATCATGTAAAAGGCATTTTACAAGAATTGAAGTTGCCTTACAGAATACTACGATTATGCGGTGGTGATTTAGGCTTTACCTCTGCGCTCACTTACGATTTTGAAGTGTTTTCTACAGCACAAGACAGGTGGTTAGAAATTTCTTCGGTTTCAAATTTTGAAACCTTTCAGGCTAATAGATTAAAACTACGTTTTAAAAATAGTAATGGGAAAAACGAATTAGCACACACACTTAATGGTAGTTCCTTAGCTTTACCAAGAGTATTAGCAGGAATTTTAGAAAATTATCAAACTCCAGAAGGCATTATTATTCCAGAGGTTCTAGTACCATATACTGGGTTTAAAATCATAAATTAAGCAAATTTTAGTTTTTCAAAAAAGAAAGCTAAATCCTACAAAAATTATCTAATTTCATTGTTTTTATCGATTAAAGGTTAAAAAAATAGGTCGTTTAACGATTTTTTGTGTTTTTATTTTGTTATTTGAATATTATTATTGAAGTTAGTAGTCCCAAAACTAAAAACCTACTTAATATGAAAAATGTAAAACGTATTTTTCTACTCATAGCTTTAATTGTCTTAGCAAATAAAGTATTATTCTCAGATTTCGAAATATCTAAGCCAGAAACAAAATCTAATATTGTTGCTGTAGCTACCAAATAGATTTAAGAATTGTCCCAATCGAGTAAATGAATCTTGTTTAAATAGACATTGATTAATAGCACAATTATTATGGTTGGTAAAAATGCCTGAATGTACATTCAGGCATTTTTTTATTATAATATTCACAATATCTACACCACACATTTGTTATATTTACACAACGTAGTAGTATAAGTTGAGTAGATTAATTACTTATCAAAAATTAAATACATGAAATTTCTTTTAGCTTTTTGTTTTCTTATAAGCATCAATATGTTTTCACAACAAGATATTGTAGCTAAAGAATATTTTAAAAATGGAGAGTTTGAAAAAGCACTTTTAACTTATAAAAAGCTTTATACTAAAAATAAAAACAATAATAATTATCTTTTTCAGCTTGTTAAAACCCATCAACAATTAGAACAATATAATGAAGCTGAAGTACTTTTAGTAGAGCAAATTTCTAGAATTAATTTCCCTTCACTATACATTGAACTTGGGTATAACTACCAACTTAAAAACGATTTAGAAAACGCTAATATAAATTATAGTATCGCTATTTCTAGTATCGATGTAAATCCTAATTATGCCTTTTCGGTTGGGCGGTTTTTTGAAGATCATTCTCTTTTAGAACAAGCTATTATTGTCTATGAGAAAGCTATGCTACAAAAGCCAGAATTAAATTTCAATATCCAATTAGCAAGAATTTATGGTGAGCAAGGAAATATAGAAAAAATGTTTACTAGCTATATAAATTTTGTAGAAAAGAATAGTACACAATTAAACATCATTAAACGCGCTTTTAGTGAATTTATAAGTGAAGATAGCGACAATGAAAATAATATAATTCTTCGAAAAATTTTGCTTAAAAAAATTCAACTAGAACCTAACTTACTCTGGAATGAAATGCTAAGCTGGTTGTTTGTACAACAAAAAGATTATAAAAAAGCATTCGCTCAAGAAAAAGCAATTTTTAACAGGCTTCCTGAAAGTTTAAATAGAATCCAAGAATTAGCTTTAATTTCTGCTAATGAAGAAAACACAGAGGTTTCAAAAGAAATATTTATCTTTCTAATAAATACAGCTCAAGATATAGAAACCAAACTTGATGCTCATTATTACCTGTTAATTATTAAAACCAAAGAGGTAACAAAAAATAATTATACTGCAATTAATAATGAATACTTAGAATTATTTAATACATACGGCTACTTTACTCAAACCCTAAAACTACAAATAGCATATGCCCATTTTTTAGCATTTACATTACACAATACAGATAGTGCAACGACCTTTTTAAAAAATAGCTTAGAGTTACCTTTAACGAATACACAAAAAGCACAAGTAAAATTAGAATTAGGTGATATTCTTGTATTACAAGAAAAATTTAATGAGGCTTTAATTTATTATACACAGATTCAACGTAATTTAAAAAATAGTACGATTTCTCAAGAAGCACGTTTTAAGGTAGCTCAGACAAGCTATTATAAAGGCGATTTTAATTGGGCAGAATCACAGCTTAAAATTTTAAAATCATCGACTTCACAACTTATTGCAAATGATGCTTTAGATTTAAAATTACTGATTTCAGATAACACCGCTGAAGACTCTTTACAAACAGCTTTAAAACTCTATGCCATAGCAGATTTATTTTCTTTTCAAAATCGTGATGATGAAGCTATAGCTTTATTAAATACAATTTTGCAAGACCACAAAACCGAAACGATAATTGATCAAGCGCTTTTTAAACAAGCACAATTATTTGAAAGTAAAAAAGAATTTATAAAAGCAGAAACAAACTATATAAGGATTATTACTGATTACAAAGACGGAATTTTAGCTGATAATGCTCATTTTGAATTAGCTGAACTATATGTTAATCAATTAGCTCAACCTGAAAAAGCGAAAGAATTATACGAGCAAATCATCTTTAATTATCAAGATAGTATCTACTTTGTCGATGCACGAAAAAAATATAGAGCATTACGTGGTGATGCTATTAACTAATCATCATGAGAATCGCTGAGACCAAACGCCTTATTATTTCAAAATATACCATTAAAGATGCTCCTTTTTTTCTTGAATTAGTTAATTCTCCTAATTGGATAAAATATATTGGATCAAGAGATATCAAAACAATAAAAAAGGCTGAAGAATACTTAAAAAATGGAAGTATTAAAAGTTATACTGATTTTGGTTTTGGATTTTATAAACTTCAATTAAAGGATGATAATTTAACACCAATCGGCACTACTGGCCTTGTAAAAAGAAAAGAATTAGACCATGTCGATATTGGTTTTGCTATGCTTCCACAATATGAAGGTAAAGGTTTTGGTTATGAATCATCAATCGCAATAATAAAACTTGCTAAAGAGCAATTTAAACTCAATAAAATTTTAGCTATTACTTTACCTGAAAACATTAGTTCTATTAAACTTCTAGAAAAATTAGGATTGACCTATGAAAAAAGAGTGAAACCTTTTGTTGATGACGAAGAACTTCTGTTATTTGCAAAAAACTTGTAACGATGCACATCATATATAACGTAACCATAAACATAGATAAGAGTATTCATAACGAATGGCTAATCTGGATAAAAGAGCATATTCCCCAAGTGCTTGCTACTGGTAAATTTGAAAAAGCAACCTTAACTAAGGTTTTAGTTGAAGAAGATGAAGGACACACCTATTCTGTACAATACAAATCTTATTCTCGAGAAGCTTTAGACGCTTATTATAATGACGATGCCGAAAAACTTAAAGCAGAAGGCATGAAAAAGTTTGCAGATAAAATGCTCGCTTTTAGAACTGAACTTGAAATTATTGATGAATATTCTGTAACTTTCAAATAAAACTAATGTTACCTTAAGTATTGCTATAAGGTGAGTAAAACTCTATTCGTGGCTAAAGATTATCAAGTAAAAGCAAAAAAATATTTAGGTCAACATTTTTTAAATGATGAGTCTATAGCTGAAAAAATTGCAGATTCATTATCTTTAAAATGCTATAATCATGTCTTAGAGATTGGTCCAGGAATGGGAGTTCTCACAAAGTACTTGCTTAAAAAAAATATTAAAACTCATGTTATTGAAATCGATACAGAATCTGTAAACTATTTAAAAGCCAATTATTTAAATTTAGCAGATAGAATTATTGAAGAAGATTTTTTAAAGTGTGATTTAAATACAATTTTTAAAAATGACCCATTTGCAATTATTGGCAATTTTCCTTATAATATTTCTACACAAATTGTTTTTAAAACATTAGAAATGCGATACCAAATTCCTGAGTTTTCAGGAATGTTTCAAAAAGAAGTTGCAAAACGTATTTGTTCAAAAGAAGGATCTAAAGTATATGGTATTTTATCTGTTCTTACTCAAGCTTTCTACCATGCTGAGTATTTATTTACAGTGCCTCCAACAGTTTTTAATCCCCCTCCAAAAGTAGAATCTGGTGTTTTAAGATTAACTAGAAAAGAAAACTTCAAATTGCCTTGCGATGAAAAATTATTCTTCAAAGTTGTAAAAACCGCATTTCAACAACGAAGAAAAACACTTCGAAACAGTTTAAAAAAACTCAATCTAAGTGATAATTTAAGAGAAGATGTTATATTTGGCAAGCGTCCAGAGCAATTAAACATAGATGAGTTCATTAAGCTCACATCTTTAATTGAAAATGATAATAATAGAGACAACCTCTAGTGAAAGAAAATAAAGAAAATATTCAGTTTCAAATAAGTGAAGAACTTATTGAAAGAGTTGAGCGTTTAGTAAATTCTAAAAATGATAAAAAAACAATAGAATTACTAGATGAATTCCACCATGCAGATATTGCCGAAATTTTAGACGAACTTAATTTAGAACAAGCTACTTATATTTTTAAGTTACTTGACAGTGAAAAAACATCTGAAATTTTACTTGAACTAGATGAAGACGATAGAGAAAAAATTCTTGCTTCACTTTCTATTAAGGAAATTGCTGAAGAAATTGAAGAATTAGATACCGATGATGCAACAGATATTATTTCTGAACTTCCTATTGAGCGTAAAGAAAGTGTTATTGCTCAAATTGAAGATGATGAACTTGTTGCAGATATCCAAGAACTTCTTAATTATGATGATGATGTTGCTGGAGGGCTTATGGCAAAAGAACTTGTAAAAGTTAATGAAAATTGGACGATAACTCAATGTGTTAAAGAAATGCGTCTACAAGCAGAGAATGTAACACGTGTTCACTCTATTTATGTTGTCGATGATGCAGAAAAATTAATTGGTCGCTTATCCTTAAAAGATTTATTAATAGCCTCTACAAAAGCTCATATTTCTCAAGTATATATACCAAAAGTAGATTTTGTAAATGTCCTCGATGATGTAGAAGAAGTTGCTAAAGTCATGCAGAAATATGACTTAGAAGCAATTCCTGTTGTTGACGATAATCACACACTTTTAGGAAGGATTACTATCGATGATATTGTCGATGTCATTAAAGAAGAAGCTGAAAAAGATTACCAACTTGCGGCTGGTATTACCCAAGTGGTAGAAGCAGATGATAGCATTATTGAACTTACTAGAGCTCGTCTGCCTTGGTTGTTTTTAGGATTGCTCGGTGGCATTGGTGCTGCTTATATTATGGGAGGTTTTGAAGACATGCTGAAAAACCATGCAATATTATTCTTTTTCACACCTCTTATTGCTGCAATGGCTGGAAATGTTGGTGTACAATCAAGTGCCATTATTGTACAAGGACTTGCAAACGACGATGTAAAAGGAAGTATTAATAATCGTTTAATTAAAGAAATGTTATTGGCAACTTTAAATGGTGTTATTCTTGCTATAGTTCTGTTTTTGTTTGTATGGATCTGGGAAGGAAAACCAAATGTTGCTTTAGCAATTTCATTATCCTTAGTTATCGTTATTATTGTTGCCGGTATTATTGGCACTTTTATACCATTGTTTTTAAATAAACGTAACATCGATCCAGCTATTGCAACTGGACCATTTATTACAACAAGTAATGATATTTTTGGAATCCTTATTTACTTCTGGATTGCTAAAATTATTCTTAATATTTAAATTTTGGGCGTTCCCTCACTCGCTCGCCGAAGTCTCGGCTAAGGCGAGGTCGCGCTTTCCGCTATATCTTTTTTATGCTGAACTTGTTTCAGTAACTTTTAATTTATTTAAAATTAGTTAAAACGTCATTGCGAAACATTTGAAGAAATGTTGTGGCAATCTGTTCATGAATAATGAGATCACCACGTCACTTCGCTCCTCGTGATGACAAGTTAGTTCAGCATAAAAAAGGATGTCACTACAATCGCTAACGCAAAAGATTGTAATTTTACACTATGAATACTATTAACGTAAAAGAAAAACTTTCAAGTTTTAGTAAAAATTGGCATCCACATCAAATTGCTATTGTAGATAATATGCAAGTGCTTTTAGCCAAAATTAAAGGTGAGTTTGTTTGGCATAGCCATGATGATGAAGACGAATTATTTCAAGTTGTTAAAGGCACTTTATATATGCAATTTCGAGAGCGCACAGAAATAGTAAAAGAAGGTGAAATAATTGTGGTTCCAAAAGGTGTAGAACACAACCCAATGACAAAAAATAACGAAGAAGTACATGTGCTTCTTTTCGAAAAACTAAGTACGGCACATACAGGAAATGTGCAGCATAAAAAAACACAAACACATTATCCTAAAATATAAGTTTTGAAAATCCTTCATCTAGATTCAAATCATCCATTACTCTTAAATCAACTTAATGATTTAGGGTATACTAATCATGAAGATTATTCGTCTTCAAAAAGTGATATTGAAAATAAAATTCAAGATTATGATGGTATTATTATCCGAAGTCGTTTCACTATTGACTCATGTTTTTTAGATAAAGCCAAAAATTTGAAATTTATAGGGCGTGTTGGTGCTGGTGTTGAAAATATAGATGGAGCCTATGCAAAAGAAAAAGGAATTACATTAATTGCTGCGCCAGAAGGCAACAGAAATGCTGTCGGTGAACATACCTTAGGAATGTTACTCTCGCTTTTTAATAAACTTAATAAAGCAGATAAGGAAGTTAGACAAGGTTTATGGCTACGTGAAGACAATCGTGGTATTGAATTGGGTGGAAAAACTGTTGGTCTAATTGGGTACGGCAACATGGGGAAAGCATTTGCAAAAAAGCTTCAAGGTTTTGATGTAAACGTTCTCTGCTATGATATAAAAGAGAATGTTGGCAACGAAAACGCAACACAAGTTTCACTTATCGATTTTCAGAAACAAGTTGATGTCGTTAGCCTTCATACACCACAAACGCCATTAACTTTAAATATGATAAATACTACGTTTATTAATCAATTTGAAAAACCTTTTTGGTTATTAAACACGGCACGTGGGAAAAGTGTAGTCACACAAGATTTAGTTAGTGCGTTGCAATCTGGAAAAATACTTGGTGCAGGCTTAGATGTTTTAGAATATGAAAAAGCATCTTTCGAAAATTTATTTTCATCAAAAAAACTGCCTGAAGCTTTTATGTATTTAATACATGCAGAAAATGTTATTCTTACGCCTCATGTTGCTGGTTGGACTGAAGAAAGTAAAGAAAAATTAGCTCAAACTATAGTAGACAAAATAAAAAAACTTGTCATTGCGAGGAGTTAAGCGACGTGGCAATCTTTTTATCGTTTAGTGGTAAATAAACAATTAAATAAGATTCCTACTCACAAAGGAAATATACATGAAAAAAACCATTATTGTTTTTGCGCTTCTAATTATAGCTTTACTCTTATTATTTCAAATAAGTAAGTATGCATTGGTTTCTGGTAATTTAACTACAGAAGTTACAGTTGCTATTATTGCAATTGTATTCTTTTTTGTTGGTGTTTATATCAACAAAAAAAGTTTGCAGAAACATATAACTCCACCAAACGAAATTAATCACAAGAAAATTTCAGAATTTGAAATCACAAAAAGAGAATACGAAGTTTTACAAGAAATTGCTTTAGGTTCATCAAATAAAGAAATTGCTGACAAACTTTTTTTATCTGAAAGCACTATAAAAACTCACGTATCAAATCTTTTAGTAAAGTTAAATGCTAAACGAAGAACTCAAGCTATTCAAATTGCTAAAAATTTAAAACTCATTTAAAATTCTTATTTTTAGACTTAAGTATGATGCCTTTGGTACTTTAGTATGAATAAATACCAGTTGCTTAACTCTACTTTTGACTTAAACTAAAAAACTAGAATTATGAAAAATACAGTAATTAAATACGGAATGTATGGCTTCCTTGCAGGTATAATTATTTTCACCTTACACCTTACTTTAGGTATTGACAATTTAGATTATTCTACAAACGAAATACTGGGTTATATTTCCATATTTCTATCATTATCTTTTATCTTTTTTGGTATAAAACATTATAGAGATCATGTTAATAATGGGATAGTTACTATAGGAAAATCAATTGCCATTGGTGTTCTCATTTCATTATTAGTTGGTTTGGGTATAGCAATAGCAGATTTTATTTACACCAAATTTATTGATCCTTCTTTCTTTAGCAACTATGAAAAGATGCTCATAGAACAAGGGAAAGAAGATGAAATCATAAAAATGACAAGTGCAACAGCAGCTTTATTTATGCTGATTCTGGTCACTATTATTGGATTTATTATATCATTAATTTCAGGATTAATATTACAACGTAAAAAATAATTTCTATGAAATATATTGCAAATTCAGTGGAAGATTATATTTCACAATTACCAGAAGATAGACAAGGGCCAATAAAAAAGTTACGCCAAATTATCAATAAAAATTTATCAAAAGGATTTGAAGAAGGTATGAACTACAACATGATTGGTTTTTATGTACCACATTCCGTTTATCCAGATGGTTATCATTGTGATACTAAATTACCATTACCTTTTATGAATTTAGCATCACAAAAGAATTTTATTGCAGTTTATCATATGGGAATGTATGCTAATAAAGAAATTTTGAATTGGTTTACTAACGAATATCCAAAACATTGTAAGTATAAACTCGATATGGGAAAAAGCTGCATTAGATTTAAAAAAATGGAAGATATTCCTTATGAACTCATAGGGGAATTAGCAGCTAAAATGTCTTCAAAAGAATGGATTAAATTATATGACACGAATATAAAAAAGAAATAAATGAAAAATAGAGTTACTGGAATAGGTGGATTATTTTTTAAAACTAAAGATCCGAAAGCAACGAAGGCATGGTATAAAACTCATTTAGGATTTGACACGAATGACTATGGCTGCACTTTTTGGTGGAAAGATAAAGAAGGAAACGATTGCTCTACACAATGGAGTCCCTTTCCTGAAAACACTGATTATTATAAGCCTTCAAAAAAAGATTTTATGTTTAATTATCGTGTAGAAAACTTACATGAACTATTAAAAGTTTTAAAAGAAGAAGGTGTTACTATAGTCGGTGAAATCGAAGAATACGAATATGGAAAATTTGGGTGGATATTAGATAACGATGGTAACAAAATAGAACTTTGGGAGCCTATTGATAAAGTTTTTTTGTAAATTAAATTTTAATAAAAACATAAAATAAAATGTCTGACGATAAAAATTTAAGCGATGATTTAAACGACATGATGGATGACGCAAAAGAAAATGCAAAAAAAGCTGCTGACAAAGTAAATGAAAAAGCTAATGAGTTTGCTGAAGAAGCTAAAGAAGCAGCAAAAGAATTTACAGAGAGTGCAAAAGAAACTTTTAATACTGCTTCTGGTGAAAACAAAAAAGTTTTAGCAGGAATTTTAGGGATTATTTTTGGATGGCTCGGTATTCATAAATTTATTCTTGGTTACACTAAGGAAGGTATTATTTTATTAGTATTAGGTGCATTAGGATTCCTTACCTGCGGTATTACCTCTGGAATCTCTTGGGTTATTGGCTTTGTAGAAGGATTAATTTATCTTACTAAATCCGATGATGACTTTTATAACACCTATCAAGCTGGGAAAAAGCCTTGGTTTTAATCTAATTAAATAAAAAAATATAAAATTAATTATCATTTTTCTTTTTTTATATAATTTATCATCGTAATATTGCAATATTAAAATATGTAAAAATGGGAATTACAAAAACACAAATGTTTACTGAGCAGCAAAACAGCCTTGCACAACTATTTAAAGTATTAGGTCACCCTGCACGTGTATCAATACTTCAATACATAAGTAAGCAAAACGCATGTATTTGTAACGATTTAGTAGAAGAGATTGGCTTAGCTCAAGCGACTATTTCACAACATTTGAAAGAACTTAAAAGCTTAGGTTTACTTGATGGTGAAGTAGAAGGCAAAAGTATGTGCTACTGTATCAATATTGAGCGGTGGACAGAATTACAAAATCAATTAAACTCTTTTTTTAATAATACTAAATCTAATTGCTGTTAAGCATTTAGAAACAAAACTTTAAACGATACATTATGAAAACACAAGAATTATTTAACGTATTAGAGCAAAACCAAGATAAATCATTATTATTTGAGTACGCTCCCAACCTATTTGTTGGCGCTAATTATCACATTACAGAAGTAAAACACATGAACATAGATTCTGTAGATTGTGGTGCCAGAACTGATGCATGGAATGAAACTATAATCCAGCTTTGGGAAAGTCCAAAAGAATTAGATAAAAAAGAATACATGACGATTTATAAAGCATTAGCCATTCTAAAGAAAGTAGGTAATATGAGGCCTTATACATTAGATGCAGAAGTAAAATTTGAATACAGCAATGCTACTTTTCATACGGCTCAGTTATTTGTAAACGATTTTGAAATAAGAAACAATAATCTTATTGTTAAACTAGCAGTTGAAAAAACAGATTGTAAGGCTAAAAGTGATTGTGGTGTTCCTGAAGTTTTAGAAACGGCTAATAATGAACCTTGTTGTACACCTGATGGAAATTGCTGCTAAAAAGTGAGTGTCACTATTAAACCATTAATAAAAAATCATTGGAATTCGGTTTCAAAAATTTATGCTGAAGGTGTTGCCACTGGATTAGCAACTTTTGAAACCGAAATTCCTAGCTGGGAAAACTGGAATAAAAAACAAATTCCTTCTTGTAGACTTATTGCTTTAATTCAAAATGAAATAGTAGGATATGCAGTTTTATCTAAATATTCAGAAAGAGATGTTTATGTAGGTGTGGCGGAAGTAAGCATTTATATTGCTCAAAATTTTAGAGGACGAAAAATTGGAGAAACATTACTAAAACAACTAATTAAAGAAAGTGAAGATGAAGGTTTTTGGGCTTTACAAGCTAGAATTTTTTCAAAAAATATAGCAAGTATTAATTTACATAAAAACTGTGGCTTCAGAATTATTGGTATTAGAGAAAAAAATGGGCAACTAAATGGCATCTGGTATGATAACCATTTAATGGGAAAAAGAAATCTAATCGTTTAAATTAAACCAAAAATAACTAAGTTGATTCTTGTCCATTAGTATTAGAAAATTTTCTTTCTAGTTCGGCTTGAAACTCTTCCATTACAGGCCTTACAGTACTCTCAGGTAAATCTGCTATCTTTATATACATTAAACCATCTACAGCATTATTAAACAATGGGTCAACATTAAAGGCAACTAATTTTGCATTCTGCTTAATATATTTTTTAAGCAACACTGGCATGCGTAAACTTCCTGGTTCTATTTCATCAATAATTTTATCAAACTTATTTAAATCGGCTTCAGTAGCATCAAAAACAAAATCTTTATCAGCATCTTTTAATTTTACTTTAAATTCTTTTTTAGGGTGGACATATTGTGCCACATAAGGATCATAATAATGAGATTTCATAAACTCGATCATCAATGATTTAGAAAAATTAGAAAACTGATTACTTATACTTACGCCTCCTATTAGGTACTTGTGCTCTGGAAAACGAAGTGTTGTATGTACAATTCCTTTCCATAATAAAAACAAAGGCATTGGTTTTTGTTGGTATTCATTTATAATAAAAGCTCTCCCCATTTCTATGGACTGGCTCATCATTTTATGCAATTCTGGTTCAAACCTAAATAAATCTTGAAGATAAAATCCATCAATCCCATAAGCTTCAAAAATCTTAGACCCAATTCCCATTCTGTAAGCTCCAGCTATTAGCTTATTTTCATCATCCCAAAGAAACATGTGATGGTAATAGGTGTCAAACTTATCTAAATCGATAGCTTCATTAGTCCCCTCTCCAACTTCACGAAAGGTTATTTCACGTAAACGCCCAATTTCTCTAACAATATTAGGTAGCTTATTTGCTGGTGCTAAATAAACTTCATAGCTCTTGCTTTTTAATAGTCTAAAATCAATTGCTTTTAACTCTTCTATTTCTTTAATCATAACATCTGTATCTATAGGTGTTACAATTTTTTTAGGGATTTTTGGTGTTTTTAATGTACTCGACAAATTATCTAATCGCTTTGGCTTATCTTCAAAAGCATTAGACAACATATAGGTTTTCTTTCTTAAAAATTCTGAAAAATCATTGAGGGATTCATGCTCTTTTTGGGCTTTCACAGAAATAGATTTACCAACTCTAACTTTAATTATTCTATTCTTCTGAGTTAATAACTCTGAAGGTAATTTAGCTGTTCTAAACGTGTCACTAATTTTAGATAGTTTATAAAATAATTTACTGTTTTTTGCATGAAAATAAATAGGCACAACAGGCACCTCCGCTTTCTGAATAAGCTTCATTGCTGCTTCTTCCCATGCTTTATCTACTACAAGTTTGCCATCACGATATGTAGAAACTTCTCCTGCTGGAAAAACACCTAACGGTTTACCTTCTCTTAAATGCAAGATTGCATTTTTAAATCCAGCAATACTGGACCTTACATCCTTTCTTTCTTCAAAAGGATTAACAGGCATTATATATGGTTTTAATGGTTGTATTCTATGAAGTAAAAAATTAGCAATAATTTTAAAATCTTCACGCTGTTCAATCATTAATTTTAAAAGTAAAATCCCATCAATACCTCCAAGGGGATGGTTTGAAACAGTTATAAAAGCCCCTTCTTTAGGTAAGCGTTTTAAATCTTCTTCAGGGATTTCAAATTTAATTTGAAACTCATCTAAAATCCCATCTAAAAACTCTAATTCGTTAAGGTGTTTATTTCTATTATAGATTTTATTAAGCGTTGATATTTTAAGAATTTTCATTAATATCCATCCAAAAAAAGTGCCTATAAATCCATACTTATCTACATTAATTGCTTTTGCAACTTCTTTCGCTGAAACTAATCCTATATCTTGTTTTTTAGCCATTGATACAAACCTAATCAATTTTTTTCGTTTATCTCAAAAATGAAATCATGAACACCTCCTAATTCTAGCCCTTATTAACCTAGATATAATCATAAAATATGTATTGAAAATATTTAAAAAAGTTATTTAACTACTAATTGTACCGCTTCTTTGGTAAGCTGCTTTAATAATATAACTTTTCCTTTTTCTAATTGATTAATGGCCTCTTTATCATAATGTCTAATTGTAAAAAGCGAAACTTTTTCATTGCAAGTCACCTTAAATCTCGCTCTTAAATGCTGAAGTAATTTTTCTAAATTATGATACATGTCTTCAACACATACAGAAAAACTAATAGCGGAATTTTGAATAAGGTCAACCTTCATTTTATATAAATGTAAAAGGTTAAATATGTCGCTAATATTGTCTTCAACTATATATGAAAAATCTAATGAAGACAAAGAAATTAAAATTTGATCCTTCTTTAAAATGAAACAAGGAATATTTGGTTCAATTTCTATGTCTTTAGAAACTTTAGTGCCTTCATTCTCCGGAGTTAAAAATGATTTAACAAACAAAGGAATCTCTTTACTCTGTAGAGGCTGTATTGTTTTTGGATGAATTACAGAAGCTCCATAAAATGCTAATTCGATGGCCTCTCTATACGATATATTATTCAGAAGTTTAGTGTTTTCAAAGTAGCGAGGATCTGCATTTAAAACTCCAGGGACATCTTTCCAAATAGTAACATGTTCAGCATTTAAACAATAGGCAAATATTGCTGCAGTATAATCGCTTCCTTCACGGCCTAGAGTTGTTGTAAAATTATTTATATCACTTCCCAAAAATCCTTGGGTAATATTCAACATAGAAGTGTCAATATTATTTGTAATATTATTTTGAGTGATTTCCCAATTTACATTTGCTTTTCTATAATAACTATCTGTCTTAATATATTCGCGTACATCTACCCAATTGCTTTTTAAACCAATTCTGTTTAAGTACGCACTTACTATTTTGGTTGAAACTAATTCGCCAAATCCCATGGTTTGATCGTATACAAAATTATAGTCAGGTGATTTGCTTGTTGCTAAAAAATAATCTAACTCTTCAAATAAAGATTTAACCGTTTTAAAAATTAGATGGTTCTCATTTTCAAATAATTCTAATAAAATACTATTGTGATACTTTTTTACGTCCTGAAGTGAACTCTGTAATTCTGATTTATTATGAAAATAGTTTTGCAAAACGCGTTCTATTGCATTTGTTGTTTTTCCCATTGCAGAAATAACTACTAATGTCTTTTCATTTCCAATATTTTGAATTATCGCCGCTAAATTCTTGACGCCTTTAGCATCTATAATAGACATCCCTCCAAATTTAAATACTTGCATATTATAATTTTAATATATAGTTTTTTATGCCTTGTTCATCAAGATGAACAACATCCCAATCATTTAAAACTTTAGCTCCTTTTTGTTCATAAAACTCGATTGCTGGTTTATTCCAATCTAAAACTTCCCAACTTATACGTTTCATCTTTAAATCATGCCCAAACTTAATAACTTCATCTAAAAGTGCTGTTCCTAAACCACTTCCTCTCATTTTTTCACTAACTATAAGGTCTTCCAAATGCAATGCTTTTCCCTTCCATGTAGAATATCGCTCATAAACTAACGCAATCCCTTTAATTTTATCATTTACCTCTCCAACAAAGCAACTAAAAGATGGCGAAGCTCCAAAGCCGTCATTCTGTAAATCTTGTATTGTAACTTCTACGGCATCAGGTTCCCTTTCAAAATGAGCCAATTCCTTTATAAGATTGAGTACTTGTGGCATATCCTTTTTAGTAGCTAATCGTATTGTAAATTTCATATGAGAAAATTAAATCAAATATAGTTTAAACTTGACTATTTCTGACTATTTATATTCTACGAAAACGTTATAGTTTGTTAAAAAATACGATATTTGCATAAACTATTAACTTGCTTTTTATGTCTCGGAAAAATCAAACTCTTGGTGAATTTATTATAGAAAATCAAACCTCTTTTAAATACACTTCTGGAGAGTTATCACGTCTAATTAATTCTATTAGGTTGGCTGCAAAAGTTGTTAATCATGAAGTAAATAAAGCTGGATTAGTAGATATTATTGGTGCAGCTGGAGACACAAACATTCAAGGAGAAGATCAGCAAAAACTTGATGTTTATGCTAATGAAAAATTTATTCAAACTCTAACTAAAAGAAATATTGTTTGCGGAATTGCTAGTGAAGAAGAAGACAATTACATTTCTATTAATAGTCAAGACGATAAAAACCAAAATAAATATATTGTTTTAATAGACCCTCTTGATGGTTCTTCTAATATTGATGTTAACGTTTCTGTAGGAACTATTTTTTCAATTTATAGGCGTGTTACTCCTGTTGGAACTCCTGTAACCATAAAAGACTTTCTTCAAAAAGGGAATCAACAAGTTGCTGCTGGATATGTGGTTTATGGTACGTCTACTATGTTAGTGTATACTACTGGATATGGTGTTAATGGATTTACCTTAAACCCTGCAATTGGAACTTTTTACTTGTCACATCCTAAAATGCAATTTCCAGAAAATGGCAATATCTATTCTGTAAATGAAGGGAATTATATTCATTTCCCACAAGGCGTGAAAAACTATATAAAATATTGTCAAATGGAAGAGGACGACAGGCCTTATACTTCAAGATATATAGGGTCTTTAGTTTCTGATTTTCATAGAAATATGATTAAAGGTGGTATCTACATTTACCCAAATACCTCTAAAAATCCTACAGGGAAATTACGTTTACTCTACGAATGTAATCCTATGGCATTTATTGCAGAACAAGCTAATGGAAAAGCGAGTGATGGACATACAAGAATTATGGATATTGAACCTACAGAACTTCACCAACGTGTTCCTTTTTTATGTGGCAGTAAAAATATGGTTGAAAAAGCCGAATCCTTCATGTAAGATACGATTTATAACTAAAAAAAAGCGAACCAATTGGTTCGCTTTTTTTGTTTGATCAATTATAGATACTACTATCTGTTCATATTTTTTATACCTTCAGTAAACAAATCTAAATCATCACCATTTTTAACTAAGGATAAAGCTTTATCAACTATGCATCTCACGTTTACAGCAGAAAACCCTAAACCAACAGCAATCTTATGCAACAATTTCTGTTGATGTTCATCCGCAATATGATCTGCATAAACCATACGTGATAAATCATATAAACGCTCTAAACGTCTATCGTAAGACAAAGGAGGGTTTATTGGATGTGATGCATAATCCTTTAAAATTTGTTTATAATCATGCTCGCTAATATCTAAATTTCTAGCTAGTCGATCTAAAAATGCTTTCTCTTCATCTGTAATTTTACCATCATCCATTGCTACTCTAACAATTGCTGCAAAATGATCTTCATTACGCTTTCTAAACCCGCTATCAAATAAATCTGAAATTGACATATGTTATTATTATTTTAGAGTGCAAATATAACTAAACTTGCTTCTTTTTAAAATTAAAATATAAGCTTTTTTTGTATTTCTATTTAGGAGATTATTGTCATAATTTTAATTCAATTAAAAATCGAAAATTAGCAATCAAAACCTATATTTGTATCTTAAATATGACTCCTCTCTAAGAGTTAAGATATACAAATTAAAATTTAGTGAGTAAAACCCTAATCTCGCAATCTTTTGCACAGGCATTGCAAACGCAAAATCTACAAACTGTTATATCCAAAAACGAAACAAACGCACATTTAAAAGGGCTAGTTGGCTCATCACTATCCTTTGTTTTATCTGAATCTTTTAAAAATTCTGACAAACCCTTTTTACTCATTTTTAACGATAAGGAAGAGGCTGCTTTTTATCTCAATGATTTAGAACAATTACTAAACGAAAAAGATGTACTCTTCTACCCCGGAAGCTATAGAAGGCCATATCAAATTGAAGAAACTGACAATGCTAATGTATTACTTCGCACCGAAGTATTAAACCGGATTAATTCACGTAAAAAACCTTCAATAATAGTTACTTATCCTAATGCTTTATTTGAAAAGGTTGTTACTAGAAAAGAGTTAGATCAAAATACATTAAAAGTAAATGTTGGAGATAATTTATCATTAGATTTTATTAATGAAGTCTTATTTGAATATCAATTTAAGCGAGTAGATTTTGTAACAGAACCTGGTGAATTCTCTGTTAGAGGAGGAATTGTTGATGTCTTCTCGTTTTCACATGACGAACCATATCGTATCGAGTTTTTTGGCGATGAGGTTGAAAGTATTAGGTCTTTCGATGTAGAAACACAACTCTCTACAGAACAAATAAAGAAAATTAGTATTATCCCAAATGTTTCCAATAAATTTTTAGAAGAAAAAAGGCAAAGCTTCCTAAAATATATTGCACAAAAAACAGTGATTTTTTCAAAAAACACTGAGTTGTTATTTTCAAAAATTGACTCTTTATTTGACAAGGCTTCTGATGCTTTTAAAATACTTTCTAAAGATATTAATCATGCAGAACCAAAAGAATTGTTTTGTAATTCAGAATTATTAAAAAGACAATTATTAGATTTTAATCTCATCGAAATTGGCACTACGGCATACTTTAGCAATGTCATTACTAATGAAACGAAGCAATCTTTAAATACAGAAGTAATAAATTTCAGTACTACACCTCAGCCATCTTTTAATAAACAATTCGATTTTTTAATAAAAGATTTAAATGCAAACCACAATAAAGGCTTTACTAATTATATCGCTTGCGTAAGTGTACAACAGGCAAAACGTTTTCATGATATTTTTGATGATGTCGAGCAAGATGTGCATTATAAAACCATTGTGCTTTCATTATACAAAGGGTTTATTGATGCTGATAGAAAAATAGTTTGTTATACAGACCATCAAATTTTTGAACGTTATCACAAATTTCATCTTAAAAATGGCTATGCAAAAAAGCAAGCCATCACCTTAAAAGAACTCACGAATTTAGATATTGGAGACTATGTAACTCATATAGATCATGGTATAGGTAAATTTGGAGGCTTACAAAAAATAGATGTTGAAGGTAAAAAACAAGAAGCCATAAAATTAGTATATGGCGAACGTGATGTTTTATATTTAAGCATTCATTCATTGCATAAAATCACTAAGTTTAATGGTAAAGATGGTAAGCCTCCAAAAATATATAAATTAGGGAGTAAAGCATGGAAAACACTTAAGCAAAAAACAAAATCTAAAGTCAAAGAAATTGCTTTCAACCTAATAAAGCTCTATGCTAAACGGAAATTAGAAAAAGGGTATCAATATAATACTGATAGCTATTTACAGCATGAATTAGAAGCTTCTTTTATTTATGAAGACACTCCAGATCAAACTACTGCGACTTCAGATATTAAGGAAGACATGGAAAGTGAGCGCCCAATGGATAGGTTAATTTGTGGTGATGTTGGTTTTGGCAAAACTGAAGTTGCTATTCGGGCTGCTTTTAAAGCTGTAGATAATGGTAAACAAGTTGCTATTTTAGTGCCAACAACAATCTTAGCATTTCAGCATCAAAAAACAATTAGTGAACGTTTAAAAGATTTTCCAGTTACTGTAGATTACATCAACAGATTTAGAACAGCAAAAGAAAAAAGAGAAACTTTAGAGGCATTAGAAAAAGGACATGTAGATATTATTATTGGCACACATCAACTTGTAAATAAAAAAGTGAAATTTAAAGATTTAGGCTTACTTATTGTTGATGAAGAACAAAAGTTTGGAGTTGCCGTAAAAGAAAAACTCAAGACCTTAAAAGATAATGTTGACGTTTTAACACTAACAGCAACACCTATTCCAAGAACGCTTCAATTTAGTTTAATGGCTGCTCGAGATTTATCGGTAATTACAACGGCACCACCAAATCGTTTCCCAATTGAAAGTCGAGTAATACGTTTTAGTGAAGAAATAATAAGAGATGCTATTGCTTATGAAATACAACGTGGCGGACAAGTATTTTTTATTCATAATCGCATAGAAAATATTAGAGAAGTTGCTGGTATGGTACAGCGTTTAGTCCCTGATGCGAAAATAGGCATTGGTCATGGAAGGCTTGAAGGCAAAAAACTAGAACAATTAATGTTAGGGTTTATGAATGGTGAATTCGATGTTTTAGTAAGTACAACTATCGTAGAAAGCGGACTTGATGTCCCAAATGCAAACACTATTTTTATTAACAATGCGAATAATTTTGGTTTAAGTGATTTACACCAAATGCGAGGTCGTGTAGGCCGTAGTAATAAAAAAGCGTTTTGCTATTTTATTACCCCTGAGTATTCTGCAATGACAAATGATGCAAGAAAACGTATTACAGCTTTAGAACAATTTACAGAGCTTGGTAGTGGTTTTAATATTGCAATGAAAGATTTAGAGATTCGTGGCGCTGGTGATTTATTAGGTGGAGAACAAAGTGGTTTTATAAATGAAATTGGATTTGATAACTATCAAAAAATATTAAATGAAGCTATTGAAGAATTAAAAGAAAATGAATTTAAAGATTTATATCAAGACACTAATGATGCTAAAGAGTATGTTAAAGACATCACTATTGATACCGATTTTGAGTTATTGTTCCCTGATGATTATATTAATAATATAACTGAAAGGTTAAATCTATACACTAAACTTAACGCTATTAAAACAGAAGAAGAACTCCTTAAATTTGAATCAGATTTAATAGATAGATTTGGAGAATTACCTATTCAAGTTGTCGATTTATTAAATAGTGTTCGCATTAAATGGATAGCGACTAAAATTGGTTTAGAAAAAGTATTCATGAAACAAGGTAAGCTTGTTGGATATTTTATTAGCAATCAACAGAGTAAATTCTATCAGAGTTCTAGCTTTACTAAAGTATTAAAATTTGTTCAAGACAAGCCTAAAGCTTGTAGAATGAAGGAAAAAGAAACAAGAACTGGTTTGCGTTTATTACTTACTTTTGAAAACATTAAAACCGTAAAACAAGCTTTAATTGTTTTAGAACCTATTTTGACTTGATTCTTGTCTGAAATCATTAAAACAAATTGACCATGATTAAAAAATTATGCTTCCTGTTTTTGTTACTACCAAGTATATTATTAGCTCAACATACCATTAAAGGTACTTTCTCTCCTGCTGAAGAATTTAATTTTGCAATACTTTATAAAGTAACCCCTACAAATTCTGTTTATATAGTTAATACAGAAATAAATGAAGATGGAAGCTTTATATTTCAGTTGGATTCAACAGTTACTAAAGGGATGTACCGCATTGTATATGCATTACCGCAAGAAGAATTTAATTTTGATTTAATTTATAACGCTGAAGAAGATATTGAGTTAGCTTTTAATTTAGACAAAGGTGTTAGCTACTTAACATCAAAAGAAAATATCCTTTTAACATCATACTTTAAGAACACGGATTTAATCAGCCAAAAAATAAATCAATTTTATAACCAAGAACAGCAAGACAAAGAATCATTTACTTCAATTTTTAAAATATTAAGAGATACCCAAGCAGAATTTGAAAATGCGGCTCAAGGTACAATAGCTTTAGAATTCATAAAAGCAAGCAGGTCTTATATTCCTATTG
>Ga0209013_10001284_pt1 | contig 23151 bp, 21 predicted proteins | sample Cruoilmetagenom2_FD_187291 | JGI IMG/M metagenome (GOLD analysis project Ga0209013, IMG submission 187291) | Oil polluted marine microbial communities from Coal Oil Point, Santa Barbara, California, USA - Sample 2 (SPAdes) (version 2) | ecosystem: Environmental > Aquatic > Marine > Oil seeps ... | reverse complement strand
AACTATATCTATGGCGGCCGGCGCATCACCCGGCTGGCGATTTAGGGGAATATCATGCTGATTCTGAAAAACTTTAAGTTCGATTTCCTCGGTAAACGCAATATCGCACTGGCGCTGTCGGGCGTCATGATTGCAATCTCACTGGGATCCCTCCTCGTCAAAGGCATGACCTTCGGCATCGATTTCACTGGCGGCACTCTGGTCGAAGTCGCCTACACAAAGCCGGCAGAGATAGACCCGATTCGCAAGGCACTGGTGGAGTCAGGCTATGATGACGCCATCGTGCAGTACTTTGGCACGGCACGTGACATTATGATCCGCATTCCTGTTCGTGAGGACGCAAAGGGCGCAGAGATCAGCAACCAGATAATGCAGGCGCTGCGCGGCCAGCTTGGGGAGTCGCTGGATCAATCTGCTACCCAGGCTCGTACTCAATTCTGCCGTACAGGTGCAGACACAAACAGTGCGCCCTGTACCGTACAGATGAGACGCGTCGAATTCGTTGGCCCGCAAGTGGGTGATGAACTGGCCAACCAGGGTGGACTGGCCATGTTGTATGCACTGTTTGGCATCCTCATCTACGTCACCTGGCGTTTCGAATGGCGCTTTGCGGTCGGGTCTGTCGTTGCACTCGTACATGATGTCGTGATCACCGTAGGCTTCTTCTCGTTGTTCCAGCTTGAGTTTTCATTGACAGTGCTGGCGGCAATACTTGCCGTTATCGGTTATTCGCTGAACGACACCATTGTTGTGTTTGATCGCATACGTGAGAATTTCCGTAAAATGCGTAAAGGCAAACCGATTGACATCATGAATCAGTCGATCAACCAGACGCTGCCACGCACCATCCTGACCTCATTGACGACCCTGATCGTGTTGATCTCACTCTTTATGTTTGGCGGCGACATCATCCATAACTTCTCTATTGCATTGATTCTTGGTGTGCTGATTGGTACTTATTCATCAATTTTTATTGCCAGCCCATCCGTTCTGCTGCTTGGCGTGTCGCGAGAAAATTTGCTGCCGGTCAAGAAAGAAGGCGAAAACGCCAATGCAGACAGCATGCCCTGATTAGCAGGAACCCTCTGATTACATTCATCTCCCGGAGCACCCATGTTTGACCAGACAATGACAATCGAAGGCTATGACGATGAACTTGCTGCAGCAATCGCTGAAGAAGAGCGCCGTCAGGAAGAGCACATCGAACTGATTGCCTCGGAAAACTACGCCAGTCCTCGCGTCATGCAGGCGCAGGGTTCGGTGCTGACGAACAAATACGCCGAAGGCTATCCTGGACGCCGTTACTACGGCGGCTGCGAATACGTCGATAAGGCCGAGCAGCTCGCCATCGACCGGGCCAAGCAGTTGTTTGATGCAGACTACGCCAACGTCCAGCCACATTCCGGCTCACAGGCCAACGCCGCTGTGTATCTGGCCCTGATGCAGCCGGGTGAAACCGTACTGGGTATGAGCTTGGCGCATGGCGGACATCTGACCCACGGCGCCAAGGTTAATTTTTCCGGTAAACTTTTCAACTCAGTCCAGTACGGACTGGATGAAAGTACCGGTGAAATCGATTATGACCAGGTTGCCAGCCTGGCTGCCGAGCACAAACCGAAGATGATAGTGGCAGGCTTCAGTGCCTATTCCCGTGTCGTTGACTGGCAGGTATTTCGCGATATCGCCGACGAAGTCGGTGCCTGGCTGATGGTGGATATGGCACATGTCGCCGGACTCATCGCCGCAGGCGTTTATCCGAGCCCGGTTGCAATTGCCGATGTCACCACTTCAACCACACACAAGACACTGCGTGGCCCGCGCGGCGGCATCATCCTCGCCAAACACAACGAGGATGTTGAAAAGAAACTCAACTCACTGGTCTTCCCTGGTACACAGGGCGGTCCATTGATGCACGTTATTGCCGCCAAGGCAGTCGCCTTCAAGGAGGCGCTTGAACCTGAATTTACGGATTACCAGAAGCAGGTTGTTGTCAACGCACGTGCCATGGCCGATGTCATGCAGCAGCGTGGCTTCAAGGTTGTATCGGGCGGCACGGACAATCACCTGATGCTGGTCGACTTCATCGAGCATGGCCTGACAGGCAAAGAAGCCGAGGCTGCACTGGGCCAGGCCAATATTACTGTCAACAAGAACGCCGTACCAAACGATCCCAAATCCCCGTTCGTTACCAGCGGTATCCGCATTGGCACGCCTGCGATCACAACGCGCGGATTTACCGAACAGGACACCCGCGATCTGACCGGCTGGATGTGTGATATTCTGGAAAACATGGGTAACGAATCCGTCATTGAAGATACGCGCAGCAAGGTTCTCGAGATCTGCACGCGCCTGCCTGTATACGGCTGACATGCATTGCCCATTCTGCAACACTGAGGACACCAAAGTCATCGATTCTCGTTTGTCGATGGAAGGCGACGGTGTACGCAGACGTCGCGAATGCCTGAACTGTCATGAGCGTTTTACCACCTTTGAACGCGCAGAACTGCGTTTTCCCTCGATAAAAAAATCCAACGGCAAGCGCGACGACTTTTCCGAAGAAAAGCTGCGCAGAGGCATGCAGCGTGCACTGCAGAAGCGTCCTGTAGATACAGACTCTATTGATCATGCGGTTAGCCGAATACTGCATAAACTGATTACGGCCGGGGAACGCGAAATCGATTCCAGCCAGCTTGGCGAATGGGTCATCGAGGAGCTCGCTCAGCTTGATGATGTCGCCTATGTCCGTTTTGCGTCTGTTTATCGGCGTTTTCAGGATCTTGATGCCTTCCGTAAAGAGCTGGATCTGCTGAAGGGAAGGGATAACAGCAAACGAGCGCGGTTGAGCGTGCTGAAAACGAACAAGAAGTCCTGACCGTCTGGTCTGGTGCCATGTTTTCCAAGCAAGACCATATCTTTATGTCACGCGCACTGCAGCTTGCAGAGCGAGGCCTGTGGAGCACAGACCCCAACCCGCGTGTCGGTTGTGTCATCGTCAATCAGGATAGTGTGATCGGGGAAGGCTGGCATGAACGTGCCGGTGAAGCGCATGCAGAAATCAACGCCCTGCAACAGGCAGGCGAGGCAGCAAGGGGCGCAACCGCCTATGTGACACTGGAACCGTGCAGTCACCATGGCCGCACACCGCCATGCTGCGACGCACTTATTGAATCCGGAATCAGTGAAGTCGTCATCGCCATGCAGGATCCCAATCCACTGGTATCCGGTGAGGGCATAACCCGCCTCGAAAAAGCCGGCATCAAAGTTCGTTCCGGACTCATGCAGGATCAGGCGGCATCGCTCAATCCCGGCTTCATCAGCCGCATGCAACGGCGCCGCCCCTGGGTGAGAGTCAAACTGGGTGTCAGTCTCGATGGCCGTACGGCAATGCGCAGCGGTGAAAGCCAGTGGATAACCGGCCCTGAGGCCCGTGCTGATGTACAGCGCCTGCGTGCGCGCAGCTCAGCAATACTGACCGGCAGCGGGACAGTCTTTCACGATGACCCGTCGATGACGGTGCGCATCGAGGACGTAGGCAGGCAGCCCTTGCGTGTCGTCGTAGATAGCCTGCTCAGTATGCCCGCAGACGCAAAAATGCTTCATGACGGTCATGGCCTGCTCATTGCAACTACCGTGGATGAAGAAGACGAACGCTACGCAGAGCTGACAGCGACAGGAGCACTGATTCATACGTTTCCATCAGCATCCGGTAAGGTGAATTCTCGTGATTTGCTTGTGTATCTCGCCGAAGCACACGAGTGTAACGAGGTTCATGTCGAGGCAGGATCCGTTTTATGCGGCATACTGTTAGAGCAGCAGCTGGTCGATGAGATCGTTATCTACATGGCCCCCGTTATTATGGGAAGCAATGCCCGTGGGATGTTTGATATGCCTCAGCTTGAGAGCATGGCACAGCGCATGCAATTGAAAATATCAGACATACGATCAGTTGGTAATGACTGGCGTATCACAGCACACCCTGTGTATCAGGAGTAGAAACATGTTTACGGGAATCATTCAGGCAAAAGGCAAGGTCGTCAGTCTGCAACATACCGGCAGCGATGCACGGTTGAAAATTGACACAGGCAAGCTAGCCCTTTCTGGCGCAGCCCTGGGCGATAGTATTGCGGTCAACGGTGTATGCCTGACAGCCGTGCACCTTGAAAACCATGTATTCGAGGCCGATGTGTCTGGCGAGACACTGAAAAGATCCAGCCTCGGCAATCTCAGGACGGGAAGTGCGGTCAATCTTGAACTGGCGATGCTGCCAACTACACGTTTCGGTGGGCACATCGTCAGCGGGCATGTCGATGGCCTGGCTGGACTCATCGACATCAGTGAACAGGGCCAGTCAATCAGAATGCGGTTTCGGCTGCCGGATGAACTTGCGCGCTACGTAGCAGAAAAGGGTTCGATCTGTATCGACGGTGTCAGCCTCACAGTGAACGCTGTTGAGGGGGTCGAGTTCGAGGTCAATCTGGTGCCGCACACTATGAAAGAAACCATCCTTGACAGTTATCGCGCAGGATCCCGCGTAAATATAGAGGTTGATATTATTGCGCGCTACCTCGAGCGGATGCTTCAATACGGCGCCCGGACAGACAGCAGGAAAGAAGATGCACTGGTCGAAAAAATTCAAGATATGTTTGATGACTGATAACGTGAAAACTGCAGCAGAGGAATCGGCTCATGAGCCTGGATAGCACTGAAGACATCATCGACGACCTGCGCCAGGGCAAGATGGTCATTCTCATGGATGACGAAGACAGGGAAAACGAAGGCGATCTCGTGATGGCTGCAGAATGCGTAACACCGGACGCGATCAATTTCATGGCGCGTTATGGTCGTGGCCTGATTTGTCTGACACTGACTGGTGAACACTGCAGGCGGCTTGAACTGCCATTAATGGTGGACAACAATCGTACGCCTTATGCCACGAACTTTACCGTGTCCATCGAGGCGGCAGAGGGTGTTACAACCGGTATATCGGCTGCAGACCGTGCAGCCACTGTCAAAGCGGCGGTGAAAACGGATGTGCAACCCTCAGACATCGTTACCCCGGGGCATGTTTTTCCGCTTATGGCTCAGGAAGGCGGCGTTCTGTCGAGGGCCGGCCATACAGAAGCCGGCGTAGACTTCGCAGCCCTGGCGGGATATCAGCCTGCCAGCGTGATATGCGAAATTCTCAAGGAAGACGGCAGCATGGCGCGCATGCCGGATTTACAGGAGTTCGCCAAACAGCATGATTTGCGCATTGGCACAATTGAAGACCTTATACGCTATCGCCGCAGGCACGATTCCATCCTGCGCCGCGAAGGCGAATCACAGCTGGACACCCGCTATGGTCGATTCAGTGCCATTGTCTACCGGGATACACTGTATGGAAATGCCCATCTGGCCCTCGTGCGCGGCAATATTGACGAGAACAGTATTCCGCTGATCCGCGTGCAGGTACATACTGGAATACCGGATCTGCTATCAGACCTACAGGAAGAGCCGGGCTGGACCCTGCTCAGATCTGCCGAGCGTCTGTCGCAGGAAGACGAAGGCGTGCTGGTTATCCTGAATTATGAATCAGGCGACACGGACCTGCTGGCCCGGCTGCAGGGCAAGTTGATTGAAGGTCTGGACAGGCAGGAAGATCGCGATCCGCATACCGACTCCGAGACACTGCGCACCTTCGGTGCAGGCGCTCAGATACTTGCTGATATCGGCGTTCGTAAAATGCGTGTCCTGAGCGGTTCGCCATTGATTATGCACTCGCTGGCCGGTTTCGACCTTGAAGTGGTAGAATTCATAACAACATAGCACTAGCGGATAAAAACATGAGCCATATCAAATCAATAAGTGGGAATTTTAATGCAGGAGATGCAAAGTTCTGCATACTGGCAGCACGCTTTAACTCATTCATCGTTGAACGGCTGGTAGAAGGCGCAGTCGATGCACTGGTGCGCCACGGCGTAGATCGGGACGATATCGAGATCATTCGTGTGCCCGGAGCCTATGAGATGCCAATTACTGCACAGCGTGCCGCCCGCACGGGCCGTTATGACGCAATGATCGCACTCGGCGCTGTCATCCGCGGGAGTACCCCTCACTTCGATTTCGTGGCAGGGGAATGCAGTAAAGGCCTTGCCCAGGTGGGTCTGACAGAGGATCTGCCGATAATCTTCGGTGTACTGACGACCGATACGATAGAGCAGGCCGTCGAACGTGCCGGTACCAAGGCGGGCAACAAGGGCGCAGAGGCTGCCATCTCAGCGATAGAAATGATTGATCTTCTTAAAAACATTGCTGGCTGATGGGCGGAGGAAGCCGCCATCTTGCGCGGCAGGCAGCAGTTCAGGCCCTTTACCAGTGGGACATGACGCAACAGAATCGCCTCGAAATTGAAGCCAGTTTTCTGTCTGACAGCAAACTGCAGCACAGCGATCTCGAGTATTTTCAACACCTGATAGCAGACATACCTAAACAGGCCGCTGACCTCGACGCTGCAGCACAACCTTTTCTTGACCGTGATATGGAAAAAGTCGATCCCATCGAGCGCGCGATTTTACGGTTGTCAGTATTTGAACTGGTAAACCACATGGAAATTCCGTATCGCGTGGTTATCAATGAAGGCATTGAACTGGCCAAGACCTTTGGCTCGGATAACAGCTACCGATTCATTAACGGCATACTCGACAAAATGGTCGCTACGGTTCGAGAGTTGGAAGTCGCTGCTCAACGTTAGTTTTCTTTCCATTGGATGAATTTTCCCTCATAGAAAGGTTTTTTAACGTCCAGATACCACCGGCAGATGTGGTGCTCGGTATCGGCGACGACACGGCGATACTCGAAGGGAAGGCAGGGCAACAGCTGCTGGTAACGACCGACACCCTCGTCTCGGGAATTCACTTCCCTGAAGACACCAGTCCCGCAGCAATCGGCCACAAGGCCCTGGCTGTCAACCTCAGCGATATAGCAGCGATGGGCGGCAAACCCGGCTGGTTTACGCTGGCACTCACACTCCCAGAAACCGACGAAAGCTGGTTACAGGCCTTCTCTGCGTCACTCCATGAACTGGCACGCCGCTATTATGTCAGCCTGATCGGTGGTGATACGACGCGCGGCCCGCTGTCGATTACAGTGACCATGATTGGCACTGCGCCTGTAGGCAAAGCGGTAACACGCAACAATGCAACACCCGGTGATGTTGTTTTCGTCACTGGGTCACTGGGTGATGCAGCCATGGCACTGTACTGTTTGCAGAATGATGCAGATATTGATGCTGATATCATGGCAAGATTGCGTGGGTCGCTGGACAAACCGACGCCACGAATTGATGAAGGCATGCTACTGCGAAACCATGCCGCAGCCATGATTGATATCTCGGATGGACTGTCCGCTGATTTGGGCCACATTTTGTCTGCCAGTAGTGTCGGTGCGGAACTGCTCACAGAACAGCTGCCGCTATCACAGGACATGCTGGATGCAGCAAGCCAGGCGGGTATCACAGCAGATAAGCGGCTTCAGCTTGCATTGACGGGTGGCGATGACTACGAGTTGTGTGCCGTAATACCAGAAACTCAGCTTGGTCCGTTGCAAACTGCGTGGCCATCATCACTGGCGCCATTGACCAGAATAGGAAAAATAACGACGGGTTCAGGCTTGAAGCTGTATGAGGCTGATGGCGCGCCTGGCACTACAATCGCAACCGGGGGTTATACGCATTTTCATGAAAAAGCCAACTGAATCGGTCAGACCCGACCTGCGGCGTAATCCCGTACACTGGCTTGCGTTCGGCTTCGGCAGTGGCCTGAGTCCTGTGGCACCAGGCACTTTCGGTACGCTGGCTGCGATTCCGCTATATCTCCTGCTGAGCAATGCTTCGCTGTGGTTGTATTTATCCGTCACGCTGGTGATGTTTGTTGTTGGCGTTTATCTCTGCGGTAAGACATCTGGCGATCTCGGTGTAGAAGACCACCCGGGCATTGTCTGGGATGAGATCGTCGGTTATCTGGTAACAATGATCGCCGCCCCGGCTGGCATCATCTGGGTCGCGACCGGCTTTGTGCTGTTCAGGTTTTTCGATATCCTCAAGCCCTGGCCGATCGGCTACGTCGATAGCAATGTTAAGGGCGGCACGGGTATCATGATCGATGATGTTCTGGCAGGTGTTTACGGATTAATTGTGATCCAGCTTCTCATAGTTGTGGTGGGATAATAATGACAGATAAAATCAATAAGACAGACGAAGAATGGCGTCAGGAGCTTTCCGAAACTGAATACGATATCTGTCGCCACAAGGGTACAGAACCTGCTTTCAGCGGTGAGTACTTCGATTCGAAGGACAAAGGCATCTACCGCTGTCGATGCTGTGGTGAACCCCTGTTCAAATCCGAAGCAAAATACGATTCGGGATCGGGTTGGCCAAGTTTCTATGCGCCGATAGCAAGCAGTATCATTCGTGAGGAATCTGACATCTCCCTGAGCCGCGAGAGAACTGAGATTATCTGTGATCGCTGCGGCGCCCACCTGGGACATGTCTTTTCTGACGGCCCGCAGCCGACAGGACTGCGTTACTGTGTGAACTCTGTCTCTCTTAAGCTGGACAAGTCTGACTGATCGTCTGTTTGTATGATAATCATTGCTGCAGATATAGGCGGTACCAGCGGCCGTTTTGTGATGGATGCCGGGGATAGCACTGAAGGTTTCGATAATGTGCTTACCGCTGGCTATTCGAGCCATGAATGGCCGAGCTTCGATGCCATGTACGGTCAATTCCTGGCCGATCATCAATTATCAGACCAGCAGGTCGATCTCCTTTTGCTGGCACTACCCGGCGTGATTCATGGCCAGCATGCCCGCCTGACAAATCTGCCCTGGTCGCTGGATAGTAGACAGATATATGCAGATCATCCAGTCAGCAGGGTTGCCTTCATCAATGATTTTCAGGCAGCAGCCTACGGAGTCTCGACGCTGAAGCCCGATGATATATGCGTGCTCAACGAAGCAGATCTGCAAACAGATCGGCCCATTGTCATCACGGGTGTCGGAACCGGCCTTGGCATGGCCTACCGGACACATGACAGTGAGCCTATGGTGACTGAAGGGGGGCATGTAGACTTTGCTCCGCTTGATGAGGAGCAGTCCCGGTTGCTCGAATACCTGCGTGGTCGATATCCGGAGCACGTTTCCTATGAGCGGATCCTGTCTGGCGATGGAATTGTCGATCTTTACAGGTTTCTGACCGGTGCTGATGAAGCTCGTCAGCCGACTGCTAAAGACATCACAGGGCAGGCCCGTATCGGGCAGGCAGACCCATACTCCCGGACTCTTCGCTTGTTCACGCGCATCCTGGCGGCCTTTGTCGGCAACCTGGCGCTTTCTTTTCAGCCATTCGGTGGGCTCTACATCGCCGGCGGCATCCCACCAAAGATTAAGGAATGGCTCAAAACGAAAGAGTTTATAGAGTATTATTCAGCCAAGGGTCGCATGTCTGATCTGGTGTCCGGAATTCCGGTAATCCTGGTTCTGAATGAAGGCCTTGGCCTGCAGGGTGCGCTCGCGCAGGCAAAAAAACTTCTTATAATTGAAAAACAGACAACGGGGTAGCACGGTATGCGCAGTAGTGACGTGCAGCAGCATAAACAGAAAGAAAAATATTATGTCGAGACCAAACATACCACTGAGCTGACACGCGATACATTGGTGCTGGTGCTTGCAGGGGGCAAAGGTTCACGCCTCAAACAGCTGACAGATTGGCGAGCCAAGCCGGCCGTTCCTTTCGGTGGAAAATACCGGATCATCGATTTCGCATTATCCAATTGCGTCAACTCGGGTTTGCGGCGAATCGGTATCCTGACCCAGTACAAGGCTCATTCGATGATCCGCCACATTCAGCGCGCCTGGGGATTCATGCGTGCCGAGATCGGCGAGATGGTCGAGATCATCCCGGCCCAGCAGCGGGTTGGAGAAGCCTGGTACCAGGGTACAGCAGACTCGGTCTTCCAGAATACCGACATCATTCGCCGTCACGATCCCAAGTACGTCATTGTTCTTGGTGGAGATCATATCTACCGCATGGATTACACAAAAATGCTCATGAATCACGTCGAATCCAATGCTGATCTAACCATAGGCTGCATCGAAGTGCCGCTGGAAGAAGCAAAGGAATTTGGCGTTATGTCAGTGGATGGTGAATGGCGCATCACGCGTTTCACAGAAAAACCCGATGAGCCCGAGCCAACACCAACGGACCCTGAACAGGCGCTGGCCTCCATGGGTATCTACGTGTTCTCAACTGATTTCCTGTTGTCAAAGCTCGTTGACGATGCAGCCGACCACAATTCGTCGCATGATTTCGGCAAGGACATCATCCCGTCGAGCATCAAGGAATCAAGAGTGATGGCCTTTCCGTTCCGCAATGACGATGGCGAACCGGCATACTGGCGTGATGTTGGCTCGATAGATCAGTTCTGGCGTGCCAATATGGAGCTGTGTGAAGTCTCTCCGGAACTGAACCTGTACGACCGCAACTGGCCTATCTGGACCTACCAGACCCAGAATCCACCCGCCAAGTTCATCTTCGATGACGAGGGCAGACGTGGTGAAGCGATTGATTCGCTGGTATCCGCCGGGTGCATTATTTCTGGTGCACGCATCAAGCGATCGATCATCTTTTTCAATACTTTGGTCGAGGCTGGAAGCCACATCAAGGACAGCGTGATACTTCCCAAGGTCCTGATCGGCAGCAACTGCCAGATCTCCAATGCCATCATAGACAAATCCTGCATCATCGAAGACAACACTGTTATTGGTGAAGACCTGGAAGAAGACCGTAAACGCTTCCACGTAACAGCAGGTGGTGTTGTACTCGTGACACCTGGCATGTTGAACCAGGACATCTATAAGGCCGACTGATTTACGATATGAGTAATCGCATAAAACTTGTGCTGTGCTGGCACATGCATCAACCCTATTACAGAGAAGGACTGGACGGAGATTTCCGTTTACCCTGGGTGTATTTGCATACCATGAAGGATTATTCCGATATGGCTATGCATCTGGAACGCCATCCGGACATGCATGTAGTGGTGAATTTTGCACCAGTACTGCTAGAACAAATCGACGACTACAGCCTGCAGTTGAGTGATTACCTGAAACACGGCCTGCCGATGCGTGACCCGTTGCTCAACTTCCTCGCAGGTGTGCATCCCGTTCCGGACGACACGGAATTAAGACGAGAGCTAGTCCGTGCATGTCGGCGTGCCAACGGCGAGCGCATGATCAATCCATATCCCGTTTTTGTCGATCTGCTGGAAATGGTGACTTCCAGCTACCCCACCGGGGAACCGGACGTTGACCTGGACAGGTTGCCTTATCTGGATGCGCAGTACTTCCTTGACCTGCTGACCTGGTTTCATCTGTCATGGCTGGGCCATTCGCTGAAGCAGACGGATACAGCACGCTACCTAATGAGCAAGGGGCGCTATTTCACACACCAGGACAGACAGTCACTCATCGAGCTTATCTATTCGTGCCATAACGAGCTGCTGCCGCGCTATCGCAAACTGGCCGAGCGGGGGCAGGTGGAACTGTCCATGACCCCGTATAGCCATCCAATCGTTCCATTGCTGAACAGCTTCGATAACATGGACTGTTCACAGCCAGATGCGCCCAGGCCTGAACATCAATGCTACCCGGGAGGACATGAACGTTCGGACTGGCATATGAAGCATGGTATCGAGGTCTTCAAAGAGCATTTTGGCACTGCGCCAAATGGGGTCTGGTTCTCGGAAGGCGGCATCAGTGATGACGCCATCGACCTGCTGGGTAAATATGACCTCAACTGGACTGCATCGGGTGAAGGCGTGTGGCATAACAGCTGTACTTTGTCAGGCATTGACCCGGAAGAGATCAACAACAAGCGGGCCCTGTTCACGCCTTCTCAGCTGGAAGGCACCCATTGCTGCCTGTATTTCCGTGATGACGGGCTGTCTGACCTGATCGGATTTGAATACAACAAGTGGGATGCAACTGATGCCGTTGGTGACTTCACGACTCACCTGGTCAATATTGCAAACGATTTTGGTGATGAAGCGAGCGACCATGTTATTGCCGTCATACTCGATGGTGAGAATGCCTGGGAATATTATCCGGACAATGCATGGCATTTCCTCGACAAACTTTATGACAGCCTGAGCAACCACCCTCGCATTGAAACAACTGACTTTAATACTGCACGCTGCACAGCAGATGTTCATCCGTTGAAAACACTATGTCCGGGCAGCTGGGTTTATGGAACCTTTTCTACCTGGATTGGCGAACCTGAAAAAAACCGTGCCTGGGACCTGCTTATTGAAGCAAAGCATGTATTCGATGAAGTGATTGCGACAGGGTCACTTGATGATGACACCCGCAACAGGGCAACCCGGCAGCTTGCAATATGTGAAGGTTCGGACTGGTTCTGGTGGTTCGGCGATTATAATCCGTCTGAAAGTGTCAGGGATTTCGACTATTTGTTCCGTCATCAACTAGACCAGTTATACCGGATACTTGGCCGGCCGATTCCTGGCAATCTGTCTGCGCCGGTTTCTACTGGTGGAGATACTGCGGAATCCGCCGGCACTATGCGCAGAAGCCATACATGACGGCGACTCCAGAGATTTTCAACTGCCGTCTGGCAGGTGTACTCCTGCATCTCCGGTCGCTTGGGCCAGATGAAAACGCCAATCGTATATTTCACTGGCTGGATTTCATGAATGATGCCGGACTCAAAGTCTGGCAGTTTCTGCCGCTGGGTGTGCCGCATGAAGACGGCTCACCCTATCAGACGCAATCCGCCTTCGCGGTGGATCCCTGCCTGTTCCCGGAAGCCACCATGATTTTCGGTTCCGATCCTCATGGTGAGGACTTTGACCATTATTGCACTGAACAGGCGCACTGGCTGAATGATTATGCTTTATACACAGTGCTCAAGCGTTTATATGCAGGTCGTCCCTGGTTTGAATGGCTGCCACCTCATCGCGACCGGCACACAAATGCGGTTGAGCATCTGAACCGGCAGCACGCAGAGGAACTGCGCGCTATCAAGTGGCAGCAGTATTCGCTGCTGGAATACTGGAAGGGCCTGCACAGGCATGCCTGTGACAAAAATATTTTGCTGTTCGGTGATCTGCCGATTTTTGTGGCTCACGACAGCGCAGATGTGTGGGCTCACCCTGAATGGTACCTGCTCGATAACGAAGGACAGCTGCTGTTTGAATCGGGTGTGCCACCGGACTATTTTTCCGAAACAGGTCAGCACTGGGGCAATCCGCACTATAACTGGGATGCCATGCAAAAGGATGGATTCAGCTGGTGGCTGGCGCGTATTCGCTACCTGCTTGAATGGGTGGACTTGTTCAGGATAGATCATTTCCGTGGTTTTGAGTCTGTCTGGATGATCGATGCCGATAATGAAACAGCTGCGCAAGGTCACTGGCAGAAAACACAGGGTGATGCGCTGCTCGCAACAATACAGGAAGAGCTGGGGCCAGTGCCCATGATCGCCGAAAACCTTGGAGTCATAACACCAGAAGTCACAGAGCTGCAGGAACGTTACAAGCTGCCCGGTATGGCTGTCTTGCAATTCGCTTTTGACGAATTTGAAGATAATCCTCATAAGCCATGGAACATCAATTACCAGACGGTTGCCTATACCGGCACTCATGACAATGATACAACTGCCGGCTGGTTCAGTTCCCTGACGGATGAGGGTCAGGAGAAAGTTCGTGAACTGCTCAGTATGGAGCCGGACGATGACCCGGTCTGGAGCATGATTGATTCAGCCATGGCCAGTAAAGCCTGGCTGACAGTGATCCCGATGCAGGACTTTCTGGGACTGGGCAGTGAGGACCGGATGAACACGCCAGGAACCGTCAACGGCAACTGGCAGTGGCTATTGCCCGATAATGCCTGTGATGATGAACTGGCTGAAAGAATTCATACATATGTCGAGACAGAAGGTCGCATCTGTGATGCCTGATCAAACAAACAAACAGAAACAACTCCAGCAGGGTTTGCTGCACGATCCCTTCGACGTGCTTGGCCTGCATCGCGAAGGTCAGTCCTATGTCGTACGGGCATTCATGCCGAGTGCAGAAGAGGTGGAACTGGAGGACTTTGGTTCCATGACCCGGCGCGAGGGGACGGACCTTTTTGAAATAAGCCTCAGCCGTCGGCAAACGTCGGCCCTGCCTCCTCATTATTCGATTATCTGGACTGAAAAGGGAACCTCGGACAGACACACAACGATTTCTCCCTATACGTTCGAAGCGCAGGTCGGTGACCTGGACCAGCACTGGTTCGCGGAAGGCCGTCATTTGCATGCCTACCGTTTTCTTGGTGCCCATCTGAAAACTATCGATGAAATAGAAGGGTGCCAGTTTGCAGTCTGGGCGCCAAATGTAAAACGTGTCAGTGTCGTGGGAGATTTCAACGGCTGGCATGGCCTGCGTCACCCGATGCGCAATCGCGGATACTCGGGCATCTGGGAGCTCTTCATCCCCGGTCTGTGTGAAAATGATACCTACCAGTTCGAGATCCTGACCCAGCAGGATGAAACGCTGATTAAAGTGGATCCCTACGCGCAACGCATGTTCATGCGTCCTGATGTCAACAGTTTGATCACCCAGAACCGGCATTATCCCTGGCAGGATGGCGACTGGATGAGCCAGCGCAAGCACTGGGACTGGCAGCAGGCGCCTGTCTCGACCTACGAGCTGCACCTGGGCTCGTGGCAGCGAGATGAACATGGCGGCTTTCTGAATTATCGCGACATAGCCCCGCGATTGATCGAGTATGTGAAAGCGCTTGGATATACGCATATCGAATTGATGCCAGTCATGGAGCATCCACTGGATGAATCATGGGGTTACCAGGTGACAGGCTTTTTTGCACCAACGGCGCGCTTTGGCAGCCCTGATGACTTTCGCTATCTCGTAGACGAATGCCATAGTCATGGCATAGGTGTACTACTGGACTGGGTGCCGGGTCATTTCCCCCGCGATGCACATGCCCTGGCGCGTTTCACCGGCGAACCCACCTACGAACATGCTGACCCGAAACGTGCTGAACACAAAGACTGGGGCACACTGGTCTTCGACTACGGGCGCAATGAGGTCAAGAACTTTCTCATATCCAATGCCGTCTACTGGCTGGAAGAATTTCATATTGACGGTCTGCGCGTCGATGCAGTGGCTTCGATGATTTACCTGGACTATTCGCGTGAAGAAGGCGAATGGGAACCCAATGAATTTGGCGGGCGTGAGAACCTCGAGGCGATTGCTTTTCTTAAGGAGCTCAACGAAGTTGTCCATGCGCATTTCCCGGGGGCATTAACCATTGCCGAGGAATCCACTGCATGGCCGATGGTATCGCGGCCTGTATACATGGGCGGGCTGGGTTTTTCCATGAAATGGAACATGGGCTGGATGAATGACTCCCTCGAATACATGCAGGAGGATGCGGTTCATCGCAAATACCATCACGACAAGCTCACCTTCAGCCAGATCTACGCCTACTCCGAAAACTTCGTGTTGCCGTTTTCACATGATGAGGTCGTACATCTGAAAAAAAGCATCTTGGACAAGATGCCCGGTGACGCGTGGCAGAAACATGCAAACCTCAGGTTGCTGTATGCATGGCAGTATGCCCATCCGGGCAAGAAACTGCTGTTCATGGGCTCGGAATTTGGCCAGTGGGAAGAGTGGTCCAGTGGTCAGGCGCTGAACTGGCAAACTGCTGGCGATCCCGCACACCGTGGCCTGCAGCAGCTTGTAGCAGACCTGAATCGTACCTACCGGGATATGCCTGCGCTGCATGAGCGTGATTTCAGCCAGCATGGATTCCAGTGGATAGATCCCCATGATTCCGATCAATCCGTATTGTCATTTGTGCGCTGGTCAGAATCTCAGCACGTCATCTGCATCCTGAATTTTACTCCGGTCCCGCGCACACGCTATCGAATCGGGGTTCCGGAAGCGGGTGTCTATACCGAAGTTCTGAATACGGATTCCAGCTATTACGGCGGCAGTAATGCCGGCAATGAAGGAAAGTTACATACCAGCGGCGTCTCATGGACAGGGATGCCCGATTCGCTGGAATTGTCGCTGCCACCTCTGGCTGCGTTGTTCCTGGCAAGAGCCGACAGGAATTGACATGAAGGTATTGTTCACAGCCAGTGAAATGTATCCGCTGATCAAGACAGGCGGCCTGGCAGACGTTGCTTACAGCCTGCCGCGTGCGCTGACAGAAGCTGGTGCAGAGGTAAAAGTTGTACTGCCTGCATATCACGAACTGCTCAAGAAGATAGACAGCTTCCGCATCATTGGCTGGCTGCAAATCCCTGGCGTGGAACAAATACACAGGGCGCGCATAATCGAAGTTCAGGATGATCGATTTGATGTGCCGGTCTGGCTGGTTGATATTCCTCAACTATTTTGTCGGCCGGGCAACCCATACAGCAGTCCGGAAGGATATGACTGGCCGGACAATGCAGAACGCTATGCAACTTTCTCGCGCGCCGTGGCAGCTCTCGCTGTTGATGGTGCGAGTGCCGGCTGGTCAGCTGATGTGGTGCACAGTAATGACTGGCAGACCGGGCTGGTCCCGGCATTCCTGTCGATGGAGAAACGCGTCCTGACCAGGGTCTTTACGATCCACAATCTGGCTTACGGCGGACATTATTCACACGAAGAATTCAATCAGCTCAAGCTGCCGTGGGACTGGTGGTCACATGAAGCGATGGAATTTTACAATGGCTTCTCGATGTTAAAAGCCGGCATCGCTTTTTCTGATCATGTCACGACAGTAAGTCCTACTTATGCCAAAGAAATCTGTACGCCCGAATTCGGCTACGGATTCGAGGGGCTCTTGCGCTCACGTCAGCACAAGCTGACAGGTATTCTGAACGGTATTGATACCGATGACTGGAATCCGGCTGTTGATCCGCACATAGCACAGCACTACGAGGCAGGTCAGCCGGATGTGGTGGCGAGTAAGCGTAAAAACCGCCAGGCCTTGCTGAGGGAACTTGGAGCCAACTCAAAACAGCAGCGCAATGCCGCACCGGTGCTGGGCTTCGTTGGGCGCCTGGTAGAACAGAAAGGCATTGATCTGCTGCTGCATGCTATCCCGAAGCTGTTGCTGGAAACCAATGCGCGTTTCGTAATACTCGGCAGCGGCCAGACAGATTATGAACAGCGTTTCATCACACTGGCAAAACAACACCCTGAGCGCATCTTCATCCATATTGGCTATTCAGAAGGACTTGCGCATCTTGTCGAAGCCGGCGCCGACCTGTTTCTGATGCCGTCCCGCTTCGAACCCTGCGGGCTAAACCAGATGTACAGCCTGCGTTACGGTACACCACCGATTGTGCATCTGACCGGCGGGCTGGCAGATACCGTCACGCATGCCACCGAAGAAACAATAAAAGACGGATCGGGCAACGGTTTTGTCTTCGAGGACCAGCATCCCGACGCGCTGTTAAATACAGTCAGGGATGCACTCGTCCTTCGCAGCAGGCACAAGCTGTGGAAACAACTGATCAATAATGCCATGACCGAACAGCACGACTGGAGTGAAAGCGCACGCCAGTACCTGGAACTCTACAAGCAATACTAAACACTCTCTCGAACTTAAAATAAATTGCGTAGTGAAGGCTTCCGGAGTGCATTTTCCAGCAGCGTCTTCTGCAGGGATGCAGAAGCCGAGCCTACGTCATACATGGATGTATAAGTGTCGCGAGAGGCAGGACGCCGGAAGCGACCATGGATGTATTCACGGTGTCTGCTGGAAAATGCACTCCGGAAGACTGAACGATTCCGATTTACTGAATATCTACCGCTAGAGAATAATTATTAACATGACCAATAATAAATTCGTCAATCTACATCTTCCGGAAGTCTCCGACCTGGTTAATAAGCCGGACACACTGGAGCATGATTTTCTGCATTATCTGTCCAATCACCTGGGTTATTTTTCCGGCTGCAGACCGTATAACCTGTATGAAGCTATCGCCTACACAACCCGTGATCGCATCATGGATAAATGGCACAGGACCTGGGACAGTTATCATGATAAATCTGTCAAAAGGGCTTACTACCTGTCGCTGGAATTCCTTATCGGCAGGTCATTGGGTAATCACCTGCTCAATATGGATTTGCGCAGCAACATGGACAAGGCCCTGATGCGCTATAGCTTTGAACTGGAGAAAATCGAACAGTATGAACATGATGCAGGTCTTGGCAACGGCGGCCTGGGCAGGTTGGCAGCCTGTTTCATGGATTCCTGTGCGACGCTGCAGTTGCCAGTGACGGGTTACGGTCTGCGTTACGAATACGGTATTTTCAGACAGCATATTGAAGACGGCAACCAGGTTGAGGAGCCTGACCACTGGTTGCGTGAAGGCAATCCCTGGGAGATCAAGCGCTCTGAATATACTCAGACAATACATTTTGATGGCCATACTGAGATTGCCCATGATTTCAACGGCAAGACATACCACAGCTGGGTTAACACACAGGATGTGCTAGCCATACCCTACGATGTGCCGGTCTCCGGATATCAGAATGAAACGGTCAATACCTTGCGCCTGTGGCGTGCTGCTGCAACCGATGAGTTTTCACTCGAAGAATTTAATGCTGGCGATTATCCGGAAGCTGTAGAGCAGAAAAACCATGCGGAATCGATCACCATGGTGCTGTATCCGAATGACAGCAGTGAGAATGGCAAGGAACTGCGCCTTCGTCAGCAGTATTTTCTGGCATCTGCCAGCCTCAAGGATGCGATACGTATCTGGCAGGACTGTGACACCGATGGCATGAAAGGTTTTGCCGAAGCCAACGTATTCCAGCTCAATGACACGCATCCATCAATTGCCATCGCAGAACTGATGCGCATTTTGATGGATGAGAATGGTATAGGGTGGGACGAAGCCTGGGACATTACACGTCACACCATGGCCTATACTAATCACACCCTGTTGCCGGAAGCACTGGAGAAATGGCCGGTATTCCTGTTCGAGCGCCTGTTGCCTCGGATTATGGAAATCATATATGAGATCAATTCCCGCATGCTCCGTGAAATATCACTCAAGTGGCCGGGGGATCAGACGCGTATGCAGAGAATGTCCATAATCGAAGAAGGCAGTTCACCCCAGGTCAGAATGGCCCACCTTGCAATTGCCGGTAGCTATTCCGTTAATGGCGTGGCACAACTGCATTCTGAACTGCTCAAGGAAGGCCTGTTCAAGGACTTCTACGAGCTCTGGCCAGATATCTTCAATAACAAGACCAATGGCGTAACGCCGAGACGCTGGGTTGGGCATGCCAATCCTGCCATGACCGAGTTGATCTCGGAGCAGATTGGTGTGGACTGGCTGCGAGACATGCAGCAGATTGAACAGTTGAAAACGATGGCAGACATTTCAAACAGCGATTTTCATGAACGCTGGCGGGCCGTCAGGAAATCCAACAAACAGCGTCTGGCTGATCTGGTTGAGCAGGAATGTGGCGTCATTTTTAACGCTGATGCAATGTTTGATGTGCAGGTCAAACGTATTCACGAATACAAGCGGCAGGTACTCAATGTGTTGCACGTGATCCACCTTTATCTACGCATCAAACATGGGCAGTTGGACAACTGGACAGACCGTTGTGTACTAATTGGTGGAAAAGCGGCGCCAGGCTATCTGCGAGCTAAAAATATTATAAAACTGATTAATAATGTTGCAGAAGTCATCAATGCAGATCCCGATGTCGATGGACGCCTGAAACTCGCATTTCTGCCGAATTACAGCGTATCAGCGATGGAGATTATTGCCCCGGGTACGGACCTGTCAGAACAGATTTCGACAGCAGGCAAGGAAGCATCCGGTACCGGCAACATGAAATTTATGATGAATGGTGCGATCACAATCGGTACCTATGATGGCGCCAATATCGAGATACTGGAAGCCGCCGGGGAAGACAATTTCTTCCTCTTTGGGCATCACGTTGAAGAATTGATGGAATTGGGACGACACTATCAGCCTGCAACACTGATCGACGCTGACAACGATCTGAAAGACGTCATGAATCTGCTTGAATCCGGTCATTTTAATATTATGGAAGATGGGATATTCGATGACTTGATCGCTAGTCTTAAAAGTCCATATGACCCCTGGTTTACACTGGTAGATTTCCGTGGTTTTGTGAATGCGCAGCAGCGGGCGGCTGCCTGTTACCGTGATATAGAACGCTGGACACAGATGAGTATCATCAATGCGGCGTCATCGGGTGGATTCTCCTCCGATCGTACTATAGAGGAGTACAACAGGGACATCTGGAAGCTTGAATCTGTACAGCCATCTGAAATTAGGCCGGCACTGGTTGAACCCTGTACTTCGTGATGATTCAGCGCCATGGGATAGGGTAGAATCACCTGTTCGAATCAGGTGCTATCAAACCCGTTAACGAACAAGAGTAGGTATGCTGTTGGATAATAGAATCACCAGGCACATTACAGTCACTGCTGTGGGAGCGCTTGCCAGCTTCGCTGTGATGCAATATTCATGTGCGGACGAGACAGAAGAAACATCTGCATTCAGCTCAGCTGATCTCGAACCTGCTGTGCGAATAGAACAGCACGAGAATCGCACCATTGAAGAGTTCAGCGTCAATGACAATGTTTACATGATCAAGGTTACACCAAAATACGGCGCGCCCTATACACTGGTTGACCCGAATGGAACAGGCGAAATGGAATGGCGCCGCGATACGCTGGGCGCGGAAGTCGCACCTCCGAGTTGGACGCTGTTCAGCTGGTAATACAGAAATCTCTAATCACCTAACCATGAGTAGAAATATCGTGAAAGGAATAATCTTCAGGCTCGTTGTTTTAATGTTCTCAATCACTGGTATCGCTAATTCCGCTGTTGCTGCGACGCTACAGGAAGTTGAAGCACGCGGTGCCGTGCGCTGTGGTGTTAATCCTCATTTGCCAGGTTTTGCCGCGAAGGATATAAAAGGCAACTGGTCAGGACTTGACATTGATATATGCCGTGCTATTGCAGCCGCAGTTTTCAATGATCCAGCCAAAGTGCAATTCACACCGATTCCGCCGGCACAGAGATTCAATGCCTTACTTGCCGGCGATATCGACATCCTGGCACGCACAACCACCTGGACACTGACGCGTGACACTTCGGATGACGTGAACTTTGCCGCTGTTAACTATTATGATGGCCAGGGATTTCTTGTTCACAAAGATCTGGGTGTTCGATCTGCGCTGGGCCTGAGTGGGGCGCGGGTATGTGCTATCGAAGCAACAACCAGCATCAAGAATTTGAATGATTATTTTGTGCTTAATCGTATGCAGTACAAGTTAAAAACCTACCCCGGTACGGATGAAGCTCTGGCTGCCTATGAGCAAAAGGAATGCGATGTATTTACTTCAGATCAATCTGGCCTGTACTCCATCCTGTCGCAACTAAAGGATTCGCGTGGTTCAAAAGTGCTGCCTGAAGTCATATCCAAAGAGCCTCTTGGTCCCGCTGTGCGTGAAGGTGATGATCAATGGGCGGATATTGTGCGCTGGAGTCTGTACATTATGATTAATGCAGAAGAACTCGCGATTTCCTCTGAGAATGTTGATCATGTCCGGGAAATCAGTCGTACACCCGTCATTCGGCGTATGCTGGGGCTGGAGGGGGACATAGGGTCAGGTCTGGGGCTGGGCAGAAACTGGGCCTACAATATCATCAGGCGCGTAGGGAATTATGCAGAATCTTTTGACCGGAACGTCGGTAAAGCTTCGTCGCTCAATATGAAGCGCGGTCTGAACGCCAACTGGCGGAATGGCGGAATCCTGTACGCACCGCCGGTGCGTTAAGTCAGAAAGCATTGAACTGAAATGATTGGTGGGAGGCGCGCCCTCGCGGCGGTTCAGGTCAATAGCATGTTCAACCAAAAAGAATCACCGCGAGGGCGCGCCTCCCACATATGCTTTTTGTAAAAAACCGAGAACTTTTTAACTCCCCAGCTTTTCCTTTATCGCATCCACAACGACATCACTCGATGTCGCATTTACATTCAACAGCATGTCTTCGCCCGTGTAGAAGTCAACTAACGGTGCGGTCTGTTCGTTGAAAGTATCCAGACGTTTGCTGATGGCTTCTTCAGTCTCGTCATCGCGCTGAATAACAGGGCTGCCGCAGATATCGCAGATGCCTTCTACTGAAGGTGGCTTACTTTTGACATTGTAGATTTCCGCACAATCAGAATTAGAGCAGGTGCGACGAGTAGTCAGACGGTCGAGAATGACATCACGCGGGACATCCAGGTTGACGGCAAAGTCCAGATCAATGCTCAGCTTGGCGAGTAGCGCCTTTAATTCTTCGGCCTGGGGAATGGTGCGCGGGAATCCGTCCAGCAAGAAACCGCCCTGGCAGTCGTCTTCCAGCAGACGCTCGCCCATGATGCCCATGATCAGTGAATCAGGAACCAGTTCACCACGAGTCATGTAGCCCTGTGCTTCTTTGCCAAGTTCTGTGCCGTCTTTGACAGCAGCGCGCAGGATGTCTCCGGTAGAAATTTGTACAGAACCGTCTAAAGCGGTCAGCATTTTGGCCACGGTGCCTTTACCGGCGCCGGGTGCACCCAGAAGGATGAGTCTCATATTCTTTCTCCATGAAATAGGTTGTGAAAGGAATTACATACAGGATGGAAAATCGGCAGGTATTCTAATCAATTACCGCCTGCGAATCGAATTCGGGTTTTGTGGGGTGGGATACAGGGCGTTAATAGTTAGAAGGGCGACTCCCCTGGGCCTGGGTGGAAGTGGCGTCATTATGCCATTCCGAAAGAGGAGCTGGCTTGCTGATGTGGAACCCCTGGGCATAATCGATACCCAGATCATCGACGATCTTAAGAATTTCCTCATCCTCAACATATTCGGCGATGGTTTTCATGCCGAGGACCTCGCCAATCGCGCAAATGGAGCTGACGATGTCCGCCAGGCTTTTAGCACCTTCGATGTATCCGTGGCTGCGATCCCTTGTGATGCGTGCATCGACAAGTATGAGTGTGTCATCATTCTGGATCAGCTTAATAACGCCTTCAGCATCGACGGTATTGGCTCCATCAA
>Ga0209013_10001283_pt1 | contig 23154 bp, 14 predicted proteins | sample Cruoilmetagenom2_FD_187291 | JGI IMG/M metagenome (GOLD analysis project Ga0209013, IMG submission 187291) | Oil polluted marine microbial communities from Coal Oil Point, Santa Barbara, California, USA - Sample 2 (SPAdes) (version 2) | ecosystem: Environmental > Aquatic > Marine > Oil seeps ... | reverse complement strand
GTCGGCGTAGGCCAGAGTGATTGTTTACTTGTCAACCCTGCGTCGTCGTCGGACTCGAGATCGCTGGGGGGGCGGAACCGGGTCGGGCAACAATCCCGACAGGTGGGGATAAGGATCGCTCTGGTGGGGAATGTGGATGGCCTTAACGAACTCGTCCTGGAAGTCGGGATCCACGGCTGTCTCGACATAGCGAACCCAATGCGCCATTTCCTGCGCTTCGAGTCGTTTGTGGCGGTTCAGCAAAGCGATGCGAGCGCCATCTCCTGCGGCATTGCCCACGGCATGGACTTGTTGCAGATCGCAGTCTGGGATGAGTCCCAGGATCATGGCGTGCCTGGGGTCGATGTAGCTGCCAAAAGCGCCCGCCAGCACGATTCGATCGACCTTTTCTATGCCTGCGCGCATCATCAGTAACTTCGCCCCTGCATAGAGCGCCGATTTGGCAAGCTGGATGTTACGCACATCGTTTTGGGTGACAAGGATGGCTTCGCCATTGGCGGTTTGCTCAGCGGTCGCTAACACGTAGGCTCCTTTCTTACCTTCCCACCGAAATCGCTCACCCTGATTGTCGGGATTAAACCGACCGTCCGGGAGAAGAATCCCGACCAAGAATAACTCGACCACCGCTTCGATGATGCCTGAGCCACAGATGCCGGTGGGGAGATGGTTTGGTTGCTCCTCGGTCGATGCGTCGTAGTTGCTAGGCCATTGATGCGACCAGCGTTCTTCACCAATGACCTTGAAGCGCGCTTCCTTACTGGTCGGGTCAATCCGCACCCGTTCGATTGCGCCTGGCGCTGCGCGCATCCCGAAGGTGATTTGCGCACCCTCGAAAGCGGGGCCGGTGGGACTGGAGGCGCTGAACATCCAGTCCTTGTTGCCCAGTAATATCTCGGCGTTGGTTCCGACATCGACAATCAGCGAAATTTTGTCTTGGTTGTAAGGTTCTTCGGCGATGAGCACACCCACGTTATCTGCACCGACATGACCTGCTTCCGAGGGCAGAATGTGGATATTGGCTGAGGGATTGAACCGTAAGCCCAGGTCTCGGGCCTTGACATCCACACTATCTCGTGTGGCCAGGGCGAAGGGCGCTCCACCAATTTCTGTCGGATCGATACCTAGGAGGATATGGGTCATGGTGGTGTTACCCACGAATGCTGCCTCGTAGATGTTTTGGCGGCGGATACCCGCTGCTTTGGCTGCCCGAGCCGATAGCTTGTTCAGCGCCTCGATAATGGCTTTGTGCATCTTCTGCAACCCGTCTCGATGCTGGTCAGAGTAGGAGATGCGGCTCATCAGATCTTCGCCGTACGCCACCTGCGGATTCATCATCGATTCGGTAGCCACAACCTTGCCGGTACGCAGGTCGCACAGATAAGCAGCGATAGAGGTGGTGCCGACATCTACTGCCAGCCCATAAGCGCCTTCCTGGTAGCCCGGTTGCACATCGATAACCTCTCGATCCTGCCAGAGGGTGACGGTGATTGACCATTTGCCCTCACGGATGACGGTTTGTAAGCGCTGGAGAACGGGAAAGTCGATGCTTAGTCCGGTCAGATTCCATTGCTCGGCCAGAGCATCCTGTAAGCGCCCCCAGTCGCCCCGGTGTTCGCCCAACTGCGCTTCCTCCACCACCACGTAAACCTGACGCACTGCCGGATCGACTTCGATTGCTCGATCTGTGGCGGCCTTACGGATCACTTGTTTCTGCGCCCGGCTTTCTTCTGGCACGAAGACCAGCACATCCCCTTGCACGAGGGCTGAGCATGAACACCGGTAGCCCTGTTCGACCATTTTCCCGAGCAATTCTTGCTCCGCAACACTGACGGATGAGATGTGACTGCCGCTCGATTCGATGCCATGTTTTTGGAAACGGCCTTCTTCGATGCGGACCTTGCATTTATCGCAGGTGAGGTGTCCGCCACAGATGCTCTCGATCTCCACGCCCAGATCACGGGCGGCGTCCAGTAATGATGTTCCTGGCTCAACTCGTCCCCTCCGGCCTGAAGGCATGAAGATGACGAGGGGTTCGGGGGTTTCGGATAGTGAACTACGGATATTTGAATCAGGAATTTCGGACACGGTGTATTCTGTGCTAGGAGAGAGAATGGAACAATCGATGGACTGTATCACATTCCTGATTGATTTCCAAGCATCAACTTAGAATATCCCTGGTTTGAATAGCGATTTCCAATTCTTCGTTGGTGGGAATGACCAACACCTTGATGGCGCTCCGCTGATCTTGAATCTCGGTGATCCCATCGATTTGGCCATCATTTTTCTCTGCATTAAGCACGATACCCAGGTTTTCCAGATCTTCGCAAGCTCGCCAACGCACAAGGGCGCTATTTTCACCCACGCCGGCTGTGAAAACCAATGCATCCACCCTGCCTAGGGCGGCTGTGTAAGCGCCTATGTACTTTTTGATGCGGTACGCGTACATATCCAACGCCAGTTGTGCATCGGCGTCCCCGGCCATCATGCGTACCTCGACATCTCGTACATCGCTGCTGCCGGCAATACCCAGCAAAACACTCTCTTTGTTAAGCGTGCGATCGATCGTTTCGAGGCTCAGGCCCAGCTTTCCCCCCATGTAGAAGACAACGGCCGGGTCCAGATCCCCACTGCGGGTTCCCATCATCAGGCCAGGCAGAGGACTGAAGCCCATGCTGCTATCTACTGACTTCCCATTTTGTACAGCGGTTATGCTGGCGCCGTTTCCAAGATGAGCGGTGATGAGATTGGTTTCATCGCTCGGCTTTCCCAGATATTGCGCCGCCGCTTTAGTGACGTACAGATGCGATGTGCCGTGGAAACCGTACGAGCGTATGCCCTCTTCGTAAAAACGATTGGGTATCGCGTAGCGATAGGCCTGGGCAGGCATCGTTTGATGGAAGGCTGTATCGAAGACCGCCACCTGGGTGGCCTCAGGGAAGATATGCATGGCCACCTCGATGCCTTCCAGATTAGCGGGATTGTGCAAAGGAGCCAGCGGGATCAATTCCCTAACCACATCGATGACTTCCTGATCGATGACGGTGGTGTCGCTAAAACGTTCGCCGCCGTGCACGACACGATGCCCGACCGCCGTAATCTCGGCAGGATCGGAGATGACGCCGAATTCTGGGTGGGAGATAAGGGCAGCGATATACCCCAGGCCCTCTTCGTGATTCTGTACCGTCAGTTCTTGTACGATCTGCTGCTGCTCTCCATTTTGGAAAACCTTGTGCTTGATCAGGCTGTCCGCCAGCCCGATGCGCTCCACAATGCCTGCCGTCATGACAGATTTACGATCGATGTCGAAAAGTTGATATTTGATGGATGAACTACCGGAATTGATGACGAGGATTTTCATGGGTTTAGTGAATGAGTTTGGCGTTTGGATTGAGGAGGATACCGACGTATTGCGTTTTTCGTTGGTTGCTAATTGTTGTTTGTTGATTGTTGCCCTGCCCCCTGCTCCTTCTCCACCTGCTGCGCCTGGATGGCAGTAATTGCCACTGTGTTGATGATATCGTCTACAGTGCAACCACGACTGAGGTCGTTTACGGGCTTGTTCAGGCCCTGCAACACCGGGCCCACAGCGATGGCGCCCGTTTCCCGCTGTACAGCTTTGTAGGTGTTATTGCCAGTATTGAGGTCCGGGAAAATGAGCACAGTGGCTCGACCGGCGACCTTAGAGCCGGGTATTTTACTGCGCCCGACCGCTTCGTCCACAGCCGCATCATACTGGATAGGGCCTTCAAGAAGCATTTTGGGGCGTCGCTTTCGAGCCAATTGGGTGGCGGTTCGCACTCGTTCCACTTCTTCTCCCGAGCCTGACTCACCAGACGAGTACGAGAGCATGGCCACTCGCGGCTCAATGCCAAAGACCTTAGCTGTATCAGCCGAGGCAATGGCGATTTCCGCCAGCTCCTCCGCGGTTGGTTTAGGATCTTCTTTTACCCGGGTCTCCTCAACATCCTGGGTGTTATCAACCGGTGTGGGATCGGGAGGTGTGTATGATTCGACCACCTCCTGCAAAGGCTCACTCTCTTCCACAATTTCCTGAGTTTCCTGCACGATTGGCATGTCAGGATCACCTGCCTGCTGGTCATCTCCCCGGGGCTCAAAGTCACCAAAACCCGTTTCATCCGTACCAAAATTTACCAGAATTCCCTCCTCCTCAGGAGGTGGGTCGGGAAATGTTAAACCTGCAAATACCAGGAGCAGCACCAGCAAAGTGTGGTATACAATGGTCGCTATAAGGCCTCTTCTGCTGAGCTTCATGATCTTTATTCAATCAATTGGAAGGTTTGGTGCCAAGGATCACCTTATACCTGTTCCTTCTGGCAATATCAAGGAATGCAAATACCTCATCCATGTTCAGGTCCCTGTCGGCATTCAACCTTACAGTGGGTGCTTCACCATAATTTTCCAGCTTTTTCCGCAGAACACCCTCTAATTCACCAAGAACATAAGCCTGATCATCCACATAAATTGTTTTGTTAATATCTATGGAGACAACCAGTACAGGATTGGACTGGGTCTGGTTGTTGCTTTCGGGCAATTCAACGTTCTGAGTAGCAGGAACGATCAATGTGGAAGTGATCATGAAGAAGATCAATAAGAGGAAGACAATGTCGCTCATGCCCGACATGGAAAAATTCTTATTGGTCTTATTTCTCGACTCGATTGCCATTATAGTTGCTTTAAAACAACGGTATAATCCTTTTCTGCAGCCACATTCATGATTCTCACCGCATCACCTACAGATACGGCCGGTGAGGTAACCACCTTGATGGTTGGTTCGGTGATACCCTGTAACCTTGCTTCAAGTACCGTACCAAGTTCTTCCAGACTTACCGTTCTGCCGTCCACTGTGATGCGACTGCTGCTGTGAATGGTCACTGTTGGAATGGTGGATTCTGACTGAATGGTCACCTGACCACGGCTGGGTAGTAGCATCTTCAGAGCGTTGGGAGCAATGAGCGTAGAGGTGAGCATGAAAAAAATCAGCAACAGGAAAACAATATCGCTCATTCCCGACATGGCAAAATTATCAAGTACCCTGTTTCTGGGTTTAAGTGCCATGGTATCTATTTAGCTGGTTCGTTCAGCAGGTCGATGAATTCAGAAGTGCCTGCTTCCATGTTATTGATCACCTTATCAACACGCGCCACAAGGGTGTTGTATGCAAAATATGCAATGATCCCTACGATCAGACCTGCCACGGTGGTGATGAGGGCAGTGTAGATCCCCCCCGAGAGCTGTCCCACGTTTATATTGTTACCTGCAGTTGACATCTGGTGAAAAGCCTGGACCATACCGATTACTGTTCCCAGGAAACCGATCATTGGTGCTCCTCCAGCCACAGTGGCCAGGGTGGGAAGTCCTTTCTCCAGTTTGTAAATCTCAAGCCGACCCACGTTCTCAATGGCAGCATTCACATCATTCAGGGGACGGCCGATCCGGCTGACCCCTTTTTCGATCATTCGGGCCAGCGGATTTTCCGTTGATTGACAGAGAGCCTGTGCCGAGTCCACTTTGCCGTCCATGATGTAATCTTTGATGCGATTCATGAAATTATGATCCACCTTTGCTGCCTTTTTGATGGTAAACCACCTTTCAAAAAAGATGTATACAGCAATCAGACTTAATAATACGATGGGGAGCATTACCCAGCCACCCTTGATGGCAATATCAATAAAGGATTCCGTGGAAGTCCCCTGTATATTACTGGTATCCAGATTGGTAACCTGAAGAAAGATCAAGCTTTTCATGTGAAATAGATTTGCGTCAAATATATAAGAAATAACGGGATATACCCTGTTGTAGTATACCCCGTTATTAAAGATTTAGTGCTTTTATTAACAGACGCTAAAGCAGTTCTAGTGATGTACCAACAGAGACTGGAGGTAATAAACACCAGCACCTGCTACATATCCCAGCAGAGCCAGGAGTGATATACGTTTCATATACCATATGAAATCTATCCTTTCCATACCCATGGCAGCCACTCCGGCTGCAGAACCAATGATCAGGATACTTCCACCTGTTCCTGCACAGTAAGCCAGGAACTCCCAGAAGAGACCATCCTGAACGAAATTCTGCGCATAGGCTATGGCTGCCGGATCTGTCATTGCAGCAATACTGGCCGCATCTTCGATGGGATACATGCCCATGGCTCCGGCTACAAGTGGCACATTATCCACCACGGCAGAAAGGACACCGATGGCCAGGTCGATCAGGAAAATATTTCCCAGGTTTTCATCCAGCCAGGATGCCATCACCGTTAATTGTCCGGCACTCTGAAGCGCAGCTACAGCGGAGAGAATTCCCAGGAAGAAGAAGATGGTGGGTGTATCTACATGTTCTAAGATATAGATAACCTTAAGTTTTTTCTTGACTTCGTCCGGTTTATTCTTATGCAGGAGTTCGGATGTAAGCCAGATCACTGCCAGTGAAAAAAGCATGCCCATGTAAGGAGGCAGGTGGGTGACGGTTTTGAATACAGGAACGAACAGGAGTCCGCCCACACCCATGATCAGCAGTAGTTTACGTTCAAAGGGGGTGGTGTATACCTTTTCGTTTGCATCAGTTTGAGGGCGGGTTACATTTCCCTTTAAAGTAAAACTAAGAAGGGTCAATGGAACGATCATTGTAAAAAGACTGGGGATGATGACACGGGTAATAATGGCTCCGGTGGTAACCTGATTACCGATCCAGAGCATAATGGTAGTTACATCTCCAATGGGGGACCATGCACCACCGGCATTGGCTGCCAGAACCACCATGGAGGCAAAGAACCACCTGGTCTCTTTGTCGGAAACCAGTTTTCTGAGAAGTGCCACCATCACAATGGTTGTGGTGAGGTTGTCCAGGGTAGCGGACATAAAAAAGGTAAGGAAACTGAGGATCCACAGAAGCTTTACCTTTTTAATGGTTTTGATCCTGTCAGTAATGATTTTGAAACCGTCATGTTTGTCAATCACTTCCACTATTGTCATTGCTCCCAGCAGGAAGAACAGGATCTCTGATATCTCGCCCAGGTGGTGGATGATCTCTTTGTCCACAATAAAGTGGCGCATGGCTTCAATACTTTGCTCACCGTGACCTGAATGACCATCATGCATATATGAATTCCAGGCTTCGCTTAAACCGGCTGTGAAAATATCATATGCGCCAAAAATGTAAAGAATCCACATCAATGATCCGATTGCTAAAGCCGGAACAGCTTTATCAACATGTAGCGGGTGTTCAAGGGCTATGGCAAGGTACCCCAGAACAAACACAACAACCATTACGATAAACATAACCTAAGATTTAGTTTTGGAAATAATAAGTCGCTAAGATAGGAAAGTTTTAATCTTCCAGTTCAGGCTCACCCGATTTTATCTTTTTCTTTTTTCGGTTGGTAAGGCCTTCCCGGTATCTTGTCAGTAGCTGACGGAAATCATCAAACTCCTCCCTGTATGAAACACCAACTCCCTGTTTGTATGGGGCCGTTTCAAAAAGCAACTCATCCCTGGCCCGGTTAAATGCGATAACACTTACATTATCTGTTACTTTGAACTCTACATCGAAATCGCCTACAAAATATGGGTTATTGGAGGTTTCGCTGGAGGGATTCATCTCCTGACCTCCCACATCCACATTACCACTGATAATGATTCGGTCGTCAAGCAGCTGGGTGGAGAGAGCCACTTCCAGTTCATCGCTGCTGATCTGGTCACTGGGCCTGTAATTTATACCGATATCAAAATCATCACTTATCTGGGAGAGCCAGTTGCTGAGTTGGTTGGAGAGCAATTCACTGGCAGTAACTCCTGCGATTGAACTGTTCATGGTGCCCATATTCTGAGTTCCATATCCGGAAATACTGTAAAAATTATTGATCACCAGCAATGAGAGAAACTGTTTCATCAGTTCTTCCTCTGTACTGGTACTGTTTTCTAACAGGTCCCGGGTTTCAGGATCGGCAGTGGGCATTTCAATTCCGGTGGAGATGGTGGGGGCCTGAAGCTCCCCCTGAAGGAAAAGATGGCAATTAACCGGAATTCGTTTTTTTAAAGATTCTGGTGCCTCACTGCTACTCCCCGGATATAGATTATATGGTGCTGCCCTTGTGGTGTATATGGCATTAAGGTCTATGGCAGCATTGGTGGGCGAACCATTGAAATTGATTTTTCCGCCTGGTTCAATCTGGAAGCGTTTATTGATCACATTTTGCAGGGTAAACAGGTAGTCCCCTTTCATCAGTTCCACATCGCCGAACATTCTGAATCCATTGCTCTGATCGAGCAAAATTCGCAGGCTGCCACGGCCGCTTGTCTCAATAATATCACCTACTTTGGGATCAAAGATCAACTGAACAACCGCATCGGGGGTGATATCTACCTCCAGCTCCATTTCAAGCCCGCCAAATGTTTGAAGTTGTTCAGAAAACTGCTCTTCCGACACACCCGTTTCCTGAAGGAAAGTGATGAATTCACTGGTCTGCACTTCACTGGCATTATAGAGTGGAAGGAAAAGGGCTGTATTGCGTTCGGTGGTTGCATTAATGTTAAGCTTCATTGCATCAGGACGTCCATTGATGCCAATATTACCTGTGGCATAGATCTCCCCATAAAATACTTCGTTGTCCTTTGACCGGGTGTTCATGCAGAGCAGGTTGTCAGCTTCGATATTGATGTTGGTATAGAAATCTTTGAGATGGTTGTTGGAAATGGTGCCATTAATATGGGCTATGTTCCCCGATTCATCTGAAAACATGAATTTTTCGAGGTAGAAGTTGTTGTTGTAGATCCGGATCCGATCATTGAAAATGTACCTCGTGTTGAGGAAGGAGAATGTGGCGGAACCCTCCACAAAATCGATGGCCCCATTTAGTTCAGGTTCTTTCACAGTCCCGTCGAGTGTCAGGCTCACATTGACTGTTCCCTCCAGGTCACTGACAACATTTTTGGTGTATGGATTGAGTGATTTCAGATCAAATTCATTCAGATGAATGTCGAAATCAAGCAATTTACTGCCTGGAGTAAATGTTCCGTCCATTTCCACGATCCTGGTGCTGCCTGTTTCCGACAGCAGCTTCATATTAATGGTTTTTTGAGAATCGTTCCAGGTTGCATTCAGACTTGTTGGTCCCAGCAATTGTTCGTTGAAATAGAGGGTGTCTACAGAAAGGTCAGAGAAAACGTATGGATCTCCTTCCATCTGCTTATAACTGATATTTCCGGTGATATTCCCGGTAAGGTCCACATTGATCCCGGCCAGGCCTGAGAGCTCAGCCAGGTTCAGGTTCTTCAATTCCAGGTCAAAATTCTGGTCTTCATTTGAAGAGATGGTACCGTCTGCCACCAGATGTTTCTCTTTGCTTCTGATGGAGAGACTATCCATATTGATGTATTGCTTCCTGAGAAGGATGTGAGAATTGCCAACCTTCCACAGGTCGTCATTGATATAGAGAGTAGTGGGTTGTACATCAATGCTAAAACCCCTCTCTTTAAGAGAATCTTCCACGAAAGTTCCGATCAAATTTATATCGCCGGTATACCTGGGTTTAATCCGGTTATCCCATGCTACATCCAGACGCGCAGTATCATTTGCCGCACGGAAAGAGAATTGCTGCTCAACCAGGGAGTAACTTTTCCCATAGGTCATGCTGTCGGATTGAAAATGAACCTGGAACTCATCATCCCTGATTTCAGAAAAGAGGTCCACATTGCTCCATCCGTTTTGTCCAATCTGAAGGTTCTGGAAAAATCCGTTGGTTGTACATATCTGTTCTGACGGATCATATTGCCCATGTGCATGACTCTCTTCGCCAATCTGCAATACGGGAAAAAAGAAATCAAGCACGGGATTCATTCGTTTAAAATCGATCCGGTATACAAAATGATTCACCGTATCTGTTTGTGGTTCCTGGTGTGGCGCGACATTTAAGAATTGATCCGCCATATTCTGGAATGAAGCAGGTAACCCGGAGAGCTTGTATCGGCCTTCAATGTTAGCGTCAAACATGTCGGATCTGACCTCGAAAAGGGAGGTGTCTGCAGTATTTCGGGTTGAGATGCTCATATCATAAAGCTGCAACTGTGCATCTTTCCTCTGAAACAGACTGTTCACCAGTCTCACCTCTCCGTTCAGTTCGTCCACAGTTTTTCCTGAGATGTTGGTTTCAATCAGAAAGGAGGCAAATGAATTGGGGTCCTGCTTAACCAATTTCAGAAAATAGGGTCGGGCACGGGCAACATCTGCTGTAAAATTATAGACAGGAATCTCACCTGAAAAATCCATTCTTCCCAGGAAATCCATTTTTATATTGGGATCGCTGATACTGAAGCCCCCGTCAAATGTGTTGTTTGTTAATGCCCCATCCAGAATGATGTTGCTGTAGGTATACTGGAGGAACTCCAGGGTATCGATGGTACCCTTCAGGTCGGCTTCTACCTTCCCGCGGTAAAGGCTCCCGTCGATAAAGACATCCATATCAAGTTGTTCCAAAGTTTCCTCCTGGTTGAGGAATTCACCCAGCCTGAAATTACTTGTCCTTATTCTTCCGTTTAAGTCGACACCTGAGATGCTGTCGGGTTTAAATGACAGATCCATGACCATCCTGCCCATGTCTGTTTCGAGAAGACCTGCTGCTACAAAATTGTCAAAATAGCCTGTAAACTGACCATTGAAATCCAGGTTACCCAGGTTGATCCATGGATATAGAGCCTCACCGGTGCCGTCTTGCACCTCACCCATCAGCTCATGCAGGGCCCTGAAGGAAGTATTCAGTTCCCTGAAGTGAATATCGAGGAAGGTGTTATTAAATTCAGGCAATCCGATCATGACAAAATCAAATGCCAGTGTGCTGTTTTGATCAAATGTTACAAAAAGCTCTTCACCCCTCATATTACTTAGCTTTCCCTGGACATTGCCGTCAATGGATATACGGTCCAATAATCCACTGGTGCCCCTTACAAAATAGGAGAGATCGGTAATTTCCAGCAAAGAACCCTTCGAACGGAAGGTTAAATCAACCTCGCGGGAGAATTGTTTGAATTTCTTGTAATTCTCAAAATTAAATCCAATGACCGGAATGTTCAGATCTGACCCTTTGGTGACTATTTCAAGGTCGCTGAAATGGAGGTGTGTTTTTCCAGCCGACAGATGACTGGTAAGCTGCCCGATATGAAAACCTGACTTTTCAATGCATGAGAGTGAAGTAATTTGCATCTGAACCGTATCCAGAGAGCTGATAAGATCATCTACAGTAATGTTCAGATCATCAACAACCAGGTCGGTAAAGTTCACTTCAGGGGTCGCAGGGGATCTTATTATTCTTGAAAGTGAAAATCTGCTATTCACTAACTCTATGGAAGCTATGTGCAATCTTGTTTTCCTTTCCGGAGGAACATGGGGCTTTTTTAAGCGGTCGATGATAAAAGAGAGGTTGATCACACCACTGCTGTCTATGACAAAATTCACATAAGCATTTTCAAGGGTGATCTTCTTAATTTCATTTCCTTTACGGTCAGAACGTAATTGTTTGATCCTGATCTTTGTGAGTTCTGAATATAGCAACGTATCTCCATTTGGATCCTCAACGTAGAGATCCCTCACCTGAATTCTCTTAAAGAATGAGTAATTGACCGAGGAGAGGGTGATGGATGCCTGCAACTCATCCGATAACCGTTCTGCCACAAATTTACTTACCATGGTCTGTACCTGTCTGTTTTGGAGAAATAGCAACGACAATGCTGGAATGGCCACAAGCACCAGAACCACGATCAGACCTATTTTCGCTATCTTTTTAATACTTTTGTTACTTCTGATATTGTAAGTAACAAAAATAATAAAAGTTATCATGGGCACACTGATTTTGGGAATTGAATCATCTTGTGATGATACATCAGCCGCTGTAGTGCGTGACAGGATGTTGCTTTCCAATGTGACAGCCGGTCAGGAGGTGCACAGGCAGTATGGAGGAGTGGTTCCGGAATTGGCTTCCAGGGCCCATCAGCAGAACATCGTTCCTGTTGTGGATCAAGCCCTTAAGCATGCCGGAATTTTACGATCCGAAATTGATGCAGTGGCTTTTACCAGAGGGCCGGGATTACTTGGTTCTCTTTTGGTTGGAACATCGTTTACCAAAGGATTCACTGCCGGGCTGGGCATTCCCATGATTGAGGTAAACCACCTTCAGGCCCATATCCTGGCGCATTTCATCCTGTCGGAGCAATCTGAGAACCATATACCAAACTTTCCATTTCTATGCCTCCTGGTATCGGGGGGCCATACGCAGCTGGTGGTGGTAAAGGATCATCACAGGATGGAAATCATTGGCAAAAGCATAGATGATGCAGCAGGAGAAGCCTTTGATAAGTGTGCCAAACTACTTGGATTGCCTTATCCCGGCGGACCTCATGTGGACAGGCTGGCATTGGAGGGAGACCCGGAGAAGTATACTTTTAATAAGCCACGTCTGGATGGATTTGACTACTCTTTCAGTGGTTTAAAGACATCATTTCTCTATTTTCTGAGAGACCGCATTAAAGAGGAGTCAGATTTCATAGAGATGAACAGGGCTGATCTGGCTGCTTCCTTGCAGAGAACCATCGTTGAGATCCTGATGAATAAGCTGCGAATAGCTGCTAAAAAGACAGATATTCAACAAATTGCACTGGCAGGAGGGGTGTCGGCCAATTCAGGATTGCGTGCAACCTTAAGAGAAGAGGCAGTCAAGAATGGATGGGAAGTCTATATTCCGCCCATCGGTTACTCCACGGACAATGCTGCCATGATCGCCATCACTGGATATTTCAGGTACCTGAAAGGAGAATTTGCATCGGAAGATATCGTCCCTCTGGCAAGGATGTATTTCTGATCCAGCGCTTCAAATATGTGATAAAATGAAATTGATTTGGACAATTGTGCCACAAAAATTCACTATATTGGAGTGAATTTTTAGCAATAGGATGGATAAATTAGAGTTTCAACCCACTCAGAAAACACCATACGTATTGCTGGATCCTTCCGGGAAGATTAAATTCAAAGGAAGGTCCATTCCGGAGGATGTCTCTCTGTTCTATGAGGATATACTCGACTGGATCATTGCCTATGCCTCGTCGCCACCCTCCAATACCGAAGTAGATATTGAAATGGAGTACCTGAACAGCGGGACATCCAAATATATGCTGAGGTTATTGAAGAAGCTGAAAGAGGTTGATAATGATGGCTATGACCTGAAGATCAACTGGGTGTATGAGGAAGGCGATGATGATATTCTGGAACGGGGTGAGTATTATGCTTCCATCCTGGATCTGAACATCAGTTTCATTGAGATCGAGTAGTTCTTATCTTCATAATATTCAAATGTCGCTTAAATACGCTGCTGCGCAACGTATTGTAGGCTTCCATGCTGAATATTATTTCGATAATTTAGCTACTATTTTTGAGACTGGCTCTTCCTGCTTTTCTGTAACACATTTCCCACATGTTTCCAATAGGCATGGTGAAAGGCATATGAATCGGTGTTTTTAATGGCCTCCTGGAAGTTGATAGTGCTATTGCAGCTTCTGGAATGTTCGATGGTGGGATCAAAAAGGCCAGGTTTCTCAGGATGGAATTGAACTCCGAAAACATGAGGGTAACGATCATGTTCAATGGCTTCGACTATCTTTCCATCCATGGAGGTTGCGGCTATTACCCAACCTTTACCCAAATTTTCCAGGGCCTGATGATGTGAGCTGAGTACCATGGGTTCTGACTTACTTTTAAATCCAATTCCTCTGGTCAGGAGGGCTCTCTTTTCCAACTTGATGTGATGAAAGTGGTAGGAGGTAGGTGCGTCGCATCCTATGTTTACCATATCAGCATAATTTCTGTGCATCTGGTCAGGTGGAAGAGAGAGAATTTCATCAGCAATCCAGATTCCATACATCTCAGTGGGAATGTCCTGAACCATAGTTCCGCCTGTTGCCACATTCAGGGTTTGCATTCCCAGACAGATGCCACTGATCAGGTATTCCTTCTCCTGCTCCATATAGGGTTCCCAGGTGAGGTCCTGGGAGCCGCCCAGCAAGTGAAACAAAAATGATGTCTCGCAATAGTGTCTGAAGGGATCTGTCACCGATGTCAAAAGGTGGACAGATTCGTTATAAACGGCCGGGGGGATATCCGGTCCACCCATAAATAGTGCTCCTTTTGAGATGCTGAACAGCTGTTTGAACTGGCCGGAGCAGTCATTCTTGCCAAAGAGATTACCGGGATCAAGCGACCCTCTGATTTCCTGAATACTTAAATGTTGAGCCTGATGCAGTTCGATATACTCTTTGGCCTTTTCATAGTCATAGGTCTCCTGCTCGTGATAAACCCCCAGCAGGTGATAACCATCCATGCTGAATACTCCTTCGTTTATGAGGTTTTGAACTACTTCCAGATTATATGATGTGGGATGGAACAACAAAAGTGTATCCTGACCCGCCACCCTGTAATTGGAACAAAAAAACAAGAGGGTGAACAGCGTAAAGAGCTTAAATTTCATTTGAGCATGGTTGTGAGTTGTTGTATGAACTGGTTCAGATTGTCGCGGGACTCATCGTCCAGATTTTTATAACTGACATTTCCGCTTTTCACATCCTGCAGGAAGTTGGAGGCCAGAAGGGCCCTCGAATAATTATTATCTTTAAGGTAATCAGAGTTTTTTACCGTGATACCCTCCCGAACTTTTACTACATACTTTTTAAAATCAATGGTGGAGAACATATCCTCTGCATCCTGGTATTCATCCAGAAGCATCATCTGCTTTTTCGCCAGGTCAACTTTGTTGTCGAAATGCTCTTTCATCAATGTTTCGTACACCGACCGTTCTTCAGAATTCCCAAAATTGAGGTTGATATAATCAATTCCCCAGCCAATGAGAATGTTGACCATCATGGGGATACTCTCTGCACCTGAGGCAGGAAGGAAATAACACTCCTTTTCAAATCCGGTAAGCGCAACAACGGTCTTCAGGAAATAGTAGGTAGCGAGATCCTTCACAATTACATTATTGAAAGTTTTGATGATCTCCTGCTGGTTGAGCCTGGCACCCATTGTAGAATAAATGGGCGATAATGTGTCGGCCGTGGCTGATTTGAGAGAACGTGCACTGTAGACCAGTGTTTCACTTTTCATGTCGTCTTCGACTGCACGTTGTACAGCCAGGATCCTATAGAGTTTGTTGACATCGATCAGATGAGGTGAGTGGGTGGTGTAAATGATCTGGATCTGATCCTTGATATCGTCAAACACTTCCAACACATCTTCCTGTGCCCGTGCATGCAGACTTACTCCTGGTTCATCAATCAGCAACACTTTATTCTTCTGGCTTTTATCAATGGCAGTAGCCTTAAGTTCAAGAAAGAAAGAGAGAAACCACCTGACACCCCGACTGCGTTGCTTGGGATAGAGGCGCTCCTGTTCATCCTTGATCCAGAATTCGATGAATGGTTTGCCACTTTTTTCAGGATTGGTATGGTCATAGTGAGAGAGTTCAAAATTGATCTTGATTTTGTTTTTCTTGCCCACATTCTGCCTCCAGAAATCCTGAAAATTAAGGGTAAGCTCACCATTCAGATTCTCAATTTTCTGTTTCAGGATCCGGCTGGATGGCTGCTGGAAAAAGGAGTACTCCAGACCAGTAATGGTGAGAAAATTGATGGCTGCTTTGTAACCTTCGGCGCGCTTATTTGCCCGGATGATATCTTCCAGGTCGATGCGGTTGGGCAGGAGGGAACTGAAATCTTCAAATAGTTCAAAATCAGGAAGGATCTTAAAGATCTCTTCGGCCAGCTCTCTGGAACTGTAGAATTTGTTTCGGGATTCAATCTCCTTCTTTGCCGCCGTCACAGCACCGTCAATGGTAATTCCGTCAAATACGAATTCAAGAGCCAACAGTTGGATGTCATACTCTTTTTGCAACTGAGATATCTCCTCTTTTAGCCTTTCAATGTCGGTTCGATAGATCTCTTCCTTAAGCTCTGCAGCCCTTTGTTCTCTTTCAGTAGGATACATCCCGGTCATCTGGAGGATATGTTTCAGGTTCTCATGGGCCAGGGTAAGTTCTCCCCTTTTTTCTGATATCTGAACTTTGATCCCCTCATGATTTTCGCTGGCTATTCGTTTTTCATCCAGTGCATTCAGGATATCTCTCTTCTCTTCCTGTTTGGTTAATCTCTGATCCAGAGTCTGCTTCAGTTTCTCTTGCATCTCCTCCTCTTGACCTATCTCCTTTTTGAGATCCTCTTTTTTATTCCGGGCAGGAAACTTTCTGATTTTTCGCTTCAATAAATTCATGCGAAGCTTAACAGCCCCGACCTTTTCCAGGGTCCATTCAACTTCATCCTGGGCTTTGCTCAGGGTTTTGGATGCAGCAGCAATATCCCGGTTAAGGCTTTCCAGATTTTCCAGAACTTTTATTTCCCGTTTTTTGATCTGGTCATCGGATTCATTGAAAATTTCCTGCAACTCATCACCCATCACCATGTGAGAGTCCATATCGTCTTCCCATTGCCTGGACAGAGAGATTGTTTCAATAGTACTGATCAGCTTTCGGATTTCCGGATTCAGCTTTTTTTTATCAATCCTGTTTTCAATTTCATCAAATTCAAATGAGAACCGACAGGAGACTTTTGGAAGTGAGAGGTCACTCCGGAGCATGTCTTCAATGAGATTTCCATCGTGAAATGTCCTGAGGCCTTCAAGTATAGAGGTTTTTCCGGATTCATTTTGTCCAATGAGGCTGGTAATATTGTCATGGGCCAACTGGTGCCACCCTGTATCCACAACCGATCTGAAATTCTGAATTCTGAAAGCAATTAGGTGCATGCTGACTGGTTTAAACGAATTTAATACCGAAAATCAATATATCATCTATTTGATACTCATCACCCTTCCATGTTGTAATCACCCTATCAAGTTCGTCGCGTTGTTTCTCCATGGATTGGTTTGATATTCCTATGAGCAACTCCTTTAATGGACCGTATTTGAATTTCTTGTTCTGTGGCCCGCCAAATTGATCCGCGTAGCCATCAGAGAATATGTATACGATATCGCCGGGTTTTAGTTGCAAACTATGGTTTGTAAAGGATTCCTCTTCGATTGCATTGATACCCACAGGCATTTTATCGGCCTTTATTTCGGTGAGGACGTTTTCACGTATATGATAGAGTGGATTATTGGCTCCTGAGTATTGTAATTCCAGGGTTTTCGGATTGAATACGCATAGTGCCATATCCATGGCATCTTTGTTTTCCAGTTCATGTCCCTTTTGATGGAGTGCTTTCATAACCCGCTCGCGGAGCAGGTTCAGAATCCTGCTGGATTTTACCGGACCTCGTGTGCTGAGAATCTCATTCAGGAAAGAAACTCCCATGATGCTCATTAGGGCCCCTGGTACTCCATGTCCGGTACAATCACCCGCTGCAGCTACTATGTAATCCTCTTTCCGGGAGCAGTAATAGAAATCACCACTCACAATATCCCTCGGTTTATGCAGCACAAAGAAATCATTCAATATGTTCTCCATATACTTTAGGTCTGGTAGCACTGCCTTTTGAATAAAACTGGCGTATTTAAGGCTGGCCATCAGCTCCCTGCGTTGTATCAGCAGGGTTTCCCTGGAGAGCTTAGATTCTTTCAATGTTCACCCATTCTTAAACCCATGACCAGAATATCATCAATCTGACTGATTTCTCCCATCCAGCCCATGAGCACTTTTTCCAGTGCTGCACCCTGTTCATTCATGGGAACTGATTGCAATTCAAGGATCAGCTTTTTGAAATTCTTTGACATAAATTTCTTTCCCCGTGGTCCGCCAAACTGGTCCAGGAATCCATCTGAGAACAGATAAAGGTTATATCCTTCATCCTTATAGGAGGTGGCAGTAAAGGGCAGTGTTTTTTCCGAGATCCCTATGGGCATCTGGTCTGCCCGAATTTGCAACAGAAGGTTCTGATCATCATAAATAGATCCCCTGGGCAGGTCAAGCTCTTCTCCCTTATTCAATTTTGTTTTTTCACTCCGTTTCAGTTTCCTTACCATGTAGAGTGGATTGTAGGCTCCTGAAAACTGAAACTCGTGGGTGTTAATGTCGATGGAAACCATGGCAAGGTCCATTCCGTCCTTGGTCGATTCCTCTATGCTTTTTCCTGACTGCTTCAGAGAGGTGATGATGTGTTCCCGCAAATGTTCCAGGATCTTATCCGTACTGGTGATCTCTGCTTTGATCACAATCTCATCCAGGAAAGTCATTCCCAGCATGCTCATGAATGCCCCGGGTACACCATGACCGGTGCAATCAGCAGCCACAATGACCAGCTTTTCATTCTTCAATCCCATCCAGTAGAAATCACCACTTACAATATCACGGGGCCGAAACAGAATGAAATGGTCCATGTTGTGTTCGTCCATCAGACGGTCAGGAGGCAGCAGAGCACGCTGGATCCGGCTGGCATATTCAATGCTGTCGGTAAGCTCCTCTTTCTGTTTCCTGATCTCTGCAGTTCTCTCCTCGATGATCCCCTCCAGCCTCAAATTTTCCTGTTTAAGCCTTCGTGTGTAAAGTTTAATAATGATGTAAACCAATAATCCGGCAAGGAGGATGTAAGCAATAAAAGCAACATATGTGGCATACCATGGCCGGAGAATGGTGAAGGAATAGAAAGCCGGGAGACTTTCATCACCATACACATTCCTGGCTTTCACCTGGATGGTGTAATCACCGAAAGGAAGATTGGTGAAATCTTTATATGCTGCAACATTCCACTCTGCCCATTCTTTGTCAAACCCCTCCAGCATATAACTGTATTTTAATTCCTCCTCCTGTTCAAAAAACGGAGCGGCCCACTTGAATTCGATGTTGTTATATCTGTGCTTGATCTCGGGCTGGGTGTTTTCAGCCTGCGTGAGCTGAATCTTGTATCTCCCCAGACCATTTTCCATGAAATTGGTTCCATTAAAAAGCAGGGAGTCATGATTGATAGAAACTCTTCGTATCAGTGCCTGGAAGGGAAGTGTATCGCTTCTGGTAAATGAGTTGTCAAAATGATAAAGTTCATTTGATTTTCCAAACCAGACACCTCCTTCCGGATCACTGAAGATCACATCGGTGGAGGAGTTTTGCAAACGCTGGAAAGGTTCCTCCTGGATTATTTCCAAACCATTGTCATTTTTCCGGGCCACCAGCTCACTCCATCCAGTGTGTTCATTCTCAAAGGAGTACCAGTAATCTCCCTCCCGATCTTTGATAAAAGCCATAATAAAATTGCGGCCCGGTGGAAGTACTTTGTTATAAATGGTATCCCGGTAGATGGTGTCCCTGAAGTAATTGTAGCGGTAAAATCCATCTGCTGTTCCCAGCAACAGCTCTTCCGAATTAGGATCTATAAATACCTGGTTCTTTTCGAGGGTCGGTAACCCATCTTCCTCAGAAAAGAATTTCATAGTGGCATCATTGATGCGTGAGATATCGATACGGATCACCCTTCTGGTGGTGCTTGCCCACAGGTATCCGTATTTGTCTATGACCATTTTTAGCAGTAATTCATTGGGCAGATTTACAACCCTCATGATCTCTTTAAACTTTCCTCTGGTGTATTGCAAACCAACAACCTGTATTCTGCCTGTGTAAATGATATCGGGATGTTTGGGATCCTGAGCCAGGTGCCGGCCCACATACTCTTCACGTTCCTGCAATCCTTCATGTGGATTGATTACAAGATCCTCAAGTAAGGAGACATTCATCTGTTTGTCCACCACAAAGGTTTCGGTTTCAGAGGAGGCAATCAATAGTTCCACATTTGGAGAGGGTTTGAATACATGTAAGTGCCAGATAGTCTTATCACGAGTTTCTGGTACAGGTATAAATCTTGTGGAGGTGGAAGTGGAGTTCTTAAAATAAAGTCCGCTGTATGTTGAGATAAACAGCTTTTCGTTGAAGTTAACGATATCGAGGATGAATCCTTCAAATCCAGACGCTTCAGTAAATTGCCTGAAAGGATTGTAGGTCTCAAGTTTACTGACACCTATCAAATTGGTAAGCCATAGTGGGCCTGTCCCTTTCAACTGGTCATTGGAGTAGACAAATGTAATGTCTTCATCGATTAATCCCTCTGCCTTCGAGAGGATCTCCCTGGCTTTTCCATCCCGGTTAAGGATCACCAGTCCATTATATAGACTGGATACCACGAAATCATCGTTCAGGGACCTGACATAGGTAATGCCTCCATTCCTGAAATGGTCTTGAAGGCCTGGGTCAAGAAAAGAATAATCTACCGTACCTGACTTCTTATCAAACAGATAGACTCCTTGTTGATAAGTCCCCGCAAGTAGTCTGTTTTCATCATACTCTACCAGCCCTGTAATGACCATCTCCTTGAAAAACTCTCCACCATTGACCGTTACAAATTTGTTCTCATCATACCTCATCAATCCGCTGCCAAAATCTGAGACGAAGAGGGTACTGTCAATAATAAAGGAGAAATAGGTATACTCAGGCGTCTCTAATATGGATAGTTCATCCATCTCCCGATTGAAAATGAAGATCTTGGAATATGTACAAAAATAGACTTTCCCATTGTGATCATAAGTTCTCCACACTCCCGTGAATGGATACTTTTCCTGGTCAATAGTATCAGAAAGGGATCGATAATGCATATTCCCGACGTTATCAGGGGCCAGGTATCCAAATTCAGATTCGCCACCTACATAGACTACTCCGTCATCTCCTGTTTCCAGCGACCTGATAATGGGATCGTTAGGAACAGGAATGCGACGCCACTCTACCCCGTCATATTCAAGAACACCCTTGTCATTGTTTCCAAAGTACATTACGCCCCGGGCATCTTGGGTTATGCACCAGTTCTGTTCACTTCCACCGGTTATGGAGTGTTTGTAATTGGTGATCATCGGGACACCATAATTATTAGGTTGAGCCTGGAGGGTGCCTGATACCACCAGACACATGAGGAATGATATAACAGCAGTACGAATGCCCATAAGCGTGACTTATAACTTCCTAAAATATTGAAAATATATGGTTATGCCCCTATGAAAAAAATCTTTTTTTCCACCATCTGCGCAACCTAAAACTGATAATATGGTTTACTATTTAGCCGGGAATTTGCTTAATTGCGGATATGCGAAGAGTGGTCAACCTATATTTTATCGGTTTTTATCTGATTTTTGGGACTATAATTTCAAGTGCTCAGCAGCCAGACATTAAACTTTCAACAGGGGGAGAAGCCCATGGGAATACGCTTGTTTTCGAAGGGAATCAGTTGATTTTCCGGGGAGAGATCAATCACCTTGAATTAAGTGCCTTTGAAGATAGAAACGACTTTGTCTCCATTCAGATGCCCGGGTACTTTTTAACCGGTAAAACCGGCGCTCCCGCACTTCCACAGAAGACAATGTTGTTTGAAGCAGGTAAAGGGGAGGTGACCGGGATTCGGATTGACCATCTGGATTCTGTTATTTTCGATCTCCGACAGCTTGGTATTGATGCCAGGATCTCTCCATTTATGCCTTCGGCCAGAAAAGGTGCACCTGCTGAAAATATTGAAGTGGATGGTGTGGTTTACGGTGCAGATCGGTGGACTGGCGGGCCCCTGGTGACAGTGGCTTATGAAGGGGTGATGAGGGGGCTGCCCATGAGTACGCTCCATTTTAGTCCCATCTGCTACAATCCGGTCAGGAACCTGGTTAAGATCTATTTCAATGTTACGTGCACCATTGAAACCATTGATCTGGTGAACCGAAAGTATATTCCTTCACGAGCTTTTGAAGGGCTTTTCGACCGGGTGATCAGACGCAATGATCTGAGGACAAAAAAAGCACTGTTTACAGAGGAGCCCATGACCCTGGTGATCCTCTCCGATACCCTTTTCAGGGAGACACTACAGCCTTTCATTCAGTGGAAATCACTCAAAGGCTTCAATGTGGTGGAGGCTTACCGGCAGGAACCGGAGGTGGGAAGTTCCAGGGAGACCATAAAGTCCTACCTGGATGCACTCTATACCCAACCTTCAGAAGGTATGGCACCGCCCACCTATTTACTAATTGTGGGAGATGTGGAGCAAATCCCCTTGTCTCAATCATCAGGAGAGATCACGGATCTCTACTATACCACCTATGATGGGGAAGGAGATTACATACCCGATCTCTTCTATGGCAGGATCTCGGTGACCTCTGTGGAACAACTGCAGGCGGTACTGGACAAGGTACTTGAGTACGAACAGTATCAGTTTCCAGATCCCTCTTTCCTTGATGAGGCTGTGCTGATCGCCGGGGTGGATGGTACATTTGCCAGCAGGCATGGCAATGGTCAGATCAACTATGCCCATGACCATTATATCAACGAAAGTAATGGTTTCAATGCCCATACATTTCTTTACCCTGAGTCGGATACCAGTGACAGACTTATCCTGGAACTTATTTCGGGCGGGGTAGGTTTTGTAAATTATACGGGGCATGGACTCTATGACAGGTGGATCGATCCCACTTTTCATCAGAGTGACATTGAAGGGTTGGAGAACCTGGGAAAATACCCGGTAATGATCGGGAATGGTTGTGAGACAAATGTATTTAACCTGGGGGAGTGTTTTGCCGAGGCATTGATACGGGCGCCGGGAAAAGGGGCGCTGGCCTATATTGGTTGCACCAACGATTCCTATTGGGATGAGGACTATTTCTGGGCGGTTGGTGTTGGCCCCATCGTTGCAGCCCCAGTGTATGAGGAGTCCTCGCAGGGATATTATGACAAAGTATTTCATTCTCACGGGGAGTCCCGCGAAGGCTGGACCCCTTCCCTGGGGGAGATGGTATTTGGAGGAAACATCTCAGTTCAGCAGAGCAACAGTTCGCGGAAAAAGTTTTACTGGGAGATCTACCAGCTGGCAGGGGATCCCTCCATTATTCCGTGGTTTTCTCAGCCAGATACCCGGGATGTATTTTACCCTGAATTGCTGCCGGCCGGGTCACACCGAATGGATATCACCTGTGCTCCTTTCGATTATGTGGCGCTGTCACAAAACGGCGTGCTTCTTGATGCGCTTCATGCCTCTGAAGAGGGTTACGCAACACTCTATTTTCATGACACGGTCATGAGTGGAACACTGGACCTTGTGGTTTCGG
>Ga0209013_10001282_pt1 | contig 23167 bp, 18 predicted proteins | sample Cruoilmetagenom2_FD_187291 | JGI IMG/M metagenome (GOLD analysis project Ga0209013, IMG submission 187291) | Oil polluted marine microbial communities from Coal Oil Point, Santa Barbara, California, USA - Sample 2 (SPAdes) (version 2) | ecosystem: Environmental > Aquatic > Marine > Oil seeps ... | reverse complement strand
TCCGACAGGACAGTAGGGTAAAAACCAATTCTGTCCTAATTATTTCACTCAAGCCGTTAGGGCTCCTACTTTCTCCTACAGTCGAGAAAGTAGGCAAAGAGTCCGCCGACTGCAGCACTCGCTTACCCACATGCGATTTGAATCCTAAACGGCAAAAACTCCCTCCGGTCAAACAGCTTGCCGTTTTTAACGGCTTCTTCATCGTGTGGGTCCCAAGCTGCGTTACTGATGTCGGAGTTTAATGCGTTTAATTATCTTGTAAATAAAAATCAAGCCCCTCCTACTAAATAAAGTCCCAAACTTCACTGGTAGCCTAGCTTATATTTCGTTTCAAGTTATTATTTAGGACGCTATTGGATAAAAACAATCTTTTTTTATTATCAGAATTCGAAGTCAGAATATTAACTGCTAAGCAAAACAAATCATCCGTGAAAATTCGTTGCATTCGTATTATTCGCGTTCCATTTACTAACTTTACACCGCAATAATAAAATCTTACAAATGATAACATCAGACCAGCTAAAAAGTTTAGCGGAGCGCACGGAAGCGCTAAGGAGGTATCTTTGACGTTGATGCCAAATTAATTCAGATACAAGAAGAAGAAATGAGAACCCAGGCTCCTGGGTTTTGGGATAATCCCAAAGAAGCCGAAGTTCAAATGAAAAAAGTTCGCGGACTAAAAGTCTGGGTAGAAGCTTACGAGGAAGTAAAAGAGTCTATAGATGATTTAGCCGTTTTGTACGATTTTGCCAAAGAAGGCGAAACCACTCCCGACGAAGTAGAGGAACAATTTGCAGTCACTCAAAACCTAATTGAGAAGCTGGAATTGAAAAATATGCTTCGAAAAGAAGAAGACAAGCTAGGCTCTATTCTTAAAATAAATGCCGGTGCTGGTGGTACCGAAAGTTGCGATTGGGCCGATATGCTTTACCGCATGTACCTTCGTTATGGTGAATCGCATGGCTATAAAGTTCGGCAGCTGGAATATCAGGAAGGTGACGAAGCCGGAATTAAATCGGCAACTCTCGAATTCGAAGGCGATTTTGCTTACGGATACTTAAAATCGGAGAATGGAGTGCACCGTTTGGTTCGCCTCTCCCCTTTTAATGCCGCCAACAAGCGAATGACTTCCTTTGCTTCGGTATATGTTTATCCTGCCATCGACGATACCATAGAGGTAGAAATTAATCCTGCTGATATTAGCTGGGATACTTTTCGTTCGGGTGGTGCCGGAGGTCAGAATGTGAATAAAGTAGAAACCGGAGTGCGTTTACGACATGCTCCAACGGGTATCATCATCGAAAATACCGAAACCCGTTCTCAGTTCGGAAACCGCGAGAATGCCTTACGCCTTCTAAAATCGCAACTTTACGAACTGGAATTGAGGAAAAGACAGGAAAAAATCGATGCCATAGAAGGATCCAAAAAGAAAATTGAATGGGGATCGCAAATCCGTTCCTACGTGATGCAACCATACAAGCTGGTTAAAGATGTAAGAACTGGTCATGAATCGTCGAATGTTCAAGCTGTGATGGATGGCGATTTAGATGGTTTTATTAAGGCATTCCTCATGGAATTTAGCGCCGAAGAAAAATAAAATCGTGCAGAGACGTAGCATTCAATACAAGAGACGTAGCATTACAATACAAGAAGACGTAGCATTACGATACAAGAGACGTAGCATGCTACGTCTCTACTTGCTTGCTTTCGGCTTAAACATCCCTCCAATCAATACACCAAATAACAATCCGTATGGAATCATGGTGTACCAATTCGATTGAATCGGGCACGTACCGCTGGGGCAACCAACATAGTTCCAGTACAGATAACCGCCCAATATACCAAATAGGCCTCCTATTATTTCGTATTTTCTTTTCCTGATAAGATTCTTCATATTATTCCTTTTTATTCAAACCTAATCAAAAAATCGACAATTTAATGTCGCTTAACGGACAAAGTAAAATGTAGCGAAAATAGACGTAGCATGCTACGTCTCTTCTGAAACATAAAAAAAAAGACTGTGCAGATATGCTACACAGCCTTTACTTGTCTTAAATCATTCGAATATCTTTATTTCTGCTTACACTTCGCTTTCTTTCAGATCGCGCTTTTGCGAGGCTAATCTATCACGAACCTCCGTATTATTTCTTTCGATCAGTTTCGAAAGCAATGCTGCAAACACCTTAAATTTATCAGCATTTGCCTGTCCCATTGCAGCCACATAAGGGCAAAATTCAGTATTGATAATGTTTCTCAATTCATTTGCAATAAAAGTGGCCGATTTAGATTTATCGTGCTCCATTCTATCCTCTAAATTTGTCGCGAAAGATGAATCGAATGCTGCCTGAGAATCTTCCAGATTCCGTACTAATCCATTTAAATCGTGAATGGCACTTCTATCTGCCACCAATCCGTCTGCATTTAAATCGCTCAACAGGGCCTTCACATCAATGGTTTCTTTTGAAAATGATTCCGCAATCATATTCATTCCATAACGATCCAAGACATCCTTCACTTTTAAAGCTCTTTTCTGTGCAGGACTTTCCCTTCGGATACATTTGGCTTCCACCTCATAAAAAATGGCACGAATATCCAAATCACGAAGTTCGTCTTTTGCCTGTAAATCACTTGCAGCCCATCCTGCTTTAATTTTTTTTATCAACGCTTCGGTTCTTGCCGACAATTTCTCATAAGTAATCGTGAAATAAGAATCCTCGGTGATACCTCCCTTATTATTTAGATTAATGATTCCAACTCCTACCGATGCGATCTCGCTAATGTTAGATTTTGAACTAATTTTTTTCATTTGTTTATTAATTAGATGATTTGGTCAGATAAAACTGATCTCAGTTGAATAGGTTTCTCTTTTACAGATTTAAAATCGCTTCAAATGCATCAATTCTATAAGACTAATTTGTTAAATAATTTAAGACCTATCTAAACTATAAATAATATCCTACACAATCAAGCCCTAAACAATTAATTATGAACATCTATAAAATCACATACGTGTTTCTGTCTGCGAATTGGCTTATAATTATTCGATCACAAAATATTCGCCCTTTATTTTCAAGCATTACATATAATTTGAGTAAAAAATGAAAATAGGTGTTTTTCAGGCTCCTTATTTATGAATTATTTATAACACTTTCGCCTTATCGGAATCGCCGGTGAAGCAACTTTTTGCTTTTTCACCTTATCGGAATCGCCGGTGAAGCAACTTTTTGCTTTTTCACCTCATCGGAGTCTCCGATGGATCAACTTTTTGCTTTTTCTCCTCATCGGAGTCTCCGATGGAGCAACTTTTTGCTTTTTTCCCTCATCGGAGTCTCCGATGGAACAACTTTTTACTTTTTCTCCTCATCGGAGTCTCCGATGAAACAATTTTTTGCTTTTTCTCCTCATCGGAGTCTCCGATGGAACAATTTTTTACTTTTCTCCTCTCAAAATGAAAACAGGAATCCCACCAATTAAGCCGTTCAAAGTCTTCTGTTTTTTAGTAAAGCCGTATATTTGTACTCACAAAACCAACTGATCGACAAATACACGATGTTAAAGATTTACCACAACCCGCGCTGTGCCAAGAGTAGAGCCGGTTTAAAATATTTACAGGACAAAGGCTTAGAACCTGAAATCAGATTATATTTAAAGGAAGAATTTACCGAATCGGAACTTGCCGATGTTTTAATGAGAATGAATAAAGCTCCTCAGGAAATCATTCGCACGCAAGAAAAGATCTATAAAACAGACTTTAAAGGAAAAAACTTTAACCGCGACGAGTGGATCAAAATCTTAATCGAATACCCTAAACTAATTCAACGCCCCATTGTTGTAAGTAAACACAAAGCAATTGTTGCTGATCCTGCTGAAAATATGGAAGCAATCATGTAAACAAAAGGCTTTGCTACTGTATAAATTATGCTGCGCCATGTAATTTGGCATATCAGCTTTTCGTTTTCCGCTCTACAAAAAAGATGGAATGATGAATTGTTTTGCAAAAATCTATTTACCGATGAACAAATTCGCAAAAATCTATTTAATCATGCTCTCACTTTTATCTGCTGCTTGCGATCCTTTTCAAACCAGAATTGGAGAGGAAGTTTCCTTATACCAAAGTGCCAATCTTCAGGATTTCAACTTCCCGGATACCCTAAAGGTAATGACCTGGAATATAAAATTTGGCGGTGGTCGCATCGATTTCTTTTTCGATTGTCATGGCGATAGAGTAATTATGGAAAAATCGGAAGTGCTCGACAATATGCAGCTGCTTGCCGAAAAAATCCGTGAAGTTAATCCTGATATTTTATTTGTGCAGGAAGCCGATGTTAATGCAAAACGAAGCGCCTCCATCGATCAGGTGCAATATCTGCTCGATCATACCGATTTAAATTACGCAGCTTATGCCTCGCAGTGGAAAGCCAACTATATCCCAAGCAAGGGAATCGGAAAAATGGATTCGGGTAACGCCATCCTATCCAAATGGAATTTTACCAACGCAAAAAGAATTGCGCTTCCGCTGATAAAAGAGCAGGACTTTATTGTCCGCTATTTTTATCTGAAAAGAAACTTTCTGGAAGTACAATTAGAACATGCTGACAAAAAATTACTCCTACTAACCACCCATGCATCGGCTTATGCCAAAGACAATACCAAACAAAAACAATTGGAGATAATAAAAGCTTATACTGATTCTCTAAACAAAAATAATGAGCTTTTTATTTTGGGCGGTGATTTTAATTCCATGCCTCCCTACAGCAAGCAAACCAGTAATTTTGATGATTCGGCTTGTAGCGATGGCGATTTAACGGCCGACAATTACAGCGCCGAAACAGCGTGGATGATGCCTTTCTACAAATCCTATAGGGCAGCCATTCCATTAAACGATTATAAAAACAATAACGAGCAATATTTTACACATACAACAGATAAAAATGGCTTTTGGAACCGAAAGCTGGATTATATATTCACCAATGGTGCATTTTTTGAGAAAAGCGGTAAAGTCCTTCAACAGTGGATGCCTGTATCAGATCATGCACCTACCATTGTCGATTTTAATACAAAACAGATCTCTCCTACACACTAATAAACAACCTGTAGGAGTTAACAGTTATTTAATCGAACTCGTTTCATGTTCTAAAAGTAGGTTTTAGAACATTATTTAAACTTTTTGTAAATGATAAAAAGGCCTTATTTTTAGGCCCTAATTTTTAAACAGTTACAGTTATGGCAGATAATAAACTATTTAGTGATTTTACTCCACAAACCACCCAGGAGTGGATGGACAAAATCACTATTGACCTAAAAGGTGCTGACTTTGATAAGAAGTTGGTTTGGAGAACGAACGAAGGGTTTAATGTAAAGCCTTTTTACAGACTGGAGAACATGGATGATAAAGATTTCCTAAATGCTTATCCGGGAGATTTTCCTTACGTTCGAGGTAATAAAAAAGACAGCAATAACTGGCTGGTTCGTCAGGATATTGTTGTAGAAGATGTAAAAGCTGCAAATGCAAAAGCACTCGATATTCTTAATAAAGGTATCGACTCTCTAGGTTTTGTATTAAACTGGAAAGACCTTAGCAAAGATGATTTAGCTGCTTTATTAGATGGCATTTATCTTGATTGTGTTGAAATCAACTTTGAAAAATCTCACGCTTCGGTTGAATTGATTCAAAACTTTCAGGCAATTGCTACCAAAAAAGGAATCGCACTTGATAAAATTCAAGGTGGTGTTGCAATCGATCTTCTATCAGGATATAATACCAACGGAAACTTTTGTCAGTCGGAAGAAAGCTCATTCAATTACTTGAAAGAAGCTGTTGTGGCTGCAAAAGAACTTACAAATTTTAAAGTTGTTGCAGTTGGAGGTAAATTGTTTAACAACGCTGGTTCTTCTATCGTTGAGGAATTAGGATTTAGTTTAGCTGCCGGTGCTGAATATATAAGCAAATTGATTGAATCGGGTATTGCAATTGAAGAGATTGCTCCTAAAATCCGTTTCAATTTTGCTACCAGCTCTAAATACTTCATGGAAATAGCCAAACTAAGAGCAGCTCGTTTGCTTTGGGCTTTCATCATGAAAGAATTTGGTGCTTCAGAAGAATTCTGTAAGATGAATATTCATGCCGAAACTTCGGATTGGAATAAAACAGTTTACGATCCATATGTAAATATGCTACGTACTCAAACCGAAACAATGTCTGCTGTTTTAGGTGGTTTGGATTCTTACACTGTAAGACCATTTGATGCTTCCTACGAACAACCAACCGAGTTTTCGGAACGTATTGCTCGTAACCAACAATTATTGTTGAAGGAAGAATCTCACTTTGGTACAATTGCTGATCCTGCTGCCGGTTCCTATTATATTGAATCATTAACGGAATCTATCGCTGAAGAAGCATGGAAACTATTCCTTGATGTTCAGGAAAAAGGTGGTTATTTGACTGCTTTCAAAGCAGGATTCGTTCAGGAAACAATTAAAGCTACTGCTCAGAAAAGAGATATGGCTATCGCTACCCGTAGAGAAAACTTCCTGGGCACAAACCAATTCCCAAATTTTGGTGAAGTTCTGGAAACAATTCCAGAGACTGTTCTTCTTCCTGAAGGTAAAGCTTCGGATAAAGCAGAATGCGAAACGCTTAAAACATATCGTGGTGCGCAGGCTTTCGAAATGCTTCGTAACAAAACTGACATTTACAGCAAAACAAATGGCCGTCCTAAAGTGATGATGTTCCCAATCGGAAACTTAAATATGCGTAAAGCCCGTGCTCAATTTGCATGTAACTTCTTCGCTTGTGCCGGTTTTGATGTGGAAGATCACAATGGATTTACTTCAGTAGATGAAGGTGTGAAATTCGTAACCGAAAAGAATGCTAAAATTGTGGTGGTTTGTAGTTCTGATGACGAATATGCAACTATTGTTCCTGAAGTTAACGAGGCACTTAAAGGAAAAGCTATTGTTGTTGTAGCAGGTGCTCCTGCATGTGCTGCAGAATTAAAAGCTAAGGGTGTTGAAAACTTCGTTAACGTGAAGTCTAACGTTCTTGAAACTTTAAAAGCATATCAGGTAGAACTTGGAATTTAATTAGAGGAGTTGCATGGTACCGACGTAGTATGCTACGTCTCTACAGTTTAAAACAAAAAAGAATGAAACCAAATTTTAAAAATATAAATATCAAGTCATCTACAAGAGCAGATCAAACTGCTTCGGAATGGGAGAAAGCCAATTCCATTGAAAAATCTTGGATGACACCAGAACAAATTCCTGTTAAGACAGCTTTTAACAAGGAAGATTTAGAAGGTATGGAGCACCTGAACTTTGTTTCCGGCTTACCTCCTTTCTTACGCGGACCTTATTCAGCAATGTATCCTTTGCGTCCATGGACAGTTCGTCAGTACGCAGGTTTCTCAACTGCTGAAGAATCGAATGCATTCTATCGTCGTAATCTTGCTGCTGGTCAGAAAGGTCTTTCGGTAGCATTCGACTTGGCTACTCACCGTGGATACGATTCAGATCATCCTCGTGTAATTGGTGATGTTGGTAAAGCAGGGGTTGCTATCGACTCTATCCTTGATATGGAGATTCTTTTCGATCAGATTCCATTGGATCAGATGTCAGTATCTATGACAATGAATGGTGCGGTACTTCCAGTATTGGCTTTCTACATTGTTGCAGGTTTAGAGCAAGGTGCTCGATTGGATCAACTATCTGGAACAATTCAGAATGATATCCTTAAAGAATTTATGGTGCGTAACACTTACATTTACCCACCAGAGTTCTCCATGAAAATTATTGCTGACATCTTCGAATTTACTTCTCAGAAGATGCCTAAGTTCAACTCTATTTCTATCTCCGGTTACCACATGCAAGAAGCAGGTGCTACAGCTGATATCGAGTTGGCTTATACCCTTGCCGATGGTTTGGAGTATTTGAAAAAAGGTGTTGCTGCAGGTATGGATATTGATAAATTCGCACCTCGCTTGTCTTTCTTCTGGGCAATTGGAATGAATCACTTCATGGAAATTGCGAAGATGAGAGCCGGTCGTTTGCTATGGTCTAAGATTGTAAAACAATTCAATCCTAAGAACCCTAAGTCGATGGCATTGCGTACTCACTCACAGACTTCGGGTTGGTCATTAACTGAGCAAGATCCTTTCAATAATGTTGGTCGTACTTGTATCGAAGCTATGGCTGCTGCTTTGGGTCACACTCAATCATTGCATACAAATGCATTAGATGAGGCAATTGCATTACCAACTGATTTCTCTGCACGTATCGCACGTAATACTCAGATCTATATTCAGGATGAAACTACCATCTGTAAAGCAGTGGATCCATGGGCAGGTTCTTACTATGTAGAATCATTAACTCAGGAATTGGTTGATAAAGCATGGGCTCATATCGAAGAGGTTGAGAAATTAGGTGGTATGTCTAAAGCAATTGAATCTGGTATTCCAAAACTTCGTATCGAAGAAGCTGCTGCTCGTACTCAGGCTAAAATTGATGCCAACACTCAAACTATCGTTGGTACCAACAAATATCGTTTGGAGAAAGAAGATCCATTGGATATCCTGGAAGTGGACAACACAGCTGTTCGTACTGCTCAGATTGAACGTTTGGCTAAGCTACGTGCTAACCGTGATGAAAAGGCCGTACAAGCTGCTCTTGAAGCCATCACTGCCTGTGCAAATGGTGGAGAAGGTAACTTATTGAATCTTGCTGTTAAGGCTGCACAATTACGTGCTTCCCTAGGTGAGATTTCAGATGCATGTGAAAAAATTTGTGGAAGATATAAAGCCGTTATTAGAACCGTGTCAGGAGTATATTCATCGGAATCGAAACAAGATGCTGACTTTACAAAAGCAAAAGAATTAGCAGATAAATTTGCAGAAATGACTGGACGTCGTCCTCGTATCATGATTGCAAAAATGGGACAAGATGGTCACGACCGTGGTGGTAAAGTTGTTGCTACCGGGTTTGCTGATATGGGATTTGACGTGGATATGGGACCTTTGTTCCAGACTCCAGAAGAATCTGCTAAGCAAGCCGTGGAAAATGACGTACACTTCGTTGGTGTTTCTTCATTAGCTGCTGGTCACAAGACTTTGGTTCCTGCTATTATTGAGGAATTGAAAAAACTTGGCCGCGAGGATATCATGGTAACTGCAGGTGGTGTTATTCCAGCTCAGGATTATGACTTCCTTTACGAATCAGGTGTTGTAGGAGTATTTGGTCCTGGTACCAAAGTTTCTAAATGTGCTATCCAAATGTTGGAAATCCTAATAGAGCAGTATCAAGACTAATTTTGATATTATCACTATATTTAAAGGCAGGGAGTTTTTTACTTCCTGCCTTTTCTCTTTCGATTAAATTAAATCGCTTAAATAAAAATCGAGCAAGTTAATAAGCAATAGTATTGCTCTAACTAATATGAATAAATCAACTTTAATCTGTCAAATTAAATCCCCATGAATAAATTCGTATTCATTCTTTTGTTTTCACTTTTCAGCATTGGAGCATTCTCTCAAAACAAAACAATAATAGATGCCCGAACTCATAAAAAAATACTAAATGGCAGCCTAAATACAGATGCTTTTAAGATGGATATTTGCAGGGAATGGTATGCTCCGGAACACCAATCATATAAAATAAAATCACGAGTTTTACGCCAATTAAAACAACAAAAGTTCGATGATATAAAGATTCAATTAGTTTTAGGTTCCTGGTGTCATGATAGCCACGTGCAAGTACCACGATTCATCAAAATATTAGAAGCAATTTCCTTTCCATCCGAACAATTGGAAATGAACGCTCTGGACACTTATAAACATTCATCCGATTTCGATGCAAAAGCAAATGGAGTGACTAGAGTACCAACCATCATTATCTATAAAAAGGGTGAGGAATTAGGACGCATCGTTGAACATCCTAATAAAAGTTTAGAAAAAGACTTACTCCGTATTCTTTCCCATAAATAATACTAAAATAATCCCCCTATTCATCATCCTTTAATACTGTAAAAAACTCCGAAATTTCAACTTTTAGCATTTGCCTAAATATTCTTTTCTATCCGGAAAGGCTAATTTTTAGAGTTTTACAATTTTACCTGATTAATAACAGTTTTTCTTATACGAAAAGCCTCTTTTACCTTATTAGGCAAAGTGAACTAAGACTGTTTTAACTCACGTTCAGACTGATAGGCTAAATAGAATTTGAACTTTTTAAAATTTTTATCGTAAATTGAATTTGAGTTAATTATTCTTAAACTAAAATATTACGATATGTCAGCATTACTTGTAATTTTAGGTTCCTTGTTATTTACCAGCCTTATTGCTCTCCATATCCATAATGAAAATAAGCTTTCCAGAAGAATCGAAAAAGCGGGGTATTACGTGCAGGAGCTATTAGATCAAAATGAGATTAAACACATCGATCTGGAGAAAAAATTCGAAACTTCTAGTCTTACCACTCAAATTAGAATCATAGAATATTACTTGCATGCACTCGACAATTCATACAAGGACTTTGGTATGAAGAAAAGTGTATTTCAACGCATTCTAAAAATAGAAAGTGTATTGACGGAATATGGATATCAAAATGAACTGAACCTTATTTAATACTGGAAAGCGAAAAACATTCATCTACTCTAACTCCTTTATTGGTTTGTATCAAACTACAGCATTCGTTTAGTATATCATGCTGAAAAAATAAAAAATAATGGTTCTTAACGGCTTCCTGAAGAAAACTTTCTTTTTCGCTTAAAGATGCTGTAGGATTCAAATCGTAACTTGCTAACCATTTTACCGGAACATTTGCTACTGTTGGAATAAAGTCTCCTGCAAACACAATTGTTTGATTCCCTTTTTTAAGAATTGGAATCATCAATCCTGGCGTGTGACCATCGAAAAAGCGAACTTCTAAATTTGGGAAAAGCTCTCCTTCTTTTTCAACAAAACAAAGTTTTCCTGCTTCCTCAATTGGCATGATATTTTCATCGAAAAAAGCATCACTCTCCCTAATATTTGGATTTTTATAATTCTCCCAATGCCTTTTACTTACCCAATGTATTGCATTAGGAAATACCAACTCATATCCTGTTTTTGTATTATTCCATTTTACGGCTCCTCCACAATGATCAAAATGCAAGTGCGTGAATACAACATCCGTGATATCATCGACTGAAAAACCTGCATTCTTAATTGAAGAAACCAAACTCGCATCTCCATTCAATTGCTGATGTGCAAAAAAAGTTTCATCCTGTTTGTCTCCTGTTCCATTATCAATTAGGATCTTACGATCCCCATCAACAACCAACATGCTTCTCATCGCACAATTGCAATAGTTATTCTCATCGCATGGATATTTCCTACTCCACATTACTTTTGGAACAACACTAAACATTGCTCCTCCATCGCACATAAAGTTTCCGGTTTCTATATTGAATAATTCCATCTGTGTTCTTTTTAATTCTATTATCTTTAAATGCGTAAGCAAGCTTAAATTCCCTGTTTACACAAATTACAGATTCAAAAATACAATATTATAAACGATTCTCCATGAAGGTTCACTTTATCGCAATAGGCGGAAGTGCAATGCACAATTTAGCTATAGCATTGCACAAAAAAGGATTTACAGTTACAGGTTCTGATGACGAAATTTTTGAGCCATCAAAATCAAGATTGGCTAATTATAAGCTATTACCCGAAAATGGGGGTTGGTATCCTGAGAAAATAACCACAGACATTGATGCAATTATCCTGGGAATGCACGCTCGACTGGATAATCCGGAACTTATTAAAGCTCAAAATCTAGGAGTAAAAATCTTTTCATATCCTGAATATATTTATGAACAGACAAAAGATAAAATCAGAGTTGTTATTGGAGGAAGTCATGGTAAAACAACAACCACCTCTATGATAATGCATGTTTTGAAAGAAAACAACATAGACTTTGATTACATGGTTGGTGCACAAATTGATGGTTTTGACACCATGGTTAAGCTAACAAAAAAAGCGAAAATAGCTATTTTTGAAGGTGACGAGTATTTATCCTCCCCTATTGATCGCAGACCAAAATTCCATCTCTATCATCCAAATATCGCACTACTTACAGGCATTGCATGGGATCACATCAATGTTTTTCCCACTTTTGAAAATTACACTTCTCAATTTAAAACGTTCATTGATCTTATACAGGAAAATGGAAAGCTAATTTATTTCGAAGAAGACAAGGAGATTCAAAAAATTATCACAAAACGAAGATCAACTATTGAATATATAGCTTACAACACCCACCCTTTCTTCATCGAGCAAAACAAAACCTTTCTGAAAACAAAAAATGGAAGCTACCCGCTTTCAATATTTGGAACACACAATTTGCAAAACCTAATGGGAGCCTATCATATATGCAAATATCTAAAATTATCGGACAATCAATTTTATTCTGCTATCCAGTCTTTTTCGGGAGCTGCAAAACGACTACAGATATTAGCAGAAAATGAAAATTGTGTTGTTTTTCAAGATTTTGCTCATTCCCCATCTAAACTAAAGGCAACTACAGAAGCAGTCAAAAAACAATATCCAAATCGAAAATTAATTGCCTGCATGGAATTGCACACTTTTAGTAGTTTGAAAAAGGAATTTCTCCCACAGTACAGGCATTCTATGGATATGGCCGATGAAGCTATTGTTTATTTTAATCCCAAAACAATAGAACAAAAAAAATTAGAATCAATTACAAGTGAACAGGTTGCCACAGCATTTGGAACTGAAAATTTAAAAGTTTATACCAATTCGGAAGAAATGATTCAGTATTTGCTAAACATGAATTTTCAAAACTCAAATGTTCTATTGATGAGTTCTGGAAATTTTTCCGGAGTGAATCTTCCTACTCTAGCCGAAAAAATTAAAGAAAAGAACTAAGAACTTACATCTGGTAATTTAAAAACCAATGTTTTGCAAGCTTTTAAATAAATGCTACTTTTAGCTTATAACTGACTCCAAATGCGGTAAAATCATGCTACCATTATTCAGAAAACTTTTATGTATTCTTCTCTTCTTCCCTTTGCTAAGTAACTGGGGAATAGCTCAGAATAGAATTCAAAAAGCAGAAGAATTATTATCAGCAACTAAGGGCGAAGAACGAATTGCATTATTGGGTGAGTTAACAAAACTTTATTGGAAAACTAATCCTGATAAAAGTATCGAATATGCCAAGGAAATTGTAATCCTTAATTCCAATAATATGGAAGCAAAGGCCGAATCTCTATATTACCTGGGAAATTTATATCGGAAAATCAACAACTACAGACTAGCACTTGATTGTCATACACAGGCACTTAAAATAAGAAAAACCAATGCTGAACCTATTGCTCTCTCTGCATCTTACAATAATATTGGAGAAATATACAAAATCCTTAGTAAATTCGATAAGGCGCTCCTGAATTTTAATTCCGCATTAGAAATCAGAAGAAAAGAGGGAAATGAAAAGGACATAGCTTACACGCTTAATAATATTGGAAGTTTATATTGGTTAAAAAAAGATTACTCAAACGCCTTAGAATTTTATTTAAAATCCTTAGAAATAAGGTTGAAGTTAGGCGACAAAACAGACATCGCCTCCTCTTTAAACAACTTAGGTAATGTCTATAAAAACCTCAATAAATACAATAAAGCTTTAGATTATTATAATAAAGCATTAGAGATTAGAAAAGACATTGGGGATAAATCTCTTATAGCCTATACCCTAAATGACATAGGTGGAATCTACTGGCGACTGAATAATTATAATGAATCTCTTCGCTTTTATAATCAATCATTAGAGATACGTAAAAAGTTGGGGAATCGACGAAATATTGCTTCTACACTTAAAAATATTGGAACGGTTTATAAAGATTTAAATGAATTGGATTTTTCACTAAAACATTATAACGAATCTTTAAAGATTTATAATGAAATAGCTGACATTAAAGAACAAGCGAATGTATTTTCTCTAATTGGAAACCTCTATCAAGCTTACAATAACTTTGACAAAAGTCTGGAGTATCATAAAATTGCATTAAACCTGCATCAAAAATTAGGCAACATAAAAGGAATCGCTTATTCTTCTAATAGTATTGGGAAAATCCTAATGGACTATTATAAAAGTGAAGAAGCAGAAAAATTTTTACTAGAAGCTTTTAAGAATGCCAATTTATCCAATGATAGAAATTTACAAAAAGGTACTGCTGAAAATTTATTTGAATATTATTCCAACTTGGGCGATTATAAAAAAGCACTCCAATATTACCGTAATTATTCCAATACTCAATATGACAGTATTATGGATCAGTTGAGCAAAAATAAGATTTCTGAATTTGAATCTAAATACGAAATATCTAAAAAAAAGGATGAAATTAAAAGCTTAAAAGAATTTAGCCGAATGCAAGCTATTCTTATTTATCTATTTATCACTTTGATTCTTTCGGCAGGAATTATTGGTTACTTTGTAAAGAAAAACATCAGAATTAGGAAAGAAGCTACTGCGGCCCTTAAGGCCAAAAATGAAGAACTAAAAGATATAAACTCCAGACTTCAGGAGATAGATTTGGTATTAAGAGATTCTAATCTTACGATGGATAAAATTTTTAATATCATTTCAAATGATTTAAGAGAACCTTTTGATGATTTACAAAGAATAAGTACCCACCTAGTAGATAGTTTTAAAGAACCTGAAATTGCAAAACAAATTAAACTTGCTCAGGAAATAAGAGAGCTATCCTCCCATGTGAATGACTTGGTGGAAAATGTACTTCTGTGGTCAGCTTCGCAAGCAGGAAAAACTAAGTACATCCCCAACACATTCAATATCAAGGATGTTTTAAACCAATCAATTCAAATATTATCGGGTCCAATTATTGAAAAAAATATCAAAATCATATTCAATATGGATAGTAAATCAGTTGCATATGCTGATATCGCTGCCATTTCTGAGGTATTTAAAAATCTCCTTTCCAATGCTATAAAATTTTCTTATCCCGAAGGAAAAATAACCATATCAACTATCGAAAAAAAATATTGGATCGAATTAGAAATCTCGGATGAAGGAATTGGTATGAGTAAAACCAACCTGAATAAAATTTTTCGTTTAGATGGAAATTATTTGGCACTAGGCACAGCCAAAGAAAAAGGTGCTGGTGTTGGGTTGTTACTTTGCAAAGAATACATAATAAAAAATGGCGGAAAAATATGGGCTGAAAGTGAAGAAAGCAAAGGCAGTAGTTTTTACATTACTATTCCAAAATCCTCTAAAATGATGAAATCAGTACCAAAAGTCTCCATTTAGATCAATTATCTATGTCTAAAAAAAAGAGATACCGAAAGGGCATCTCTTTTCTACTATATGTTATTGATTACTTGCTCACTTTATTCACGAAATGATAATGACTACCATATCTTTCAAAGGCTGCTTTATCTAATTCTTCTCTGAAATCAGGATGTGCAACAGAAATAAGTGCTTTAGCTCGCTGTTGTAGCGTTTTTCCAAATAGATTAACCGCACCATATTCAGTAACAAACCATCTCATATTGTTACGTGTTGTAACAACTCCCGATCCCTGAATTAATGTAGGTGTAATTTTTGAAACTCCTTTACCTGTAACTGATGGCATTGCAATAATAGGTACTCCACCTTCGGATGCAGAAGCTCCGCGGGTAAAGTCAATCTGTCCACCAACTCCTGAGTAATGTCTGGTTCCAATTGAATCGGCACAAACCTGACCGGTTAAATCAATTGATAAAGCTGAGTTAATCGCACAAACCTTTGGATTCTGCTTAATTATATGAACTCCATTTGTGTAAGCAACATCCATCATTAAAACACCTGGATTATCATCAACAAAATCATAAAGTTCTTTTGTTCCCATCAAGAATCCGGCAACGATTTTACCTTTATCAAGTTTCTTATTTAATCCATTTACAACGCCACTTTCCACTAATGGAAGTAGTCCGTCTGCAAACATTTCGGTATGTACTCCAAGATTTTTATGATTTCCTAATTGGGCCAAAACTGCGTTTGGAATTCCTCCTATTCCCATTTGTAAACAAGCACCATCTGGGATTAAATTTGCAACATTTTTACCTATTGTAACTTCTAAATCAGATAGCGGTGCATTGCCATGCTCGACAAGAGGCGTATCATCTTCACAAAAAATATCAAATGCACTTAGCGGCATCATTGCATCACCAAATGCACGTGGCACATTTGGATTAATAATTGCAATCACTTTATCCGCTTCCTCAACTGCTGCTCTGGTACAATCAACTGAAGTTCCTAAAGAAACAAAACCATGCTTATCTGGTACACTTACTTGTACTACAGCCAAATTCACGTTTAAATATCCTTCGCGAATCAACAATTGAGTTTCACTCAAAAATACTGGAATGTAATCTGCAAATCCAGCCTGGGTTTGTTTACGAACATTTCCACCAACAAACAATGATTCCAAATTAAAAATACCTTCAAATTCTGGTTCAACATATGGTGCAGTACCTTCTGTATGAATATGCTGAATGGTAACATCGTAAAATTCGCCTTTACGACCTCTATCGCACATCGCACTAATAAATTTATGTGGAGTTGCGGCTACAGAATGTAAATGGATTCTATCGCCGGACTTTATCACCTTTGCTGCTTCCTCAAAAGAAACTGTTTTGATCTCTTTGCGCATCTTTACCCGGTTTTATTTTGATATTTATAATTTCAATTTCGCCGACTAAAGTAGTATATTTTTCAAGCGTTAAATCTGCTCTTCAACAGGAGTGCTATAGAACATATCTCCTATAAATATACTGGATAAGTTTTCGATTTTTAATTGGATGCTTCTGGACATGCCTTAATTTACATCTGTACAACCAATGTACTCGATTTCGAAACATTTATCCTTTTATTACTACTATAATTAAGGTATAAACAAAAGCAGCCGAGATTAAAACCCCGGCTACAAAACCCAAACATCTAATAAAACTTAAATAACAAAAACTATCAAACTATTATTTCTCTAACCCTAATATGTTGTATTAAGCAAACTATGCTACCAATACTTTATAAAAAATAATACCCTTTACTAACTTGTTAACCACAATATACAAATCAATTTCATATCAAGCAAATCAATAATGTTTATAGTCTGATAGATATTGTTTATATTTGACAGAATCAAAAAATCAAAGAATAAAATGATAACCATCACTCAATTGGAATATATTCTGGCAGTAGATACTTACAGACATTTTGCTACAGCTGCAGAAAAATGCTTTATCACTCAACCTACTTTGAGCATGCAGATTAAAAAGCTAGAAGAATTTTTGGATGTTAATATCTTCGACAGAACAAAACAACCTATCATCCCTACAGACGTTGGAGTATCAATAATTGAACAAGCAAGAATTATCCTTGGTGAGACAAGGAAAATCAATGACATCATTAAAGAACATAAAAACACAATTGAGGGGAATTTAAAAATTGGGATTATTCCAACATTGGCACCTTTTCTCTTGCCAATGTTTATAGGTGACTTTATTCGTAAATATCCAGCTATTAAAGTTGAGGTTGAAGAAATGGTTTCAGAAGAAATTATGCAAAGTCTTAAGAAAGATAAAATTGACGTTGGTATTTTTGTTACTCCAGCTAAGGATGAGAAAATTCTTGAGCAGCACTTATTTTATGAAGAAATGATGATTTATGCCCACAAGGATCACCGCCTTCTAAAACAATCTTTTATTGAAGTGAAAGACATTGCAACACCAGAAATATGGATGCTTGAAGATGGTCACTGTTTCAGAAATCAGGTGATTAATCTTTGTGATATGCATGACTTACAACATCAGGAATTACCTTTTGAATTTGAAAGTAATTCTTTGGAAACTCTAATGAAAATTGTGGACAAAGAAGGAGGATTTACCTTAATACCTGAATTAGCAACCCAATATTTGCCAATAGAAAAACTATCACAAGTAAAACGATTTTCAAATTTACATCCACTTCGTGAAGTCAGTCTGGTATATTCTCGTCATTATTCTAAACAAAAACTACTAAATCTTTTAGCTGAACACATCCAAAATATTATACCAAAGGAGCTTTTGAATAGAGATAGAGGCACAATTGTTGAATGGAGATAAAAATTTTATTCCTTAAATTGAATCACTTAGTTCAATTCCCATTAAAATCTATTCTTTTTTTCAAAAAAAGCTTTGTCGATTTAAATAATTATCTCTTTCTTTGCAGCGCTAAAGAAAAAAATAGGGGTCTTCCCTTCTTTCTTTTTCGAGTACTTTGAATAGTTTTGCTGCAAGTATTTGTGAAAATAAAATTTTGATATATCTTTGCAGCTCTGAAAAATTAGATGGTCCGTTCGTCTAGGGGTTAGGACGCCAGATTTTCATTCTGGTAACACGGGTTCGATTCCCGTACGGACTACTAAAATTTTGTGGCAAATAATATTTTTACCTTACCTTTGCTACGCATTTAATAATTAATGGTCCGTTCGTCTAGGGGTTAGGACGCCAGATTTTCATTCTGGTAACACGGGTTCGATTCCCGTACGGACTACCAAGATAAATAATTTAGATAACTTTAAGAGATGGCAAATCATCAATCTGCAATTAAAAGAATCAGACAGTCTGAAAAAAGAAGAGTACACAATAGGTATTTCGCAAAGACTGCCAGAAATGCTGTAAGAATGTTACGTGCTACAACAGATAAGGAAGCTGCTAATGAATTACTTCCAAAAGTTACTGCAATGTTAGATAAACTTGCAAAAACCAACATAATTCATAAAAATAAAGCAGCTAACTTGAAATCTAAATTAACAGTACACGTTAATAAGCTTTAAGGAATTATAACTCTATTTTAAGGGTTCTCATTTGGGAACCCTTTTTGTGCGTGTAGTAAATCCTTCTTTTCTTATTCCATATTATTTTATACGTTTATAAATAATTTCATCATTAGATAAATCGACCAATTACTTCTAAAAACAAATATTGTAATCTAAAAGTATTATCAAAACTGAAATTAATTTAAGATGCTAAATTATCACTAAGGTTATAGAATAAGAATGGAAGCATACACGAAGTTAAGTATTAAAGACTGGGCACTCGAAGATCGTCCCAGAGAAAAGTTAATGTATAAAGGTGTTAAAAGCTTGTCCTCAGCAGAGCTTTTAGCAATTATTATTGGAAGTGGCAATCGTAAACAATCAGCAGTTGAATTATCAAAAGCAATCCTATCTTCCTGCAACAACGATCTCAATCAACTAGCGAAAAAAACTATTCCTGAATTAATTAAAATTCCTGGTATAGGTGAAGCCAAGGCAATTAGTATTATCTCTGCCCTGGAGTTAGGTCGTCGGCAAAAAGCATTTTCCAGTAAACAAAAGCAATCCATTACTGGAAGTCAGGATGCATTCGAAATATTATCTCCTTACGTTGAAAACTTAGGACACGAAGAATTTTGGATTATTTACCTGAATCGGGCAAATAAAATTGTTGAGATCAAAAATGTTTCATCAGGTGGAATTACCGGTACAGTATTCGATATTCGTTTGGTGTTCAAAGATGCGCTAATGCTAGAAGCCACGAATATTATTCTATGCCATAATCATCCGTCTGGAAATTTACAAGCCTCCACTGCTGATAAAGATATCACACAAAGAACAATTGATGCCGGAAAACTTATGAATATTTCTATTTTGGATCATATAATTATAGCTGAGAACCAGTACTTTAGCTTTGCAGATGAAGGTCTAATTTAGTATAAAATAGCTTATAACATTTTTCGACAATTCCAACTGCTTAATTAGGGAATTATAACTACATTTGCGTTCAGCTAATTTTTAAATAATTAAACATGGTGGTTCACACAATTGGAGCTAATAACTCCCTCTTTAACCAATTTATAGCTGAAATCCGTAATATTGACGTACAAAAAGATTCCCTTCGATTTAGAAGAAATCTGGAACGAGTTGGTGAGATATTTGCCTACGAAATCAGCAAGACCTTAGAATTTTCTGTAAAATCTATTCAAACTCCACTAGGAGAGTCCTTAATTAATCTTCCAGATAGTGAAGTTGTAGTAACCTCTATCATGAGAGCAGGTTTGCCATTACACACAGGCATTCTAAATTATTTTGATGGTGCAGAAAATGCATTTATATCAGCGTATCGCAAATATACTGATGATGGTGAGTTCAAAATAAACTTTGAATATATTTCATCTCCTTCTATTGAAGGAAAAGTAGTAATTCTTGCTGATCCAATGTTAGCGACAGGTTCCTCCATGGAGTTAGCTTATAAAGCATTGCTTTCAAAAGGAACACCAAAACATGTGCATGTAGTTTCTGTAATCGCCAGTGAAAAAGGAATTGATTTGATAAAAAATAGTCTACCTAAGGAGAACACTACTCTTTGGATGGGTGCTATCGATAAGGAACTGAATTCCAAATCGTACATTGTTCCCGGTTGCGGTGATGCCGGAGACCTGGCTTTTGGAGCAAAATTAGGTTAAAAACGATAGTTTCTAATTAATACAGGCTGCCTTTTGCAGCCTTTTTTATTTTCTTAGCGTGTAAAATACATCTTTAAAAATACACAACGAACTTCATGTTTCTGGTACAAATCGTTTCACTTCCAATTTATCATCACATTCATCCATAATTTGTCCAATAGTTTTATTGAAAACAGGATGAACTAAATCCGACACAATCTCATTCAGTGGCATTAAAGCAAACATTCTTTCCTGTAATCTTGGATGTGGTAATTCCAATCTGTCTGATTGAAATATTTGCTTGTCGTAAAAGAGAATATCAATATCAATAGTCCTCTCACTATATCTATTTTTCTTTCGTATTCGCCCCATTCTCTGCTCAATAGATTGTGTTCTATCCAGTACTTGAACAGGACTTAAATCTGTCTCTGCAACAACCACCTGATTTAAAAAATTTAATTCATGGGTAAATCCCCAAGGTTCTGTTTCAAAAATTGAAGAAACTTGACTTATTTCTCCAATCTCAGATTCCAAATAATTGATAGAATCTTTTAATATCTTGACTCTATCACCCAAATTACCACCTATCAAGAATATTACTTTTGACATTTTTTCGATTTTTATCGGTAAAAGAAGCAAAGAAATCCTTGCTAACAAAATGTACATCGAAAATTTAGCCCCATTGAAAATTTTATCAGTTAAATTAAATATATTTGTTATTAACAATTTTCACCTAAACATTAAATTATTAGGCTACACAAATTAATTCAATAAAATCCGAAATAAATCAAATAATATGAAGAGCTTTTTCAAGTACACACTTGCCTCTTTTCTAGGCTTTATTTTTGGAGGAATTATCCTCTTTTTTATCGGTTTGATAATTGTTTCAGCAATTATAGCAAGTACTGATAAACCTACTAGTGTTAAGGATAAAAGTATTTTGGAAATTAAATTAAATAAGGAATTAACTGATCGTGGTTCGGATAATCCTTTTTCCAATTTCGACTTCCTGAATTTTAGCCCTGAAAATACCATTGGCTTAAATACGATCCTCAACAATATTGAAAAAGCAAAAACAGATGATAAGATTAAGGGAATTTATCTAAATGCAAGCTATATATCAGCAAATTTTGGAGGTATGGCATCCATTGAAGAAATTAGAGAAAAATTAAAGGAATTTAAAAAGACTGGGAAATTTGTACTCAGCTATAACAATTTTGGTTATTCGCAAAAAGGTTACTACTTAGCGTCCGTTGCTGACAGTATATTTATAAATCCCGAAGCAAGTATCTATTTATTTGGATTAGGAGGAGAAAGAACTTTCTATAAGACTTTTTTAAAGAAAATTGGTGTTGAAGCTCAGGTAATTCGCGTCGGGAAATACAAATCTGCAACAGAACAGTATTTCAGAGATAACATGAGTGACGAAAGCAGAGAACAAACGATGGCTTATGTCGGAGCTATTTGGAATCAAATCATCAATGGTATTTCTGAAGAAAGAGGTATCAGTACTGAAAAATTAAACCAACTTACCGATGAGCTGCGTATAAAAAATGCTGAGGATGCTAAAAATAATAAGCTAGTAGATGGGGTGATATATGAAGATGAAATGAATGCTAAATTGAAAAAACTAAGTGGAATTAAAGCCGATAAAAAACTTAGAATGATTAGCATGTCTAAATATGCAAAAGCACCTAATACAAATCACAATTTTTCAAAAAATAAAATAGCAGTAATTTATGCTTCTGGCGAAATCATCTCTAAACAAAGTGCAGCTTCAATAGGTCCGAAACTTGCTGTCTCTATTCGTAAAGTTCGTCGAGATTCTTCTATAAAAGCTATCGTTCTTAGAGTTAACTCACCTGGAGGAAGTGCCTTGATATCTGACATTATATGGCGTGAGGTGAACCTGGCAGCACAAACAAAACCGCTTATTGCCTCTATGGGAAATGTTGCGGCTTCAGGTGGCTACTATATCTCCTGCGCAGCTGATACAATTGTTGCCGACACAAATACAATTACTGGTTCCATTGGTATTTATGGATTATTTTTCTCTGGAGAAGATCTTATCAAGAATAAATTAGGATTCACTACGGATTCTTATGGTACAAACAAACATTCTGCATTTGGTGGCAGTTATCCTTTAATGCTTCCTGTTTCTTCCCGAAAATTTACCTCAAGTGAAAAACAAATTATTCAAGAAATAATAAATAAAGGATACGACACCTTTCTAACTCGTGTTGCTGATGGTAGAAAAATGACTAAAGAGGCAGTTCATGAAATTGCACAAGGAAGAGTTTGGTGTGCACAAGATGCTCAAAAGAATGGACTCGTTGATGTTTTAGGTGGATTAGAAGCTGCCATTAACATTGCAAAGGAAAAAGCTGGATTAGAGGATTTTAGAATAATTAATTTACCTAAAGAAAAAGAACCATTTGAAAGTTTAATTGAAGATTTCACTTCAAATGTAAAAACTAAAATTCTTAAAAACGAATTGGGCGAAAGCTTCCATTATTATGAACAAAGTAAGGATCTTATAAAACTTGGAGGAATACAAACCAGAGTTCCTTATAAAATTGACTTGAACTAATATTGTAAATTTAGATTGACAATTCATCCATTATTATAAAGTCAGCGACTTTTTTCTCGA
>Ga0209013_10001281_pt1 | contig 23170 bp, 18 predicted proteins | sample Cruoilmetagenom2_FD_187291 | JGI IMG/M metagenome (GOLD analysis project Ga0209013, IMG submission 187291) | Oil polluted marine microbial communities from Coal Oil Point, Santa Barbara, California, USA - Sample 2 (SPAdes) (version 2) | ecosystem: Environmental > Aquatic > Marine > Oil seeps ... | reverse complement strand
GGGTGCATGGGGAGAGTCAACATCGTCGTTTATCCCGGTGCCACCGGTAAACGCAATCCTGCCGTCAACCAGTAACAACTTGCGATGATTGCGATACAGTCCGCGGTTCGTGTGTTGCCAGACTATCCTGTAGAGGTTGTACAGGATGCTGTAGGAGGGTAACGGGTTGTAGTAAACGGTTTGAATACTCCGGTGTGCCAGTTGCTCGCGATTATGCGGGCCCAGTTTCTGGCTTCCGAAATCATCGAACAGCAGGTAAATCTGCACGCCGCGTTCAGCGGCTGCCAGCAAGGCATGGATAAAGCGATCGGCGACTGTGCCGGATTCGACCAGGTACATCTCCAGTAATACGGTCTGCCGGGCGGCATCGATGGCATTGAGCATGCGTGGAAAGAACGCTGCGCTATCAATGAGAATTTCAAAGTGATTGTCTTCCCGCCACGGAAATTTATAGCTCTGGTGTGAGGTCATGTATTAAGCCGGCATTATCGGGGGCAGACTGTGGAAGCCATGATGACATCATGAATGCCAATCCATCTCGCAACTCTGACTATAAGCAGGAAATGTGCGCCCCGTCACTTTTTCGGCCCCTTTCATTCAGGATCAGAAAAAATATCACCAAAATCCTGTGTAACCCCTCAAGGAAACCATGCTTGGGCCGTCTAATATTACAAGATTATTAACTACTAATGTTATTAAATACTGCACAAGTATTGGAGGTATTGAAATGTATTGGGATTCTTTAACTGCAACAGGGGTTTACGTGTCAATTCTCGTCAGCGTCTGTGTTGTCTATCTGTGCCGGAAGCAGGGTGCGTGTGCCCCAAATCGGCGTGAAGGTGGGCAGTGAATTTATTCCCTGGCCCCGTTGGGAACAGGAATTAACCAAACTGCCCCCGGAGTACATGCTTATTTACCAAGCTTGCGGGATATCCCGACCTGCAGCAGGTGCTTGCCGAATTTCTCGGTAACAGCGTCGATCGTTTTCAGCAAGCGTTTGTTGTCTTCCTGCCGTTCGGGCTGATCGAACAGGTCCGCCTGTGCTGGTTGGTATTTCTCCCAGCCGCTGATGCCTGTGCCAATGAGCCGCACCGGTTTGTCCGGCAATTTGCCATCGAGGAAAAGCTGCCATGACGTTTTGAGTATTTCGCGCTCATCACAGGTCGGTGTCGTGCGTGTGTATTGCCGCGTGTAGGTCTCGAATCCCTCGTAGCGGATCTTCAGTGTTACGACTGAACCTGACAAACCCTCCCGGCGTGCTGTCCTTGCCACATCGGCCGCCAGTCTGCGCAGCGCATCGTGCAGTATGGTGTGGTCCCGGATGTCGGTCTCGAAAGTCGTTTCTTTTGAAATACTCTTGCGGCGTTGTCCCGGCACGACCTGGTCCGAGGCGATTCCTAAAGCCTGGCGGTGAAAACTTGCTGCGGCCTTTTTTCCCAGGTGTTGCTCCAGTTGTGGCAACGGGACGGCGCGCAGCTGTTCCACCGTCCTGATCCCGAGTCGGCTGAAGATCTTCTGAGTCTGGCGTCCCAGTCCACGGAGGTTGGACACCGGCAGGGGTGCCAGGAAATCGAGGACCTGCTCCGGGGAGACCACTGTCAAACCGTCAGGCTTGTGATATTCCGAACCGAGTTTCGCAATCAGCCGGTTTGGTCCGATACCGACCGAGGCAGTCAGTCCCGTCCCGGTGAGGATACGCTGCTTGATTTCCTGCCCGATCGACTCCGGTGTTCCCAACAACTTCTCGAGTCCACTCACATCCAGGTAGGCCTCATCGATGGAGGCGGCTTCCACGACGGGTGCCAGGGTTTCAAGGATTTGAAAGACCTGCCGCGAGTGCCGTCGGTATTTCTCCATGTCCGGGCGCAGGAACACGGCATCCGGACAGCGCCGGAAGGCCTCGGAAATCGGCATGGCCGAGCGGATACCAAAGCGTCGTGCTTCATAGGAGGCGGCGGCGACCACGCCACGATGGCCGGGGAGTGCACCGACGACAACGGGACGACCCTGGTACTCGGGCTGTTCCCGTTGTTCGCAGCTCGCGAAGAACGCGTCCAGGTCCATGTGGGCGATCCAGCGATGGGTTTGTTGGGAGTGTGTCATGGGGTGATTATGACGGACATTGTATTCTACAAACCCTGACATAAAATAGCTTTTATGCAACGTGTTACCGAACCCGAGCTGATGGACGACCAGGCACAGTCCGAGGCCTATGCGGCGGCGGATTTTTCTGAGGCCCACAGCCGTATCGTGGATACTTTTGACCGCTGTTTTCCGGGGGAGGATGTTGCGGGACACGTCCTTGACCTCGGCTGCGGGCCGGGTGACATCTGTTTCCGCTTTGCCGCGCGCTACCCGGGCTGTTCGGTCATGGGTGTGGATGGCTCGGGGGCCATGATCCGGCTGGCCAATGCGCGCAAGGCGCGCGAGTCCGTGACGGGTGATCGCGTGCGCTTCATCGAGGGCCTGCTGCCCGGCGCATCAATCCCTGGTGCACCGTTTGCGGCGGTTATCAGTAACAGTTTGTTGCATCACTTGCATGAGCCGCAAGTGTTGTGGGCGACGATCCTCAAGCATGCATCCCCTGGCACAAAGGTTTACGTGGTCGACCTGTTTCGTCCGCAGACGGTTGCCGCGGCACAGGGATTGGTGGATGAATATGCTGCTGATGAGCCGGATATCCTGCGCAGGGATTTTTACAACTCGCTGTGTGCGGCATTCGAGCCGCATGAGGTCGTGACCCAACTGGCCACAGCGGGTCTTACCGGGCTGGCAGTCGACGTCATCAGTGACCGCCACCTGGCGGTACACGGGGTCCTGGAGATTAAACTTTAATTTTCGATTAATGCAGCCGGTCCTTGCCGGACAGGAAACGTTCGCGCTCCGGCCCGGTGGGTATCTCCTCGGCAAGCAACTGGTAAAGCTGGTCGAGGCTGCTGCTCTTGCGTATGGCCTGCCTGACCAGCACGCTCGCCATTGGTCCGATGATGAGGGCCAGCTGTTCCTGGACAATCTGCAGTATCCGTTTATCCAGATTGACCACAGGCTGTTCCTCGATGGTGGCCACGGTAGAGAGTGTATTGCCTGTTGTGGCTTCTGCCTGACTGCGCCTCTCCGCTGACAGGACCTCGTAGACATCGTGCTGGCGTACATGCTTGTCATTGTGCACCCCGATGTAGGCGAACATGCCCTGATTTTCATCCGACAGGCAGCTGACTATATCGTAGTAGGTGCGTGATACCAGCAGCTGGTTTGGTTGTGCGAAGCTCATGATCCGTTGCGCCGAATTGATGCCGTCACCGATGGTGTTGCGCTGTCCATTGATATCCTCGAGGATCTTGACCGGACCAAGGTTGATACCCATGCGTACGCTGTAGCAGGTTTCGCAGATCGCTTTTACATCGACAAACGCATCACGCAGGCCTATGGCGATATACAGTACTTCTTCAGGCGCCCCCAGGTAGCAAATGGCAGCGCCGTCCCCGGTATCGAGCATGATGCAATCCTCTTTGGGCAGGCTCCGCAGCGCGTCGCTGACCAGCGTGCTGAAACTCTGCTTGACCATCATCTGATGGTCGATCGAGTGCCTGGTGTATTCCACGACATCCATGAACAGTACCGTGCATAGCCAGGTACGGTTGTTGCGCGGCATGCCCCCGCCTTGGTGTTCTTCAGTCATGACCTATTCACTCAGCATTTTCATGGCTTTCTCGAGGCTGCGCCGCATGCGGTTGAAGGAGCGGCTCAGGTCCGCGATTTCGTCCTTGCCACTGACCCTGAATTCCGGTACCTCCATGTGCCCGGTGCTGACTTCGTCGGACACATGCGCCATCTCCCTGATCCGTTTCAGCACGAACTGGTTCAGCATGAGGTTGATGGCGATGAAAATGGCCGCGAATATCGCAACCAGCGACACCATGAAAATCATGAACTCTTTGCGTGCCTTGGTCAGTGGTACGGACAGGGGTATGCTGACGATCTGGCTGCCAACTACTTCATCGTGCTGCCAGCCGAAACCGTTGGCAGATCCGTACAGCCTGATCATGGTCTCCGGGGCGGCATCGGGCGTGCTGTGGCAGGTCAGGCAGTTCTTGTTGCTTATCCTGATCGGTCGCGCGTAGTACAACGATTTGCCCATGGGGGTCAGCCGTTCGCCGCTGATCTCGGTGGTCTCCGGGTTGTTCCTGAATAGCTGGATGATGTCCGTCTCCCAGTCAGTAGCATCGTCCCGTGGATTGGTCGGGTTCAGCGCGGCTTCCTTGTAGGTATATTCCGGATACGTCTCCCTGACGCTGTTGAAATTCTGGGTGGCGGCATAGGAGGGGACCGACTGTGGCAGGAATTCGCGCTTCATCTGCAGTGTCAGCAGCGGCCTGATCTCCTTGACCGTGTAGCCGCGAATCGCCATGGCCGCTTCCATCATCATGCCGGCGTGATTCAGGACCTCTTCACGGGCATGCTTGTGCAACACGCTATAGGAGATATAGCCGGCGATCATCAGGCCAAGAGAAAACACGGCGAACAGCACCAGATTGAACTTGGTGGTCAGTCTCATTCATACGCTCCCGGCCGCGATGCCTTTTTATGCAGGCGATTTGTCGCGGCATTCCTTGTAGTCATTATAGGCCCTGGTGAAACCTATGAGGCTGAAATCGGCCTCGTAACGCTGTGTGGCCGGATAGGTCGGCCAGAAGCGCAGATATACTTTTACTGACCGGCCGCGCACAAATTGCCCGATGATGGTGCTGCTGTTCCCGCTAAACAGCACGTGCTGCTCATCGACAACCGTATCTGCCGGTATAAAATCCCCGCCGTCCACTGCGAGTCCCACGTCCTCGAAGCCCGGGTCGATATTGGATTTTGTCCGGATCAGCAGACCGTCATCGGTCAGGCTGAGTTTCAGCCGGGTATCCTGGTAGCCATCGAAGAGGCTGGTTTCCCCGGTCTCCAGTACGCAGCCGCCGGTTTGCCCGACGGTCCATTCAGCCCGTGCAGCCACCGCTGCGGTACACAGCGCTGTCAGCAAAACGGTCCGCGCAATACGGCAGCCAGCGACACCAGACACGGCAAACCCCTTCCTCCTGCCAAAGCGGTAATCTACCATTCGACGCGCTGCTTTGCACGATGCGCATGCAGCAGGATCGTATATCAAACAACCTGTCCTGCACACCAGCCTGATGACCAGGCCCATTGGAAGTTATAGCCGCCCAGCCAACCCGTCACATCAACCACTTCACCGATAAAGTACAGGCCGGCAACTTTGCCGGATTCCATGGTTTTGGAAGATAACTCATTACAGTCGACGCCACCCAGGGTGACTTCGGCGGTGCGGTAGCCTTCGGTGCCGTTGGGTTTGATTTGCCAGTGTTGTAGCTGTTTGGCTATCGCTTCAATGCGAACCTGTGACAGTTCCTGCAGGGGTTTGTCTGCGGTTTCCTGACCTAACACCGCGGGGATAAGCCGTTTGGGTAGAACCTCTGCCAGGGCCGTTTTTAATTTAATGTTGGGCTGTGCGGCTTGTCGTTTTTTAATGAAATCAACTAAATCGAGTGCTGGCAGGAGGTTTATGCTGATCGCTTCACCCGCCTGCCAGTAAGAGGAGATTTGCAGTATGGCGGGACCACTCAGGCCCCGGTGAGTGAACAGAATATTTTCATTGAATTGTATGCGTTCGTTACTCACGCAGCTATCAACGGCTATACCTGACAGTTCTGCGAGACTCTCCTTGTCGCGTGGTTGCAGGGTAAAGGGCACCAGCCCTGCTGTGGTTGGCCAGATGTGGTGGCCGAACTGTTCGGCAACCTTGTAGCCTAACGGGCTGGCACACATTTTTGGTATGGACAAGCCGCCGCTGGCAATGACCAGCGATGCTGTCTGGAATATTCCCAGGGATGATTCTACTTCAAATGCACCGTTTTCTTTCTGCCCAATATTTTTAATATTACAGTCAAGGTGAATGCTCACCTTCGCCTTTTTGCATTCTGCGAGCAGCATGTTAAGGATGTCTTTGGCGCTGTCATTACAGAATAATTTCCCGAGGTCGCGTTCATGGTAGGGGATCTGATATTCGTTCACCAGGGCAATGAAATCCCACTGGGTATAACGGCTGAGCGCGGATTTGCAGAAATGGGGGTTGTGGGAAATGTAGTTGCTGGCGCTGATGTCAGTATTGGTGAAATTACAACGACCACCACCCGACATCAGGATCTTCTTGCCGGGTTTGTTGGCATGGTCGAGTACCATGACTTTTCGTCCCCGTTTGCCTGCTTCGATTGCGCACATGAGGCCGGCTGCGCTGGCGCCGATGATCAGGACGTCTGTTTTAATGGTGTTAGGTGGCATATCATTCCCTGAACCTCTTTTCTCAATTACCCTTGTACTATAAAGCCACCTCCGCACAAGAGCACCAAAAACAGAGATGAAGCCCCTGCGCAAACTGACCGTCGGTTTACTGATTTTTCTGGCAGGCGGTGGCCTTGGCTGGGTTGCGCACAATCATTGGAGCACGGATCAGGGGCAATCTGCACAGTCCGTTCTTCCCGCGGCATCACAACAAATCAAACCGGATGAAATACCTGTCATCTCTACGCCGATGGCGTCGGATCATGCGGAAGACATGGCAATCCAGTTACAGCGCAATGATTTCGATAGGGTCATGGAGCGCTATGAATCATTACAGGTGCAGGCAAGCGATACGGCGGTGGCAGATGCCAGGGTACAAATCCTGGCTCATGCCCGTCAGCTCATTGAAGCGCGTCATTTCAGTCTGGCGGAGCAGCTGTTACAGCGTTTCCTGGTCACCGCCTACCGTGATGTGGAAGCGCGCATCCTGCTGGCGGCAGTGTATCGCGGTCAGCTGGAATTTCATGCCGCGATTGATCAGCTCTATGAGGCCAAAGGCTATGCGTATCGCCCGGCCATGCTGCAGCGTATAACGGCGCGTATCCGATCCATGGTGGCCGAACTGACACAGTCACTGAAACGCAACGACGATCAAAACGCGTTACTGGCTTTGTACCAGCACCTTATCCAGCTGGAACCCGATCATGCGCCGTATTTCATGGGGCTTGCCGCTGCGCAGCTGGCGCTTGACGACAAGGAGGCTGCCCGCCGTTCACTCCTGCTGGTCTCGCAGGACCCTGATGTCGGCGCACAGGCACAGGCGATGCTCTCGGCGTTGAGTATTGCGTTGGCCGGGACGACGCAGGAAGCAGCGTTATGGGATCCTGCGGCAGCGATGGGTGGCATTCCATTGCACCGCAGTGGCAATCATTTTATTGTGGATGCGAAACCGGCCCGGGGAAGGAGTATCCGGTTGCTGATTGATACGGGTGCCTCCCTGACGATTTTTACACCGGAAGTCCTTGAGCAACGTGGCATTCGCTATCAGGATACTGGCAGGACCGGTATATTTAACACCGCAAATGGCTCGGTAGAGGCACCAATTGTTAAACTCGATTCCCTGGTGGTGGGTGACTGGCAGGTTAATAATGTCGAGATCGGTGTGCTGGACCTGGGTAGCGAATTGGGTGTGGATGGCCTGCTGGGTATGAACTTTCTGAACCATTTCCAGTTTTTTATTGATCAGAACGAAGACTTGCTGCGCCTTTCTGTTAATTAGGAATATAGGATCGCTGTTCTATTAGGGTGAGTTACACAGGGGATATATCCATGACAGAGCATGAAAAAAAGCTTCAAGTATCTCTGCTGTTTCTTCGCGTAACGGTCTTTCTGGTTATGTTTATGTGGACGATCGATAAATTTGTGAATCCCGGGCATGCAGCAAAGGTCTACGCGTCGTTTTATTACATTGCGGGTTTGGAAAGTGCCGTGATGTATGCAATAGGTGCAGTTGAAATGATTCTGTTGCTACTGTTTCTGGCCGGTTATAAAAAGACTGTCACCTATGGCGCCGTGTTGATATTGCATACCGTCTCGACACTGTCTTCATTCAATCAGTACCTGGCACCCTTTGAAGGGCCGAATCTATTATTTTTTGCAGCCTGGCCAATGCTGGCGGCCTGTTTTACGCTATTCCTGTTGCGCGACCAGGATAAGATGCTGAGTCTCGGTTAGTGGTATCTATTGTCGCAGGAGCGCTTTGCAAGCGCGATAACACTGGTGCTACATACTCCTACACAACTTTCATATTTATCTGACTCTCCCGGAGCGCCATTCCCGGTAGGCTGATTACTGGGGCAGACTTTGGGGGCCAGGGATGGCTAACAATATTTTGCCTTTATGTGCCTTGACTACCGTGTTGGGCGCAGGATGCTGTTTTATCAGTCGTCTTAATGGCTGCGCCATTGACGTATATACGCTGTTGGCGTATAGTTGCCATGGTTATTGTTGAAACCTCGGTTTTTACTCGACTTGTTTGCCAGTTAATGGAGGATGAGCAATATCGGAAGCTGCAGTCAGTCTTGATCGATAATCCAAAGGCAGGTGCTGTTATTCCCGGGAGTGGTGGCCTCAGGAAAATTCGATGGAATCTTGCTGGTCAGGGGAAGAGAGGGGGTCTCCGTGTTATCTATTACTGGACTGGAAGGCTGAATGAGATTTACATGCTCTATGTCTATTCCAAAAATGTCCGATCAGATCTGTCGCGCGAACAGCTCCGGCAATTAAAACAGGTTGTCATGAAATGGGAACAATGAAAGATCAAATGTTTGACGAGTTACTGGAGAGTGTGAAAGAGGCGAATGCAATTCGGCGGGGAAGGTCCAGGTCTTCCAGAGTCTTTGAATATCCGGACCCCGAAGTGCGTTCCATTCGTGATCGAACGGGGTTGTCACAAGACAAGTTTGCACTGCTGATTGGAGTAAACCCCTCGACACTCAGAAACTGGGAGCAAGGCCGCAGAAAACCGACGGGTCCAGCCAGGGCACTCTTGCGCATTCTTGATGCGGACACAGAACGGGCGATTCTTGCCCTGCATCCAAAACGCTCATAGGGGGGGGATATCTTGGAATCTGATCACATCAAATGTCCGCAGTGCGGTACCGAGATCGAGGTTGGCGAGGTGCTGGCCAGGCAGGTGGCGGGGGAGGTTGAGGCGCGCGTGCGCGGGGAGGCCGAGGCCAAACTGAAGCAGGCTGTTGCCAGTGCCCAGGAGAAGGAGCGCGATGCTGTTCGCTTGCAGCTCAAGGACATGGAATCACAGTTGTCAGAGAAGGACAAGGCGGTACAGGCGGCGGAAGCGAAGGAACTGGCGTTGCTGGCAGGGCAACGTGAACTGGCGGTACGTGAAAAGCAGCTGGAACAGGATGTAGAGAAACGCCTCGCCGTGCGGGAGCAGGAGCTCACCAAACAAGTACGGGAAGAGGCCGCCAGGGCAGCATCGAAGCAAATGGAAGCGCTGCAACAGGCGCTGCAGTCCAGGGACGCCGCCATGGATGAAGCGCGTACCCGGGAGCTGGCGCTGCTGAAGGAAAAGGCGATACAGGAGGAGAAGCGCAAGGACATGGAGCTGGACTACCAGCGCAAGCTGGCCGGGGAACGCCAGCAACTTGAAAAGCAACTGATTGAGAAATATGCCGGTGAAGCTGATCTCAAGCTGAAGGAACGCGACAAGCAGATCGAGGATTTGCGCAAGTCACTGGCCGAAGCGAAGCGCAAAAGTGAGCAGGGCTCGATGGAAACCCAGGGCGAGGTGCTGGAGCTGGATCTGGAAGCCAATCTGAACAGCCAATTCCCGCATGACGAGATCGCACCGGTACCCAAGGGTATCCGTGGTGCGGATGTTATCCAGAGCGTGCATAACGAGAGCATGGTGGACTGTGGCTCGATCATCTGGGAAACCAAGAATACCAAGGCATGGAACGGCGCCTGGATTGACAAATTGAAGGATGACCAGCGCGCGATCGGGGCCAATCTGGCCGTGCTGGTATCCAGGGAATTGCCGGATGGCATCAAGACATTCGGCCATGTTGACGGCGTCTGGGTGGTATCGCTGGCATCCTACATCCCGCTGGCAATGGCGCTGCGCCAGCAGCTGGTGCAGGTCACCTTTGCGCGCAGTGCCTCGGAAGGCAAGTCGGAAAAGATGGAAATGGTTTATGAGTACCTCTCCGGCGATGCGTTTCGGCACAAGGTCGAGGCGATCGTGGAGACCTTCGTCGGCATGCAGGAGCAACTCAACAAGGAGAAACGTGCCTATGCACGTCTCTGGAAGGAGCGCGAAAAGCAGATCGAACGCATTATCGAGAATACGGCCGGGATGTACGGTGATGTGCGTGGCTTGATCGGCTCCGCGGTACCGGAAATTCAGGCGCTGACCCTGGAGGGTGACGAGCTGTTGCTGGGTGTGGACGAGGAGGAGTGAATTGCGCCTTGAAATCTGATAAGAATTATTTCATCTTGTTGCTACCCTATTAATCAAAACAGAGTAACGCCTATGTCCCAACAACAATCGGCTTTCGAACAATCGATGGCGCTGATAGACGCCGCCAACAGTGAAGACCCTAATCAGGAAACGGCAGTCGGCAAGGACTGGCCAAAAGAGCTCCTGTACTCCCACCGCATGACCGACATGCTGTTGCGTTATACACCCGATGCCGATGATGCCATGCAGCTGGCGGTTCGTGCACAACATATTCAGCGCTGGAAATCCCGTCGTGACGCCTATCCAATGGACCGCATTGGCTACCTGCAGTGGCGCAAGGACCTGTATAAAATCCAGGCACAAACTGCAGCCGATCTGCTGGCGCAGGCGGGTTGCGGTGATGATGTCATCGGCCGGGTAAAAGAGGCGGTGGCAAAGAAAGGGATTAGGGATAACCCGGACACGCAGTTGCTGGAAGACGTTGCTGGTCTGGTCTTCATCGAGCACTACATGCTGGCATTTGTCGGCAGACATCCCGACTACGACGAGGAAAAGTGGCTGGATATTATCCGCAAGACCTGGAAGAAAATGTCCGATCGGGCGCAGCAGTTCGCGCTCTCAGGCAGCATCAAGCTCCCCGAGTCGCTGGTTCCTCTTATCCAGAAAGCAGTAGCAAGCGGCTGACGCGATTACGCCAGCCGCCTTTTTCTGTGGTTTAGCGGCCGCCACCCATGCCGAAGCCGGAACCGCTGCCACTGTTATTGCCAGGGCCGTAGCCATAACGGCCACCGGGACCATGACCGCGGTCACGGTTGCCACCCATGCCGAAGCCGGAACCACTGCTGCTGTCAGTGCCGGGTTCCTGCTGGTAACCAGGGCCATAACCCTGCCCGGGACCGTAGCCGCGTCCGTAGCCGCGATCGGCATTCCTGTTGGAACTGCTGCCCATACCGAAGCCGGAACCACTGTCGCTGTCATCCCCGGGACCGTAGCCATAGCGACCACCGGGACCATAACCGCGGTCACGGTTGCCACCCATACCGAAACCGGAACCGCTGCCGCTGTCATCGCCGGGGCCGTAGCCATAACCACCGCCGGGACCATAACCACGGTCACGGTTGCCGCCCATGCCAAAGCCGGAACCACTGCTGCTGTCAGTGCCGGGTTCCTGTTGATAACCACGGCCATAACCTGGCCCGGGGCCGTAGCCTTGGCCGCCCTCGTAACCACGCCCGTAGCCGCGATCGGTATTTCTGTTCGAGCTGCTGCCCATGCCGAAGCCGGAACCACTGCCGCTGTCAGTGCCGGGTTCCTGCTGATAACCACGGCCGTAACCCGGCCCTGGGCCGTAGCCTCGGCCACCCGAGTAGCCGCGTCCGTAATCGCGATCGGTATTCCTGTTGGAGCTGCTGCCCATACCCATGCCGCCGGCATTGGCCGCGGTCATTATCATCGAGCCGGTCAGGGCTGCTGCGGCAAATATGCTGAAAATCCTGTTTGATCGTTTCAAAGTGCTGTCTCCTGTTAACCTGCAGGGCGTGTCCGGACTCGATGCCCGATTTCCCACATCCCCTGACGGATGATGCGCCACATATGCCGCTGGTGCAAAAATAGAACCCGGCCTTCCATGAGTCTGGCATGAGCTATTACTCATCTATCCTTCAATGTTTATACTTGTAGATAGTAAACAACAGGAATATCAGCATGATGAAACTGCCGGGTTACATACTTTTCGGTTCGCTGCTCGCTTGCGGCAGTGCGGTGGCTGAAATATCCTCAAGGGGCAACGCATGGTGGTGGGACGATGCCTGGTGGGATGAGGGCCAGATCGAGGTGCCGGACAATTATCCCGTCGAGACTTCGTGGACCAGTTACCAGAGCGGTGACGTGGAAGTGCCGGCTCTGGTAGTACGCCCTGAAGGGGTAGGCAAGTTTCCGGCTGTGTTGTTTCAACACGGGCGACGCGGGCTGGATGAGCGGATTCAGCGTCATGCCCGGCGGGTGGCGGCACGCGGCTTCGTGGTGCTGGCGCCGGATATCTACAAGGCGCATTTTATCGGCACCCATCCCATCGAGCACGATTATGAGCTGGAGAAAGATGTCAATGCGGCAGTGGACGTGCTACTGGCGCGTGAGGATATCAGCACAGACAAGGCATGCCTGTATTCACATACCCGCGGTGGCTATTACACCCTGAAAGTGGCGACTACGTTCAAACGACAGGAAAACGATATTGCCTGTTATGTGTCCTACTATCCCCATTTGCAGGACCCGAATGCACCCGAGCCGCAGCAGGTCTATGGCTATGCGCCCGAGATCGATCAGCTTGTCTTGCCGACGCTGGTGTTTGTCGGTGACGACGAGCAGTACCAGCGTCGTCGTGTGATCGAGACCAGTATCAATGTGATGCAGGACAAGGGTCGGGATGCACGCCTGATTATTTATCCCGGGGTAGGGCGCGGTTTTGATTTTCGTCCCGGGAGCGTGCGTACCTTTGCCGATGACCTGGCCTCGAAAGATGCCGTACAAAGGGCGGCGACATTCATGCGTGCGCACCTGGACATGCCTGAAACGAGTACCGGCACCGATGAGCCGTTAACCGGTGAGGCACTCTATAACAGTGACAAGGCGCCGCAGTCGATGCTCTACGATCTGCCGCAGGAAGTGGTGCCGGGTGTGTGGTCCGCGATCGGGGCAACAGCACCGGGGACCTATGCGAATTCCGGGCACAATAACAACCTGTCGTTTGTGATTACCAGTGAGGGGGTACTGGTGGTGAATGCCGGAGATAATTACCTGTTGGCGAAGGCCTTGCATGACGAGATTAAAAAGATTACCGACCAGCCGGTGAAATACGTGGTACTCGAGAATGGCCAGGGACATGCCATGCTGGGTTCGAATTACTGGCAGGAGCAGGGTGTACCGGTGATTGCGCATGTTGATGCGGCGCATGAGATCGAAGAGCAATCGTTTGCGCTGCTGGAAGTAATGCAGGAGCGCGTGAAGCAAAAGGGCAAAGGGACCAGGGTTGTTATGCCGGATGAAACCTTTGAGGATAAAAGGGTTATCGAACTGGGTGGCGAGCGCATTGAACTTTTGAATCTCGGTCCGGCGCATAGCCCGGGTGATATTATTGTATGGTTGCCGGAGAAGAAGCTGGTGATCTCCGGCGACATGGCGTTTCATCAACGCATGTTGCCGCTGTTCGAACATACCGACACCAGGGCATGGATCGAGACCTGGGACACGTTTGAAGCCCTGGGTGCAGAGGTAGTGATACCAGGGCATGGTGGGCCGACCGACATGGCGACGGTGACAAGGTACACGCGTGATTACCTGGTGTACCTGCGCGATAAGATTGGTGAGGTGATCGAGAACGGTGGTACTTTGCAGGAGGCCTACGAGATCGACCAGTCGCCATACATGCACCTGCCGACTGCGGAGTTTCTGGCCAAGCGCAATGCAGGGCAGGTGTTTCAGAGTATGGAGTTTGAGTTTTAACGCCTGCCTTTAAATGGCTTGTAACTTTGTCCCGACACCCTTTCTTCATCAGGCACGCAATGCGTTACCGAACCCGGGTTGATGGACGATCAGGCACAGACCTGTGCGGCTACTTGGTTTTACCGCCCTTACCATTCCCTCTACCGCCACCTGAGCCGCCGCTGGAACCATCATCGCCCCCGCTGCCCAGCGTAATTGATACCGTGCCGCTGGCAACGCCGCCCCGGCCGTCACTGATGGTGTAGTTGAAACTGTCACTGCCCTTGCGCTTCGGGTTGTGCGTGTAGGTGATGGTGTTCTGCCCGGGTTGCCAGGAAACAGTTCCCTTGTTGGCTTTGGTGACAGCGGTGATAACGAGGGTATCGTTGTCCGGGTCGTAGTCGTTTATCAGGACGTCGATGACCCTGGTGTCGCCCTTGACGATGCTGATGTTGTCCGGATTGGCGACGGGTAGCTGGTTCTGTGCTGTCACAGTGACGGAGACGCTGGCTGTGTCTGTGCCACTGAAACCGTCATCGATGGTATAGCTGAAGTTATCTGTGCCCGTGAAGTTGGCATCCGGCGTGTAGGTGATAATGACACCGTTATGGGTGACCGAGCCGTTCACGCCCTGTGTCGTCCCGGTGATGCTCAGCGTATCGCCTTCCGGATCACTGTCGTTGGCGATTGCGTCAATCGCAACCTGGTTGTTTTCCTCGACGGATGCGGTATCACTGCTGGCCGATGGTGCAAGGTTTGCTGTGGTTGTGGCGCTTGCGGTCACCGAGGCGGCCGTTTCATTCAGGAAGGCATCGCGTGCACTGACACGGAATGCATAGCTGGAAGCTGGCAGCAGGCCGGTGGCCGTGTAGGCCGTACCGGTTTGCCAGGGACTGGTACTGCAGCCGGTCGGCCCGGAGATGCATTCGAAACGGTATTCGACCACAGCCGAGTCATCGCTGGCAGTGGTCGCAGTCATGCTGATGCGGTCACGCCAGGTTGCCTGTGGTACAGCGGCCCAGCTCATCGGGTTCGGGACCGGGGCCACGCCGTCATTGTTGGCTGGCAGCGTGCCGGAGATAAAGTACTGCCCGACACTGCCATAATCGGAATAGGGTGAATCACTGCTGCCCGTCCCCTGCACCGCGAGATAGTAGCGCCCGGCTGGCAAACTGGTGGTGAGTGCACTGTTGGTCTCGGACTGTGGATCATCCTCGAGCAGCAGGGTGCCGTTGATGTCATAGAGTGCTGCATGGGTGTCGAGGTTGCCACCGCGTGTGTAACGGTCCTGCCTGGCGGGAGTCACGCTCAGGCTGACCGGACCGCCAGTAGTGTCGAAATAGAAGACGTCCATGTCGGTATTGGACTCGATAACACCCTTGTTATCAGACTCAAGATTGTCCGGATCATCCTGCGGTGTGGTGACGCCCACGTTGCCTGCTGCATCGCTGACCATGCGGCTCGCATTGGCGAGACTGTCGCCGTGATCGTCATTGCGGTAGGCGAGTTTGCCGGCAAGAATGCCGATATCATCCTGCTGGTTGTTGGCATCAGGGTATTCTCCCTTGCTCCACTGGGACACATGGCGGTTATAACCAGTGCCCATGAGTGGCCCCCAGGAAACATAACCGCTGCCGTGCCCGCCGTAATACGAGCTGCTGCTGGTTGCGTCATGTGACAACGACAGGTTATGCCCGGCCTCGTGCGTGGCGGCTTCCGAGACGTAGTCAGCACGCCCGCTGCCGAGTCTGTTGAAGTAGACCAGTGCCGGTGAGTACCTGCTGCTGTAATCGCTACGTCCCCAGACCCCGACGTAGGCAACGCCGCCGGCGCCCTGTGAGGGCATGGCATTGCCGTTGGTGTCGGTGTCGGTGGTAATGAGTATCCGACCGACGGTCGGGCCGAATGCGGCTGGTTCCTGTGTCGTCACGTTTATATCAAAGGGTGCGTAGTCGTCGGCAATGCGTCGCCAGATTTCCTCGATATTTGCCAACTCTGCAGTGCTGAAGGTGGCTGGCAGGCCGTCGGTGTCATAAGGCCGGGCATCAAGATCAATGCTGGTCCAGGCCGTCGTCGAGGGAATCAGGTGACCATCGAAATCCAGGTAAAGGATATTTGCCGAGCCGGGACGGCTGTGCAGGTTGAACACTTCGCTGGCACTCAGTGTTGATTCGGGGGTACCGGCTTCGCTGCCGCCGGCTGTTTCCGTGCCGGTATCGTCCGGTGTGAACGTGTCTGCGTAATAGATGCCGCCCGCAGCATCGATGCGCATGAATGCCAGGTCCTGATCCGTGAATGTGAAGTTATGCAGCCAGCCCATGGCCCGGTTGCGTGCCGGCTCCGGCAGGGACTCGAGCTTGTCACGGAAATTGCCGAATGGCAGGTTTTCCAGTTCGAACGGGTGTCCCAGACCGTAGGCTTTCGGGTTCGGTTCTGCCGTGATGGGGGTTGATACCACGGTGGTTAAAAAGAAAAATAGCGTTGCTTTTAGTGCTCGTCTGGCTGATGTGTGCATACACTGACCCTGCTTGTCCCTGATTAACTTGCAGCGGCACCGGGTGGCTGCAGTCTATTAATAACCATTCTTCGTGAAGTCCGGATCGCCAACAAGTGTACTCAGGTACCAAGGGCTACTGTCGTGTGCGCTGTCACAGTTTGTGTACCCGTTTGCGGGTGAGCAGGGTATGCAGCCGTACAAAGTGATTCCGCTATTTTCGATCAAACTAGCTCCTGTATCCATGCAATGGTTCGCTGCGTCTGGGGCGCACCTTTATCTCTGTAAAACAGACACTTGAAGCCAGGATCATTGTGGTAGCGCTAGAATTGATGTAAAAGTTAAATACTAAAAATCTCCTCTGTATATTAATATGTAAGTCAATATATTTAATTGAATTAAAGGTCAATAGTAGCTATATTTAGGTCATACATTAATGTAAAGGTTAATACTATGATGGGAGCCGCAGACCTCCTGCAGCAGATTCTGACACTTGCCAGGGAGCAGGGGTTGACGCAAACCATGCTGGCCCAGCGCGCCGGCATCACGCCCGAAGCCTTGTCGCGCGCCAAAAAGGGCGGCGACATGCGTCTCTCGACCCTGAATGAACTGGCACACGTGGTGGGACTGAAGCTCTCGCTGGTCCCGGATGAGCCGCTGCGCGAGAAGATCGACAGCGGGCGGCTGTTTGAATGAGCATTGACCGGCAGGCGGTGGTCTGGACGCGGCTGGGGACCAACCCGCTGCGCATGGGGCAGTTATACCTGACCGAGCGTGAGTGCCGCTTTACCTATGACCCGGATTACAGTGCGACCGGTCTGCCCGGTGTCGGTGCGATTTATACACCCGAGGTGTATGCCGGCGATACCATCGTGCGCATGCGCACCGAGGCCTTTGATTTTTTACCGCCCATTCAGTCGTTAATTCCGCCGCACAGCGAGCGCAATTTTCAACGCCGGCTGGTCCTCGAGTACCTCGCCCGCAATGGTGTGTCGCCGGCTGCTGGCCTGGAAACGGATTGGGAAATTCTCAAGGTATCGGGGCATGGCGGCATTGGTCATCTGGACGTGTTCGAGTCGGATGAAAAGGCGATCGACTGGTATGCTGCACCGGCACGGCCGGAGCTCTATGACGTCACGCAGGAATCGGACTTCTCGTTAAAGGACTACCTCACCTGGTTTGATCAGGATGCGGAGACCCTGATGCAGGTCATCGGGCCGACGCCCAGCGTCGGCGGCGCGATCCCGAAACTGCTGGTGTCGATACCCGAGTCCGGCTGGGACGGACGCATTGCGCTGCCGGCACGCTTCGGTGCACAGGGACTGATCGATGTTGTCTTGAAGTTCGAACAGCCGACGGTGTATCCAGGGCTGGTTGAGCTGGAGGCGCTGGCGCTGGATGTACATCGCGAGGCGGGTTTCACGGTGCCACGGCACTGGGTGGTCGAGTTTAACGGTGTGCCGGCGCTGGCGGTGGAGCGCTTTGACCGCGACAGCCACAAGAACCCGCTGTTCACCGAGTCGCTGTATTCGGTGCTGGCTTCGGGTGATGCCCGGATTACGCACAACCACAGTTACAGCTATGACGAGGTGGGCCGTGCCATCGACCGTTCACCGATTGATTTTGTGACCGACCGCGACGCGGCCAAGCGCCATCTGCTGGCGCGCCTGTTAATGTCACTGTTGACAGGTAACGGCGATCTGCATCTGGAAAACATGTCGATAGTCGGGCGGCAGGGTGAGCTTGAGTTCTCACCGGTGTATGACCCGACGCCGATGCGGGCTTACTCGATTCATAACATGTTGTCGGTGATGCCATTCGGTCAATATGGCGAGATGGATGATGCGAACGGATCTACGGTGGGGCTGGCGACTGCGGTGCAGAACCTGGCGAACAGCCTCGGGATCCCGCCGGCCGCGCTGGAAGAAATGACCGGCAAGGCCCTGCAGGCGACAGAACATTACAGCGAGCGACTGCGCGCGCTGGCGTCCCTGCCGGAGGCAAACCGGGAAAACCTTGTGGCGATTGTGGAGAAGGTCCGGCGGCAGCTATCAAAATAAGCTATTAATTGCATATATATCAGATAGATATAGCGCTCTCCGCTGCGCAAATTGACTAGCGGCAAAAATGTGTGAAACGTGGCGGAAGGCATTACAATATCGCGAAATCAGAAGCGTTGTGAAGCCATGAAGATCCCAGTCAGCGAGCTGATCGTTAAATACATGGAGAGGCTCGGTATCGAGTACATCTTCGGTATGCCCGGCGCCCATATCCTGCCGGTCTATGACAGCCTCTACCATTCCAGTGTGAAGACCGTGCTTGCCAAACACGAGCAGGGTGCGGCGTTTATGGCGTGTGGCTGCGCACGTGCCTCGGGCAAGATTTCGGCCTGCATCACGACGGCAGGTCCGGGTGCAACCAACCTGGTGACCGGGATTGCCAATGCCTATGCGGATCGGCAACCGATCCTTGTGATTACCGGTGAAACATCCACGCATATTTTTGGCAAGGGTGGCCTGCAGGAAAGTTCGGGCGAGGGTGGCAGCATCGACCAGGATGAGCTGTTCAAAAGTATCACACGTTATCGCAAGGTCGTGGAACGGACCGACTATCTGGCGAATGTATTGAATCAGGCGACCCGGGTGCTGTTATCACCCAACTCCGGACCGGTGCTGCTCAGTATTCCGTTCAACGTGCAGAAAGAACTGGTTGATAAAGACCTGCTCGATCAGGTGGTAGTGGAGCGACCGAATTCGAATTACGCAGCCAGCGAGAATACCCGCGCGATTGACGCCTTGACGGGGCTGATTCTGGAGGCACGTAATCCGGTTATTGTCGCAGGTTACGGTTGTATCAAGTCCGGTGCGCAGCAGCAGGTTTCCGAGCTGAGTCATTCGCTTAATATCCCGGTGACCAGCAGCATGAAAGGCAAGGGTGTCATTAGCGAACAATCTGCGCTGTCACTGGGCAGCCTCGGTGTGACGTCGACCGGTTATGCCTATAAATACATTGTCAAAAATGCGGACGCCATTATTTTTCTGGGTGCAGGGTTTAACGAGCGCACCAGTTACCTGTGGGATACCGCGCTGTTGCAAAACAAGAAGATTGCCCAGGTCGACAGCAATCCGGAACAGATCGACAAGGTGTTCAAGGCCGACGTGGCCATTACCGGAGATATCAAGTCAACACTGAACGGTGTGCTGAGATCGCTGGACGCACAGGGCATTGACCGCCAGGCGGTACGTAAACAAATTGCCGCGAATGACCCGGTTGCAAAGCGCGATGCCGGCAGCAGTAAAATCTTCAGCTCGGGTTTTGCACTGGTTGAAAGTTTCTACAAACGCCTGGAGAAACATTTTCCAGAAGACCTGGTTGTGTTCGATGACAATCTGATTTTCGCGCAGAGCTTTTTCAACGTCTCCAGTGATAACCGCTTTTACCCTAACTCCGGTATCTCTTCACTGGGGCACGCGATACCGGCCGCTATCGGTGCGCGTTTTGCAGAACACAAGCCGACGATTGCGATTATTGGTGACGGTGGTTTCCAGATGTGCTGTATGGAGCTGATGACAGCGGTGAACTACAAGCTGCCGGTTACCGTGGTGATGTTCAATAACTCCACCATGGGTCTGATCCGCAAGAATCAGTACCAGAGTTATGAGCAACACTATATCGACTGCGATTTTGAGAATCCTGATTACGACCTGCTGGCGCAATCATTTGGTATTGCCTACCAGCGTGTGGAGACGGAAGCCGATCTGGACAGGTTGTTCAGGGGCACGGATTTTTCCGGTGGTATCAACCTGATTGAGATTATGCTGGATAAGGATTCTTTTCCGAACTACAGCTCGCTACGAAATTAAAAGACTGATTTTTCCATGGGTGTTTTCTCTTGTCCGGTACTGGAACGTTGTCTTGAGTTCCATCCGGATGCAAATGCTGCTGCCTTGATACGCACCCGGTTGACCGGGGTCAACGACCTTGTTGCCTTGCTGCCACTCTATGAGCAGGTCATTCCACTGGTAGAAACCGCGTTGTGGGCATCCGCACTCGACCTGGATCGGGTCGAGTGCTACCACGCGCTGTTTGCCGAGATGGAAGGCCATATTGCCGCTGCCGGGAATGACCGGCGTCACAAGCTGGTCGTGGTGGTGCCGGTGGCGGACCGTCCGCAGCAGCTACGCACCTGCCTGATGAGCCTGGTGGATGCAGCGCAGGCGTTTAGCTACCCTCCCGGTAAACTCGTGGTGGTGATTGCCGATGACTCGCGCACTGCTGAACATATAGCCGAAAACAGGGTGATTGCTGACAAGATCCGGCAACGGGGTCTTGAGGCGACTCATTTCGGCCAGGAGGAACAGCTGGCCGAGTTCGATGCGCTGACGCCGGATGAACGGCAGGCCTTGCAACCTGTCATCGGCAGTGCCGCACCTGGATCCTTCTATCACAAGGGTGCGTCGATCATGCGCAATATCACGTACCTGATGTTAAACAGGATGGCGCAGCGTGATGCAGACCTGCTGTTCCTGTTTGTCGATAGCGACCAGGAATTCCATGCGAATACCGATGCCAGTCGCAAGGTGTTTACCAGTAACTACTTCTATCATATCGATCGCATCTTCAGACAGTCACCGGTCGAGGTGCTGACCGGCAAGGTGGTGGGCGATCCGCCGGTATCACCTGCCGTGATGGCTGCTACCCTGCTGGAGGATGTGCTGGCCTTGCTTGTGGAAATGGCAGGTCTCGGGGCAGATGCGCCATGTACGTTTCACCAGGATTCGAACAGCACTGATGATGCGGCCTATCACGATATGGCCAGGCTGTTTGGTTTTGAGCATTCAGGTGAGATCCATCGCTACCAGTGTGCCTTGCAGGGGCCACATGACCATGCAACATGCCTGTCCGGATTTGCACGCCGGCTTAATCGTTTCTTCGATGGTGAGCATCCCACGCGGGTGACACCGTATCGGCACGTGGATGTGCAGGCGAGTCTGACACCGGCACGCACAGTATATACCGGGAACTATGTGCTCTCACCCGGTGCTTTGAGGTATTTCATTCCCTTTGCAGGCCTGCAGCTGAGGATGGCAGGACCGGTACTCGGACGTCTGATACAGACCAGCAGTGGCGACGCCTTTGTCTCGGCCAGTCTGCCATTGCTGCACCGGCGTACCGTAGAGGAGACGGGGGGGGCTGAATTCCGTCCTGGCGTCGATCGCAGTGCCTTGCTGGTTGACCTGTCCGGCGAGTTTGAGCGGCAGTTCTTTGGTGACGTGATGTTGTTTACGGTGATTGCCCTTGTGAAGCAGGGTTATCCGGAGCAGTTGCCGGCGGTTGATGACATCCGTGCGCAGGTGCAAGCAACAGAGACCGGTATGCGTGCGCACTATGCGGAAACACGACAACGTGTGTTGATGCGTCTGGATGAGCTGGAGGGTTTTTTGTCAAGTCCGGACCATTGGTGGAATACTGATGACAGCGCAGCAGAAGTGCGCGCCTTGTTTGAACAGTTCACAGCAACCCTGCATGCCAACTTTGGCGGCGATGCCCGTGCCTGGCAGCTGCTCGATGATGATGTTCATCGGGAGACACGCCGCACGGCCATCGTCGAGGCGCTGGTATCCTACCGGGATGACCGGCAGTCCTGGGTACGGGTACTGCAAGGGTGATCGCCAGTCTGAAGAGTCTCGTCCATCGGCAGCTCAGGCCACTGCGTTATCGTTTTTTGAAACCCTTACTGGCACACGAGGCGCTGAGTTCTGAACAGTTGCAGCACTATCAACAGCAGCAGTTTAGCGCTATGGTGCGATTTGCGATGGAGCAGACGGACTTTTACCGGGACAGTTATCAAGACATTGCCGGGCCGGAATTTGATTCGAAAGATTTGCCGGTACTGACTAGGCGGGCAGTGGTTGAGCAGTGTGATGCCATGGTCGCCGGTGGTCTTGACCAGGCCGGTTTGAAGCTGGGTTACACCGGCGGATCAACCGGCAGGCCACTGGCCTTTTATTATACCGATGAAAAAACCGAGCACATGCGTGCCGGCATGATGCGCAGTTACTGTTGGGCAGGCTGGCGACCGGGCGAGAAGGTGCTGAACTTCTGGGGCGCGCGACAGGATGTAAAAAAAAATCATAGTGGCCCGGGCGACCGGCTGAGACACTATGCCGCGGCTGAGCAAACGCTCGGTGCATTTGAACTCAGTGAAACCGACTTGTTGAACTGGGCGCGGCGCGTGCAGTCCTGGAAGCCGACCCTTTTGCAGGGCTATGCCTCAATTCTGGCGGAGTTGGCGTTGTTTGTGCGGCGCAGACATATGCGCATGCCGTCATCCATCAAGGGGGTTTTTTCAACGGCCGAGGTGCTATACGACTGGCAACGTGCGGCGATTGAGTCGGCGTTCTCCTGCACAGTATTTAATCAATACGGTAGCCGGGAGGTGCCGAATATTGGTTTGCAATGCGCACAGGACAGCTTCCATATTTTCAGTGATCTGGTGAAGCTCGAGTCAATACCGGTCGATGGCGGGCACCGGCTGCTGGTTACTTCACTGACCAATCGTGTGATGCCACTGATTCGTTACGAGCTTGGTGACCTCGGTCGTTTGCAGGACGGGCAGTGCAGTTGCGGTTCACCCTTCCCGATGATGGCGCTCGACGTCTGCCGCAAGAACGACCTGATCGTCACGCCTGCTGGTCACAAGGTTTACCCGTCATATTTTGTGCACCTGCTTGATGGCCTGAGCGGTATTGAGCAGTTCCAGTTCGTGCAGACCGGACCCGGCAGCATTGTGCTGCGGCTCTGTGCCACACAGGCCGTTGTGGTGCTTGTCGAACAGGCCTTGAAGTCACGGCTGCAGACAGATCTCGGCA
>Ga0209013_10001280_pt1 | contig 23177 bp, 10 predicted proteins | sample Cruoilmetagenom2_FD_187291 | JGI IMG/M metagenome (GOLD analysis project Ga0209013, IMG submission 187291) | Oil polluted marine microbial communities from Coal Oil Point, Santa Barbara, California, USA - Sample 2 (SPAdes) (version 2) | ecosystem: Environmental > Aquatic > Marine > Oil seeps ... | reverse complement strand
CCTTCCCACCTGAACCTACAACAAGATCTAAATCTAAATCCCCATCCGCATCAAAAAAAGCTGCTGCCGTATCTTCATATTCCGCATCTTTTGCCAGGGAATTTTGATTTGTAATACGTAGTATCCCATTTCCATTGTGCTTGTAGATTATTCCAGCCTGACTTTTAGCCCCGCCTATAAAAATATCTTCGTTTCCATCACCATCGATATCACCAACTGCAAGGGCCGGTCCTTCCTGTGAAAGTTGCTTGTATATTAGACCTTCATAATCAAAATCATTATACATGTTCTCTTTATGAGTGATGAGTTGATCATTTTGGATTTCCTTCAGTAAAGAAGGTTTTTTCTCTTTAACAACAGGAGTGAATACCTCCTTAGCATCAGAATGCTTGAATGTAAGGAATTGATTAGCGGAAATATCTACTAACTTTTCGGTTTTATCATCAGGCCAGATAACTCTCAAAGAATCAATGGTTTCAGATGCTCCTAAGCCTATAGTCATTACATGATCCATAGAAGATTGAAATCCCCGCGAAGGCACTAATTCTTGTAGAATTACATTTTCATCACAGTAAAGCATTACCGTTGTTCCTACGGCGAATTTATTTTCTTTTTGACCCTCAAACTGAAGCTTTATATAATTATTTTCGGTGAGTGAAGTAGCATTGTTTTCATAAACAAACGATTCCATATTCACATTATTGACAACGATATCCAGATCCCCGTCATTATCGAGATCTCCATAGGCAGCACCATTGGATAAGCTGGGAATATCTAACCCCCAGTCTTTATTGGCATTCGAAAATGTAAGATCTCCATTATTTTTATAGGCATAATTGGGTTGTGGTCTAATAGGCATTTTATTGATAATGGAATCAATGGACTCTTTCTTGCCCGTGAGTACCATTTTCTGAATTATTTCATTGGCAAAAAAATCGTTAAAGTCCAGATCCGTAAGATCGTGGTTCATGCCGTTTGTAATGTATATATCTCTTAACCCGTCATTGTCCATATCAAAAAGAAGTCCGGCCCAACTCCAATCTGTGGCATCTACTCCACTGAAATAGGCTATTTCAGAAAAGGATCCATTTCCATTGTTTAGCTGTAAGGTGTTTTGAATGTATTGCTGGTAAAAGTCCTTGCTTTGTTTTAATTTATAAATATTGTAACCCTCAAATTCCATGACCGATTTTACCCTATGATCCGGTTCCGGAAGCATATCTGTTATAAAAATATCTGCATTCCCATCGTTATTAATATCCGATATGTCAATACCCATTGCCGATAAAGAAAGATGAGAAGTCCAATCCTTGATCTCCTCATTAAAAGTTCCATCCTGATTGTTGATGTATAGATAGTCCCGTTCATAAAAATCGTTAGATATGTAGATATCCGGATACAAGTCTTTATTGATGTCTGTAACCATTACCCCGAGGCCAAACCCAATCAGACTTCCATAGATGCCTGCTTCTTCACTTACATCAACAAATTTTCCATTATCATTCCTCAAAAGCATATCCCCAACACCCTTAAAAATATCGGGGACTCCTTCCCAGTCCTGAGCTCTGGTATTTCTTTGTTCTGCATATCCCAAACTACTTACCGGAATGTTGCTATTATTAAGGATATAAGCATCTAGATCCCCATCTTTATCATAATCGAAGAACGAGGCATGCGTAGAAAAACCCGTTTTAGCCAAATTATATTCTGAGGCCATTTCTGTAAAAGTGAGGTCGCCGTTGTTTATATAGAGGTCATTATCATGATTATTTGCCTTCATATTGCCGGCATTGCTCACATAGATATCAAGCAATCCATCCTGGTTTATATCAACCATAACAACTCCTGTAGACCATGGCTTTGATCCTTTAACCCCGGCTTTTTCGGAGATATCTTCAAACTTTAAATCCCCTTTGTTGAGGAACAGGCCGTTAGAAACCATATTGCCAGTCATATAAATATCGGCCAATCCATCATTATTTATATCACCAATAGCTACTCCGCCACCATTATAGAAATTTCTATACTTAAAGATGTTGAAGTTTTTTTGGTTTTCAACTTTGTTTAGAAAGTTTATTCCCGTACGTTCAGAAGGCAAAAGGGTAAAGAGTGTTTGTTGGATATTAGCATCGTCCTTAGAACTTTCCTTTTCTGAATTACACGATATGGTTATTGCAAGTAAAAGTATAAGACCTGCTATTTTTTTTAAGCCCGATATCATCATATAGTTTATTCGTTATTTTTAGCCAAAATAATGGGAGTATCATTATTAATGGTCACAATGTAGTAGTCTCTTCCTGCTATAGTTATATTTTTAAGATCTCTAGCCGGCCCGGGAACATTAAAATTCTGTTCGTTAGCCTTTATAAACCCACCTTTTTTATCATTTTGCAAAATTACGCCATGTAAGGCATCCATCCTACCTAATTGAGTGCTAATTTCATGATTATTACCTACAATTAACATATCCTGAAACCCATCTTTGTTGAAATCATCTACTGCTATTGCCTTTATAGATGAGGACTGCGCAATAAGAGGTAATGGTTTCTTTTTAAATGTACCATTACCATTGTTTTCAAAATAGCAGCTAGCCAATTCATAAGCCATCATTTTGCCGGCCTTACTTAACTTGCTGGCAGAAAAAAGATCTTTCATGCTGGCTTTTGCAAAATTCTTATAAGAGAGAAATTCTTTGTTTAAAAAGGGCATCTGCTTTACCAACTCATCCTTGGATGCAAACGGGGTCTCTTTATCTTTATGAAAGTAGGTAACGATAGGATCTACAGTGCCGTTATCATCAAAATCATAGTTGTAGAGTGAAACAGGGTTTTGTTTAGAGGCCTTTAACTTACTATTCAAACCCCAGTTACCACAGACCAGATCGGTGTCTCCGTCATTATCAAAATCTTCGGCAACGATTGTGTTCCACCATCCATGGCTATATTCCAGGCCATTGTTTTTTCGTAATTCAAATTTCCCCTCATTGTTCATAAAAACAGTTACAGGCATCCAATAACCAACGGTTATAATGTCTTTATATCCATTACCGTCGATATCTACCCAAATCAGGTCCTTAACAAGCCCAATATTTTGAAATTCCGCAGCTATTTCTGCAGTTACTTCCACAAAAGCACCTTTGCCGTCATTTTTAAACAAATATTGTTTTGGGATGCCACCAAATGCCAGAGGAAGCTGATCTGAAGCTATTGTAATATCCAAATCCCCATCGTTATCAAAATCTGAAGCAGTGACAACTGAAGCATTAATTTCGATATTTAGAAATGCCAAAGTATCTTTTTTAAAAGTTCCCTTAGTATTTAAGTAAAGTCGGGGTTGAAGGGGTTTTCCTTTTTTAAATTCGTTTCCCCCGCTCACTACCAATAGATCATCATAATGATCTCCGTTAGCATCAAAAAAGACATGTGACACATCTTCGCTTAATGCATCCGGAAGAAAAACAGCGTCCTGGGTTCTAATAAATTCACCTAAACTATCCTGTAAAAAGAGTGTGGAAGCTTGCCTCTTAGCACCACCAATAAAGAGGTCATCTCTAGAATCCTTATTAACATCACTTACAGAAATGGAAGGACCTTCATTTGTATTTGCAAATGGTACCAGTGGATCACGATTGAATTCAAGAGTTGTTGGGTCCTGGTGCTTAAAATTGAAGGTATCAGAAGTGTTAACAAGAAAACTTTTTATTTTTACTTGGGGTTTCGCATAAATATTACCACGGGAGAATTGTTCATCGATTAACAGGTTCTGATTAGGTTTAACAGATCTTATTGTTTGGAACTTCCCGTTAGGCCATATTACCTTTATGGAATCTATTAACGTATCCTGGCCAACGCCAAGATGGATTTTATTTGAAACAGCTGATAAATATCCTTTGGTTGCAAAATTTTCCTGTTTCAAAATTCCATTGGAAGTATAAGCCAGCACTTTAGCGCCAATACCAAACCTATTTTTTTTATCCTCATTTAAAGAGATCTCAATGAAATTATTGTCAGTATATTTATCTGAGTTATTTTCAAGAAGATAGGCTTCTTCATTAAGGTTGTTCACAACAAGGTCCAGATCCCCATCATTGTCCAAATCGGCATAAATGCAGCCATTACTGAATGAAGCTTCTTCATGGTACCATTCTTTAGTAACATTTTTAAAAGAAAGATTTTTACCATTCTTAAACAGATAGTTGGCGACTTTTTTTTCAGGTAATTCCTTTATAAAAGCCATATCCGTTTCTGTCATCCCTTCACTTATCCTTTTTTGAATATTCTCATTGGCTATGAAGCTAATAAAATCCATATCATTGGTTGCGCCTTTAATGCCATTGGATATGAACAAATCTTTAAAACCATCGTTATCATAATCTGCGGCAAGGACACCCCAGGACCATTCTGTGGCAGAAATTCCGGATAAGTTTCCTATTTCACTAAAATTTTCAGCGCCGAGGTTCAGGTGCAGGGTATTTTGCATATACTGCGGAGCATATCCATTATTTAAATAGTATTGGTAGGTTGGATATGAATACTCTAATCCAGATGTTTTATAAGTTTCCAAATCTTCCGGAAGCATATCCAAAGAAAGGATATCGGTTAGTCCGTCGTTGTTTAAATCTGCAAGATCGTTACCCATTGAGTAATGCGTAGTATGCCCCAAGCGCCTATTATCTGAGGAAATAAGTTCTTTAAAGGTTCCATCGCCTTGGTTTATATACAAATAATCATTTTCAAAAAAGTCATTGCCTACATAAATATCAGGATATCCATCATTATTTATGTCGCTAACTCCAAGTCCCAAACCATAACCAATTTTACCCTGGAAAATGCCGGCATCTCTTGAAACATCTTTAAACATTCCATCATCATTCCTATAGAGACGATCACCGGAAAGGGAGTCTATTTCTGAACGTTGAGAGCCTTTTCCATAGGTTCTGTTTGGATGTACGGAATGGTTTAAGAGATACATATCCAGATCTCCATCCAGATCATAATCAAGAAATGCTGCCTGCGTTGAGAGGCCACTAAAATCAAGCCCATAGGAAGATGCTTCTTCATTAAATTTTGGAATGCCTTTTTCATTCACACCCTTGTTGATAAAGAGCAGGTTTCTGCCCTTCATGCCTTGGTAATTGCTGACTTTGCAAACATAAATGTCAAGTAAACCATCGTGGTTAATATCAACATGCGTAGCCCCGGTGGTCCAGTTTTCCGGATTATTAATATTGGCCACCTTGGTGACATCTTCAAATATTAATCCTCCTTTATTAATGTACAGTTTATCTTCACCCTGATTGGATGTAAAATAAAGATCTATTAACCCATCATTATTGAAATCGGCTGAAACCACACCCGCTCCATTGTAGTAATACAGATAGTTTAGTATATTAAGTTCAGGGGTATCTGTTAGCTGGTTCTTAAAATAAATTCCAGAATGGGCGGAGTCAACTTTGTTAAACAGTTTCTCCTTCTTTTCAGTGCAGGCACTTATTACTAAAAACACGCTTAAAGAAAGTCCTAAAATCCTTTTCATTTATGCTCCATAAATTGGACAGCAAGATAATGAAACTGGCAGAAATAGGTATGTAATACTAGTTAATGTTTACCCTATTAACAGAGTGAAATAATACGTCTTCGGGAGTTAAAAGTGTACTAAGAGTTAAAAACAAAGAGTCTAATAAGTTCGACTCTTTATATTATATTTTAAAGTTTAAATCAGTTCCAAAATAAGGCATAAATAGTAGCGATAATAATCATTGTCGCAAAGGCGCCAATATTGAATTTAGCACTGGTATTGAACAGACCTTTTGTAATTGGAATACCTTTTGGATCATCTTTGCCCTTGTTTTGATTAAGACTAACTAAAACTATAACCAACATGGTAAGTAGCGTTGTGTATCCCATCTGGTCCAAGAAAGGCACGTCCACAAAAATAGGACTATCAGACCAACCGCTAGGGGCTACTTTGAAATAAAAAGCTATAGGGATAGATACCAATGCGCCCACTATAGCGGCCCTATTGGTTGTTTTTTTCCAAAATAATCCCAACATAAATACGGCCAAAATGCCCGGACTTACCAATCCTGTCCATTCCTGTATAAACTGGAATGCCTGATCTATTCCTCCCAATAATGGGGCCATTATACAGGCAATAATAAGTGCAACGGCAGCTGAAAGACGACCCACATTCACTGTTTTCTTGTCAGAGGCATTTGTATCAATATATTGCTTATAAATATCCATGGTAAAAATGGTGGATGTAGAATTTAGCATAGATGCCAGGGAAGATACGATGGCAGCTGCCAAAGCCGCAAAAGCAACTCCTTTGAGTCCGGTTGGTAAAAATTGTAATAGCCATGGATACGCTTTATCTGCTTGTTCAAGGGAAGGGAGATTTTGCTGTCCGACTTCTCCAAGGCGATTTAAAATCTCGGCATCATGGATCATTACAAATGCTGCAATGCCTGGTACAACCACAATAACCGGAATAACTATTTTTAAAAAGGCAGCCAGAATTATTCCCTTTTGTGCTTCTCTTAAAGACTTAGCGGCCAATGTTCTCTGAATAATATATTGGTTAAAACCCCAATAATATAAGTTAGCCACCCACAAACCACCTACCAATACTCCTAATCCCGGCAGATTGGCATATTCCGGATTTGACTTATCCAGTATCATGACAAATTTTTCAGGGACAGTTTCGTAAACTATTTTGAGACCTTCTAAAACTCCTTGCCCGTCGGAGACTGTATTTAATGCTAAATACGACGTTACCAAACCTCCAAAGACCAGAAAAATAACCTGAATCACATCTGTCCAGGCAACGGCAGAAAGCCCTCCGTAAAGGGAATATGCTGAAGCGAATAATGACAGCCCAATTACACCATAAACCATAGGAATCCCCATTATTGTTTCCAATGCAAGTGAACCTAAGTACAAAACAGAAGCCAGGTTTACAAAAACGTAAAGTGCAATCCAAAATACAGCTAAAATAGTTTTTAGAGTAGTGGAATAGCGTTGCTCTACAAACTCAGGGATCGTATAAAGACCTTTTTCAATAAAAATTGGCAGGAAAAATTTACCTACGATAAGTAAAGTGATTGCAGCCATCCATTCATAAGATGCTATGGCTAATCCTACTGCAAATCCTGAACCGGACATCCCGATAAATTGCTCGGCTGAAATATTGGCTGCGATCAGGGAGGCTCCAATGGCCCACCAGGGTAATGATTTACTAGCAAGGAAATAATCTTCGGCATTTTTTTGATGCCCTTTTTTATCTCTGGACACCCACAAGCCTACTCCTAAAATTAAGAAGGCATATGCGACAAAAATAAAATAATCCCAAAACCCGAAAGATGATGCCATAATTAGTTTGGTTGGTTGTTAGTTTAATAAATGCTAGTTGCTCAATTTGGATAAAATTCTCCTGTAATTAAAAAATTGACATGAATATTATTGGCTTTTAACTTTATGTCTAGAGGTATTGATTGACTATATTTTCAAACAATTCCTGTTTACCACTCTGTAATTCCAATTCTCCATTTGATTTTGCAATGTCATAAAGATCTTTCAGATCTAATTTCCCGAGTTCATAATCCTTCCCTTTACCTGAATCATAAGATTGGTAACGCTTTTTTCTCAGGTCATTATAAGGCGAAGAAGTCATAATCTTATCGGCAATAAGCAATGCCCTGGCAAAAGTGTCTGCACCGCCAATATGAGCATGGAATACATCATCCAGATCGGTAGAATTTCGTCTTATTTTGGCGTCAAAATTTATTCCACCACCCTGCAAACCTCCTGCTTTCAAAAATGTGAGCATGGCTTCAGTTACTTCAGTAATATTATTAGGAAATTGATCTGTGTCCCAGCCGTTCTGATAATCACCACGATTTGCATCAATACTTCCCAGCATACCATGAGCGACGGCAACTTCCATTTCGTGTTGCATAGTGTGACTTGCCAGGGTGGCATGATTGACTTCAAGATTCAGTTTAAAATCGTCTTGTAATCCGTACTGATGTAGAAATCCAACAACTGTCGCGGCATCAAAGTCATATTGATGCTTCATAGGTTCCATGGGCTTTGGTTCTATAAAGAAGGTTCCCTTGAAACCCTGTTGTCTGGCATAATCTCTTGCTGTTGCTAAAAATCGACCCATATGGTCCAATTCTCGTTTCATGTCTGTATTTAATAAAGACATGTAACCTTCACGACCTCCCCAAAAGACATAATTTTCGCCATCGAGTGCCATGGTGGCATCCAGAGCTAATTTTATCTGGCCTCCGGCCCTTGCTAATACGTTAAAATCCGGATTAGTAGAGGCGCCATTCATATATCTCGGGTTAGAAAAACAATTGGCCGTACCCCATAAAAGTTTTACTCCCGAAGCTGCTTTTTTCTCTTTAATATAGTCGACAATGACTGAAAGTCTCTTTTCAGATTCTGAAAATGAGTCACCTTCTCTTACCAGATCAAAATCATGGAAGCAGAAATAGTCAAATCCCATTTTTGTAATAAACTCAAAGGCTGCATCGGCCTTAGCTTTTGCTGCATCTATAGGATCGCTAAAATTATCCCAGGGAAAATTTTGTGTACCTGGTCCAAAGGGATCGGCCCCTGTGCCACAAAAGGTATGCCAGTAGGCAACTGCAAATCTTAGATGGTCTCGCATGGTTTTACCCGCTACAAGTTGTTCCGGATTATAGTATTTAAATGCCAGCGGGTTATCAGATTCTCTGCCTTCAAAGAGTATATCGCCAATTCCTTTATAGTATTCCTTGTTTCCAATGAGTGCCATATTAATTGTTTTTTAATGTTATTTCCAGTTCGTTTTTCCAAAGCTCGTAGGCCATTTTATATTCCTTTTTATCAGAAGTGGGTGAATAACTCATAATATAATCATTATCCATAATTTGTTTTCCGAATGCTGCATAATTTCCATCATTTAGCTGACAGGCTCTGGCGGCACCTATAGCACCGGTAGTATTATATATTTCAATATCCTGTTCGATTAAGGTGGCTATGGTATTGGAAAAAATGGGCGACCTGAATAAATTATCATTACCAGCCCTTATTACCTTTGCCTTTATACCATCTGTTTTAAGTATTTCCATTCCATAAACAAAAGAAAAAGCAATCCCTTCAAGAGCAGCTCTGCAAAGATGAGCCTTCGTATGAATATTTAAGTTTACATTCTTTATTTGAGCTCCTAAATCCTTGTTCTCTAACATTCGCTCTGGGCCATTGCCGAAAGGTAAAATAATAACTCCTTGCGCACCAATGGATACCTGAGCTGCCAGCTCATTCATTTCCTGATAGGATGAAACCTTTAAGTTATTTAATAACCATCTGTACATTATTCCGGCGCCATTGATACATAATAATTTTCCTATACGCCTGCTCTTAGACGAATAGTTAACATGGGCAAAATTATTAACACGCGAACTTTCTTTCACAGACAGGTTATCAGTGATAGCATAAACAACGCCTGATGTACCGCCTGTGGCTGCAACTTCACCCGGATTAAATACGTTTAGCGAGAGGGCATTATTAGGTTGATCTCCGGCGCGGTAAAGAATAGGAGTGCCTTCTGCGAGGCCAGTTTCCTTAGCTCCTTTAGACGTGATATGACCCTGGTCTGAAAATGTAGCTATAATTTCAGGGATTAGCTCTATGTCTATTCCATAGTAATCTATAAGCCAATTCGCAATTTTCTCTTCCTCAAAATCCCAGAATATACCTTCTGAAAGTCCCGAAATAGTAGTATTAATTTTACCGCTTAATTTGTAGGCAATATAGTCACCGGGAAGCATGGCTTTATGGGTTTTACTATAAAGATCCGGTTCGTTTTCTTTTACCCACTTTAATTTGGATGCCGTAAAGTTAGCCGGTGAATTCAATAATTTAGCGGCACATCGGTCGTGGCCAAGGTCATCAAATGCGTTATTGCCTATGTCAACCGCCCTGCCATCACACCAGATAATGGAATTTCTAAGAGGAGCACCGTGTTCATCAACAATAACAAGTCCGTGCATTTGATAAGAAATGCCGACACCTGTTATTTCATTAGGCTGAACTTTAGTTTCTTTAAGTAGTTGTTTTGTAGCCTTGCATACATGTGTCCACCAATCATCAGGATCCTGTTCTGCCCAACCTATGTTGGGAGAGTGCATACTCATTTCCTTTTTAGGTTCACTTATTAGGGCCAGGCTTTTACCTGTAGACATTTCTACCAAGGCTGCTTTTATTGAAGAACTTCCAAGGTCATAGCCTATAGTGTACATGCTTTGTAATTGGTTTTTGAATAGGTAAGATATTGTTTTTATGGCTATATGACAAGGCATTAAAAATAAAAAACCCTGATCAAATAGATCAGGGTTTTTTATTTAAATAAATTTAAATAAACTTCTTAATATCCTGGATTCTGAACCAGATTAGGGTTAAGAATAATCTGAGTTGCAGGAATAGGAAATAATTCACGATCTGCATTACCAATAGCGGCTGGGTCTTTAAATTCCCAGTCACGGGTATATTGACCAAATCTGATTAAATCATTACGTCTCCAAAACTCTATATAAAGTTCTCTACCTCTTTCATCTATCAAATTTTGCTCTGATACACTTCCTAATGGCGTGGCACCACGTAAAACACGTAGTACGTTAACCATTGCAGTTGGATCGCCTCCGCTTCTAAGCATGGCCTCTGCTTTCATTAAATGTGCATCTGAATATCTGAAGAAGATTTCATGTGATGTGAAACCGCCATATCTAGGGTTGTACTTAAGTACTCTAATACCTGTTACTTCATCATTATCAAGAAGGTTCGGTTGGCCGTCAACTGCACTAATAAATTCTCTTGAAAAGTTTAAAGGTGCGCCACCTCTCTCTGTTAGAGCAGAACCAGTTGGGCCATATTGTTGTCCTTTAAGGAAACCAAAACCAATATGCGTACCATCTGAGATTCCGTCACCATCCGAATCAGTCGTTCCATCTTCGCCAGCCGGTGCTCCTTGAAGTGGAACACCACCTCTTCTTTCTTCCTGGCCTCCTCCTACAACATTACTTTCAGGACCTTCAAATAGATCATAGAATTCTGAAAGGGTTGAAAAACCATTCCATCCACCCGATTGTTCTGGTGTAACAAGGTTATAGTGCAAGCCATTCCAGATCCTGTTACCAACACCGGTATTTATCCACCATATGGTTTCATTATCTGCTGTTTCTCTAAATATATCAAAATAACCGGATTGCAGTGCGTAACCATCGGCAGCAATTTCATCTACCAAGGTAATCACTCTGGCCATATCAGAAGCATCTGCGCTCCCTGATCCGTTGAAAATATGTCTGTTCAAATGAACCTTAGCCAATAGATATCTGGCTGCGGCCTTAGAAACATTTACGTTTTCTGCGCCTGAAGGTCCTGTAGCGGGAAGTCCTGAAATAGCGGCTTCCAAATCGGAGACTATAAGAGATATAGCTTCTTCACCAGTTAAAACCGCAGGATCATCTAATGGTGGAGCCTCAGTATCCCTGATAGGCACCTGGCCAAAATTGTCTAAGATGACATATACCGCTAAAGCCCTAAAGAAAGATGCAGCCGCTCTTGAATCTGGCGAAGATGCAGACCTGCTGTCTAATACTTCACTGGCTACCAGTTGAAGCTCATTCCATTGATTCCAAACATTTGTAATATACGAATGATCAGGAGTCCACGAATGCTGATGTAATTGTCTCCATATTCCATTATCACCCCAGTCAGATCCTCTTGTTGGAACTAACATTTCATCTGTTGTAACTTCACTAAGTGCATAAAGGTTAGCCTGGTCGCCAATGTATCCGTTTATGGAATTATACATTGCAGAAACCTGACTTGCTGCTTCTTCGGCAGTTGCAATACCCTCAAAATTAGGGGCAAGCAAAGAATCTGTCGCTTCGATTTCCAGATCGGTACATGAGAAGAACAGTGCCAATGCCGGTAACGAAAACATCAAAATTTTTGATCGTGTTTTTAAATAATTAATCATTGCAGTTTTTTTTAAAATTAAAATTTAGCGTTTATTCCTAAAGTCACTGTCAGTGGTCTTGGGAATGCGGTATAATCAATTCCCTGACTTGGAATACCACTTCCAAAACCATCGCCTGTATTGGCCGTAACTTCTGGATCCAGACCACTATAGTCAGTAAACAGTAATAAATTCTGTCCTGTTAATGAGAACCTTAAATTCTTAAACGTTCCATCCTTAAGAGGCACATTATAGCCAACCGTTGCGTTTTGTAAACGTACAAAATCTCCTTTTTCTAAATATAGAGTAGACACTTCTTGCGATACCAGGTTAAAACCTGTGGGATCTGTGTTTCTGGAAGTTAAAAAGGTAGGCCTGTTTAAGAAGGCATTTCTTGTGTTGTTATAAACCGAGAATCCAAATTGACCGGCAAAGAAGATATTGGCGTCCCAATTGCCTGCGTTTAAATTAAGGGTAAGTCCCGAAAGAACATCAGGAACAGCATCCTCACCGACAAAACTTTTTTCGTCTGCACTAAAGTTAGGATTTCCACTGGCATCCTCAGAATATGTTGCCATATAGTAAGAGAAAATCGACATTCCTTCTCCCAGGCGCTGAGCAAAAGCTCCCGTAAGTCCCGGACCATTAATTTCTCCGAAATCTGCCGTTGTACCTTCTAAACCATTAACCTTATTGTCGTTATAGGAGATATTAAATGCTCCTGAAAAAGTCATTTTATCATTTTGGATAAAATCATAGGCAACGGCTAATTCTACCCCTTTGTTGACTAATTTACCATTTGCGAGATTCTTAAAGACAAAAGGATCAAAAGCCGGCGCAGCTGCTGCTTGTCTAAACAAGAGATCTTTAGTCTCCTTTTTATAGAAGTCGAGTGAGCCGGTAAAGCGATCAAGGCCGAAACCAAAATCAACTCCAACATTAAAATCAGTTGTCTCTTCCCACTTTAAATCAGGATTTTGAACAGCAACAGTTTCAAGCCCCGGTCTGTTTACAGTGCCATCGTCTGCAATGGTTGGGTCAGCAAAACGCTGTCTTTTGACAAACTGACCATATGTTAAACCATCCTGGTTACCCGTGATACCTGCACTTAATCTTAGTTTTAAAGTAGAAAAAGCAGGACCAATGAACTCTTCTTCATTAACTTTCCACGCAAAAGCACCAGACGGGAAATAACCATATTGGTTGTCCGGCGCAAATTTAGATGAACCATCCGCTCTAAAGGTTGCAGTAAATAAGTATTTGTTATGCAGGTTTACATTTGCCCTTGCAAAGTATGATTGTAATTCATCAGTATTGTTGAAGTTGTTTACCCAGACAGAGGTAAATTGTCTGCCCTGAACATTGTTAAGCACTCCGGTATCATTGAATGGGTTAAGAGTGTTTACAAAAGTATTATTGTTAACATCAAAACCAAATTGTTGGTATGGGCCTGCAATGGTGCTAGCTGCATTGTTTATGTCTTGTCTTAAGTTCTTACCCATTTGGTCCAGACCAGTTTCGGGTGTACCCCATCCCTGAGAATTGAATCCTTGTCTTTGAAAATCCTGATAGGTAAAACCTATAATCGCATCTAAAGAAACGTTGGACCAATCTCTTTGCCAATTAAGGGTTGCTTCAAGTAATTTACTTGTCGCTCGCAATTCATTGAACGAGGCCTGTCCCTGACCACTCACCCTGTTCTGATTTGTAACTAAAGGTGAAATAGTTGCGCTTGCTGTAGCATCAGAGTCATCATAACCCAAAGCTATCTTTGCTCTCAATTCATTATCATCATCATCAATAATGTCATAAGAAGTAGCAAAGTTGACTAAAAACCTGTCTGTATTGGTTTTTTGTTGGTAATATTTCAAAAGGTTAGCGGGGTTTAAGAGGTTACCCGGAATAACAAACGATGGATCGTTGGGCCATGTTGGGTTTGCAGAATATGTTGCTCCAATTAGGTTACCACTGGCACCTGATCCACCACTAATTTGCGGAGCCAAATCATTGACACGGGCAATGGAGGCTTGTAAATCAAATTTTAGTCTGTCATCCAAAAAGCGTTGATTGACATTAACTCTACCTGTTATTCTTTCTTGAGAAGAACCTTGGATAACTCCAAACTGTTTTCCATAAGAAAAAGTACCTCTTACATTACCACTACCGTAATTATTGGAATAGGATAAATTGGTAACAGGAGAAGCCACAGTTCTTAAAACTACCTTCTGCCAGTCTGTATTATATCCTTCATCTATATCATCCGCAATTGTTTGACCGCGTTCTGCGGCGGTTTGTGCAAGAAAAGTGGGTGCATCATAAAGGTCAAAATTCTCTCTGGGTGTTGAAATACTCACGGTTTGATTTATTTCCCAGACACCACCTGTAGCAGTTTTACCACTTTTTGTGGTTACAATTACAACCCCGTTTGCTCCCCTTGATCCATAAATGGCTGTTGCAGAGGCATCTTTTAAGATAGAGATACTTTCAATATCTTGAGGGTTTATAAAGTTTAATGGGTTTCTGGAAGCATTCTCACCACCGGTAATATCTCCACCACCAGGAGTAGTAGATTCTGATGATAACGGAACACCATCCACAACGAAAAGCGGACTATTGTTGGAACGGATAGAATTAGCACCCCTGATCCTAATATTTACTCCAGCACCTGGTTCACCACTGGACTGAGTGATCTGAACCCCGGCAGTCTTACCCTGGATCAATTGCTCAGGAGAAGCAATAATACCCGAATTAAAGTCTTCAGAATTAATTGCTGAGACAGCACCTGTTGCATCTTTCACTGTAGTAGTACCATAACCGATAATTACTACTTCATCTAATGCCTGTGCATCTTCTTCCAAAACTACATTAACAGTAGTTCTTCCATTTAATGCGACTTCTTGAGTACTGTAACCAATATAACTAACAACCAGTGTGGCATCGCTTTCCACATTGTTTATTGTATAGTTACCATCAAAGTCTGTCTGCGTACCGTTGGTAGTTCCTTTTACAACAACACTGGCCCCTGGTAAAGGACCATTTGCATCGGTAACTGTACCTGATACTTCTTGCGCTTTTGCAAGTCCGAAGCTTAAAATAGCTCCAACCAATAAAAAGCTCTTTAGTAGCGTAATCTTCATAAAAAGTTAATTTTGAGTTTAGTTAATTATTTGTACCAAAGGTTAAACCTATGTAAAAAATATGTAAATATCTTTCTCTCAGCAACACTTATTAACAACGAAAACGGTTTCGTGTTAATAACTTTTGTTGTCTGTGAGTCCGATAAAATAGAATTGGCAAAATTATTTTATTCCTATTTTTTTGGTTCGATCTTTGATAAAAACGAGACAAATATAATATTTTTTTTATTTTACTTGCCCATAAAGATACTAGTTTATGTGGTTAAGGATATTTTTATGTGTTAAAAAATAGAATATATTTTTAGGATGGTTAATTTTAAGTACTTTAACATTTGGACATTTTAATCTTTAAGATTTGAAAAAAAAGATTACCCTTAAACAAATTGCAAGAGAATTGGAAGTGTCCATTTCAACAGTATCAAAGGCACTAAAAAACAATCGAGAAATAAGCAAAGACACAACGGAAAAGATTCAGGCCTTTGCTAAACTTTACCACTACAAGCCTAACAATATTGCCATTAGCCTTAAAAATAGGCGCACCAAAAATATCGGGGTAATCATACCCGATATAGTTCATCATTTTTTTACCACAGTTTTTAGAGGAATAGAAAAATTTGCGGATACCAGAGGATATAATGTTATTGCATGTGTATCGGATGAATCATTCGAGAAGGAAGTTATAAATATGGAGTTATTGGCAAATGGTAGTATTGACGGTTTCATTATGGCCTTATCTGCAGAAACACAGCAACAAAATGATTTCAATCATTTGAAGGAAATAATTGAACAGGGTATGCCCCTGGTCCTTTTTGACAGGGTTACAGATGAGGTGATTTGTGACAAGGTAGTTATTAACGACTTTGAAGCTTCTTATATGGCGGTAAAAAAACTTATAGATAATGGCAGAAAACGTATAGCATTAGTTACAACCGAAAGTTATTTGAATGTAAGCGAAAAAAGAGCTCAGGGTTATTACAAGGCTCTAAAAGACAACAAGCTGGAGCTGGATGAAAGTTTAATTTTGCGTTTGCCATATCAATTCGAGGATGAAACAAAGAGCGAAGCCTTCTTTGCAGCAAATAAGAATAAGATGGATGCAGTCTTATGTGTTAATGAAATTTTTGCGGTTAGATCTATGAGAATCGCGCAGAAAAATGGAATAAGAATCCCTGGGGATGTAGCCTTTATTGGTTTTACCGATGGTATTCTGTCTAAACTGGCTACGCCTGCACTTACATCGGTTGCCCAACATGGAGAAAGAATGGGTGAAATTGCTGCCAGAATGCTTATTGAGAAGATAGAAAGAGATGATGATAAGGATTTAGAAGAAGAAACTTTTAGAACTGAAGTTATAGAAGCTACGCTGATTGAAAGAGAATCAACAATTAATTAATTACACATGCAATAAAATGAAGAAAACCGGATTTATATTCGATTTAGACGGAGTAATTGTTGATACTGCGAAATACCATTATCTGGCCTGGAAAAATCTGGCCGATGAACTGGGGATTGATTTTACTGAAGATGACAATGAGAAATTCAAAGGAGTTAGCCGTAAAAGATGTCTGGAACTTTTATTGGAAATGGGGAATATTTCTGTTTCCAAAGAACAGTTTGATGCATGGTTGGAAGATAAAAATGAGGACTATCTGAAATATATTTCCAATATGGATGAAAGTGAAATACTTCCCGATGTGACTAAAGTCTTGGGATACCTTAAAGATAAAGGAATTCCAATGGCGCTTGGTTCTGCAAGTAAAAATGCTGTTTCAATTTTGAAAAAGGTTGAGTTGATGCCCTATTTTGATGCTATTGTAGATGGTACTCAGGTAAACAAAGCTAAACCCGATCCGGAGGTTTTTTTGATAGCCGCAAAAAAATTAGGTGTAGAACCAGTAAACTGCGTGGTTTTTGAGGATGCACTAGCCGGAATAGAGGCTGCCAATACAGCCGGCATGGAGAGCATAGGAATTGGAGATGTGAAAATTTTGTCTGATGCCGACCACGGTTTTAATAACTTCACTGAAATAGATCTTGGGTTTTTAAATGACCTAATTTTATTACTAAAGAGTAAAAATTAAGGTATTTACCCTGCAAATTATACTTATTTGCCTATTTTAATCAATTCTTAGAAAACGATTTTAACGCAATACAATATGAATAAAGAATATATTACGGCAGATGAATGGTCTGTAATTGAAGAAGGATTTAATAAGGAGAACGTAAAATCTTCTGAGAGCCTCTTTAGCATAGGAAATGGTGCCATGGGACAGCGAGCAAATTTTGAGGAACAATACTCAGGCCCCACTTTCCAGGGGAGCTATATTGCCGGAGTGTACTACCCGGATAAAACAAGGGTAGGTTGGTGGAAGAATGGTTACCCGGAATATTTTGCCAAAGTCTTAAATGCGCCTAACTGGATTGGGATCAACGTGTTTGTTGATAATGAACCTTTAGATCTTAATACTTGCACTAATGTTAGCGGTTTCAGGCGAGAACTCAATATGAAGGAGGGTTGGTATAAAAGAAACTTCACTGCTACTTTACCCAATGCTATTGAGATAGATGTTGAAGTAGTTCGGTTTTTGAGCCTGGAGTTTGATGAAGTAGGGGCCATAAAGTATAAAATTATACCAGTAAATAGAAATGCGTCTATTCGCTTTGTTCCATATTTAGATAATGGTATTACCAATGAAGACAGCAATTGGGACGACAAATTCTGGAACGTCACTAAAGTGAATTCAGAAGGGAAACAGGCCTTTATTGAAGCGCATACCATGAAAACTCATTTTGAGATTTGTACTTTTATGGAATGCCAGTTAACTGCTAATGGCTCTGAAGTACCTGTTGATGTTTCCGAAGAAATCAAAGAATTATGGGTTGGACATGAATATATTCTTTCGGCAAAACAAGGTGAAGAAATCTCTTTTTATAAATATGGAGGTTATACCGTTTCCAGAGATCACGAGCCAGATGAATTGGTGAATGCTGCAAAAAAGACTCTTAAATCTGCTACTTCCATTGGTTTCGATAAATTATTGGAAAAACAAATAGCCACCTGGGCTAAAATTTGGGAGATGAGCGACATAAGTATTCAGGGTGATGTAAAAGCTCAGCAGGGCATTAGATTTAATATATTTCACTTAAATCAAACTTATTTGGGCACGGATTCCAGACTAAATATTGGCCCAAAAGGATTTACCGGAGAGAAGTATGGAGGCAGTACCTATTGGGATACTGAAGCCTATTGTATTCCTTTTTATATGGCGACCAAAGATCACCTCGTTGCCAGGAATCTGCTACAGTATAGATATAATCACCTGGAAAAGGCCATTGAGAATGCCCAGAAATTAGGTTTTGTTAACGGAGCAGCCTTATACCCTATGGTAACAATGAACGGGGAAGAATGCCATAATGAATGGGAGATTACTTTTGAAGAGATACACCGTAATGGAGCCATTGCATTTGCCATATACAACTATAACCGATTTACAGGAGACTATTCATATATTCCTGAAATGGGTCTCGAAGTACTAATAGGTATTTCTCGTTTCTGGGGTCAAAGGGCTACATTTTCCAATGACAAAAACAAGTTTGTGATACTTGGGGTGACCGGGCCCAACGAATACGAAAACAACGTAAATAATAATTGGTACACGAATTACCTTGCAAAATGGTGTATGGAATATACGCTGGAACAGTTGCAAAAGGTAAAAGAAGGGTATAAAGAAGACTACACCAGGATCATTGGACGTACTTCACTATCTGAGGCCGAGACTGATAAGTGGGAAGAAATTTCAAAAAATTTATACTTCCCTTATTCAGAGGATTTACAAATTTACCTGCAGCAAGATGGATTTCTGGACAAAGAACTTATCACAGTCGAAGATCTGGATGTTTCCCACAGACCAATTAATCAAAAATGGAGTTGGGACAGGATTTTGCGTTCACCCTACATAAAACAAGCAGATACCTTACAGGGATTTTATTTGTTTGAAGACAATTTCAGCATGGAAGAACTTGAAAGGCATTTCGATTTTTATGAACCATTTACTGTCCATGAATCGTCCTTATCGCCTTGCGTACATAGCATTCAGGCTGCCAAATTAGGCAGGATGGAGCAGGCATATAAGTTTTATTTACGTACTTCAAGACTGGATCTGGATGATTATAACAAAGAGGTTGAAGAAGGTTTACATATCACTTCGATGGCAGGAACTTGGATGAGTATCGTAGAGGGATTTGGAGGTATGCGAATGAAAGATGATAAACTTTCTTTTGCACCTAAAATTCCAAAACAATGGAATTCGTATTCATTTAAAGTAAATTTCAGAAACCGCATCATTAAGGTTAATGTCACAGAACATCAGACAAGTTTTGAATACGACGGGACGGCTGAGATGACTATACGGGTAAATGACAAAAGGGTTCTGTTAAAACCATCTCAGGAAACTATTGAACTCAATACGTAAAAGATCCGGTTTGATCTTTTTTACCTTATTGAATCATTTTACTCAGATTGTATATGACAAGAAATTAACCCATGATGAAAATTGGATGGTTAGTAAAATCAATTGTTTTAACTGGTATGCTCTTTTTGATGGTATCTTTTTCATCTGCTCAGATAGATAGGGTTGAGCCTCCTAATTGGTGGCTGGGGTTCAAGAATACCAGATTACAGCTAATGTTAAAAGGTAAGGGAATTGGAGCAGCTACCCCGTCAATTCTATACAATGGAGTTAGTCTGGAAGCCTTCCATAGGGCTGAAAGCCCCAATTATTTATTCCTCGATATTACGATTGCTGCAGATACTTCGCCCGGTCTAATGCAAATTTTGCTCACTACTGAAGGTGGAAATGAAATCTACTATTCATATCCTTTGAATAAAAGGGAAAGACTATCTGATGAATTTTTGGGTTTTGATTCTTCAGATGTAATCTATTTAATTACTCCCGATCGTTTTGCCAATGGCGATCCTGAAATAAATATTGTACCGGGACTTCTTGAAAAAAAGATCAACAGGAAAGATGACTATGCTCGTCATGGAGGGGATATTCAAGGAATTATTAATCATTTAGACTACATAGCTTCCATGGGGTTTACTGCCATATGGCCCACCCCTTTATTGATTAACGATATGCCCCAGTCTTCTTACCATGGCTATGCAATGACTGATTTTTACCAAGTGGATCCGCGTTTTGGAAATCTGGCGGACTATATTATGCTCTCAAAGAAAGCAGCGGAAAATGGAATAAAATTAATCATGGACCAGGTTGCTAATCATTGCGGAGCTAATCATTGGTGGATGTCAGATTTACCATTTCGCAATTGGATTAACTTTCAATCGGAACACGAGGAAGGAGCAGAACCGAAGGTTACTAACCACCGACGCACAGTAAATCAGGATCTTTACGCTTCAAAAGCAGATAAAGATCTAATGGATAATGGATGGTTTGTACCCTCAATGCCTGATTTAAATCAAAATAATCCTTTTATGGCCAATTATATTATTCAGAATAGTATTTGGTGGATAGAGACTTTGAAACTTGGAGGGATCAGGCAAGATACCTATCCTTATCCCGATAAGGATTTTATGTCCAAATGGGCTGGTAGTATTATGCATGAATATCCAAAATTTAATATTGTCGGAGAGGAATGGACTTATAACCCACTTTTGGTTCGCTATTGGCAACAGGGGGTAACCAATACAGATGGTTATGAATCTAACCTAAAAACTACAATGGATTTTCCATTGCAGCGTACGTTAATTGAAGCACTTAATGAAGAAGAGCATTGGGATTCCGGATTGATAAAATTGTATGAAGGACTTGCCAATGATTTTGCATATCACAATCCTTTTTCGATTTTGTTTTTTGGAGATAATCATGATATGGATCGTCTTTTTACACAGTTGAATGAAGATTTTGTTAACACCAAAATGGCACTGGCATTTATAATCTTCGCTCCCCGCATACCTCAAATATACTATGGCACTGAAGTTTTATTAAATAATAGTGATAATCCCGGAGACCATGGTCTTATCCGGTCTGACTTTCCGGGGGGATGGGAAAACGACAGTGTTAATGCTTTTACGGGTGCGGGCCTTAAAAGGGAGCAGAAAAAGATGCAGGAGTTTACCAGAAAAATACTGAACTATCGAAAAGGAAGTACAGCAATTCATACAGGCAAAACCACTCATTTTGCTCCAAAGGACGGGGTTTATGTCATTTTTAGGCAGAATAAGCATGAAAAAGTATTGCTGATACTAAATAAAAATGAGAAACCATATACGTTAAACCTGGAGCGTTTTAATGAAATGAATCTTATTGGTAATAAATTTAAAGATATACTTACCTCAGAAGAAATTATTTTGAAAAACGATTTGCAATTAAAAGATAAAGGAGTGCTAATATTGAGCAAAAAATCTAATTAGCATGCAAAGGATCGTACTAATTATACTAAGTTTCTTTGTGATCATATTAGGGTGTGCTGAGGAGAAAGAACAGACAAATATTAAAAAAATGAAGAGCTTAAATCAATCAAATAAAAAAGTAGTTTATCAGGTATTTCCACGGTTATTTGGAAATATTAACACCACAAATAAGCCCTGGGGAACTATCCAGGAAAATGGGGTTGGTAAATTTTCTGATTTTACAGATAAGGCTTTAATGGAGATCAAAGATCTTGGTATTACCCATATATGGTATACAGGGGTGCCCCATCATGCGGTGGTGACAGATTATACAGCATACAATATTTCTAATGATGACCCGGATGTTGTGAAAGGAAGAGCGGGATCTCCCTATGCAGTTAAGGATTATTACAACGTTAATCCTGACCTGGCAGATGACCCCGTTAATAGATTGGAGGAGTTTAAATCTTTGATAGATCGAACACACAAAGCCGGATTAAAACTAATAATAGACATAGTTCCAAATCATGTTGCGCGAAAATATGAAGGCGGGTCAACACCGAAAGGGAAAGAACCATTTGGGGCAAAGGACGATACTACAACGGAATACCTAAAGGATAATAATTATTATTATATAACGGAAGAATCCTTTAAAGTACCGGCATGGCAAAATGGTTACTTACCTCTGGGAGGCGAAAAACACCCTTTGGCGGATGGTAAATTTGATGAAAATCCGGCAAAATGGACGGGGAATGGTTCACGACTTGCTCAACCGGACATTAACGATTGGTATGAAACTGTGAAAATTAATTATGGGGTTCGGCCGGATGGATCGTATGATTTTGAAACCTTACCTGATGAATTTACTCAAAAGGATTATAAAGATCACCATGCTTATTGGTCTGATAAAGACATCCCGGATTCATGGATAAAATTTAAAGATATTGCTTTGTATTGGTTGGATATGGGGGTGGATGGATTCCGTTTTGATATGGCTGAAATGGTACCAGTTGAATTCTGGAGCTATATGAACTCCAATATTAAAATGAAAAATCCGGATGCTTTTCTTTTGGCGGAAGTTTATAATCCAGATTTATACCGTACTTATATTCATAAAGGCAAAATGGATTACTTATATGACAAAGTCGAATTCTACGATAGCCTTAAGCACATCATGCAGGGTCATGGATGGACAGACCATATACCAGTAGTACAAAAAGGAATGCAGGATATTGAACATCAGATGTTGCATTTTCTTGAAAATCACGATGAACAACGAATTGCAAGTCCGGATTTTGCGGGTAGTGCGGAAAAGGGTAAACCAGCTATGGTAGTATCAGCCACTATAAGCACTTCACCAACTATGGTCTATTTTGGTCAGGAAGTTGGGGAACCAGGAAGTGAGCAAGCGGGTTTTGGCAGTCCCACCCGAACATCCATATTCGATTATATTGGTGTTCCTCATCATCAGAGGTGGGTAAACAATAGAAAGTTTGATGGAGGACAATTACTGCCTGAAGAAAAGGAACTACGGGACTTTTACAAAAGGTTACTCAATTTTACAATTGGCAGTGAGGCATTAATGGGTAAGTATGCCGATATACATTATTACAATAGGG
>Ga0209013_10001279_pt1 | contig 23181 bp, 20 predicted proteins | sample Cruoilmetagenom2_FD_187291 | JGI IMG/M metagenome (GOLD analysis project Ga0209013, IMG submission 187291) | Oil polluted marine microbial communities from Coal Oil Point, Santa Barbara, California, USA - Sample 2 (SPAdes) (version 2) | ecosystem: Environmental > Aquatic > Marine > Oil seeps ... | reverse complement strand
CCTCTTGTAATCCCATTCCATTCATAAAAACTGTATGTAAGTGCTGCAAGTAAAGGATAAACGATAAATATACCGTATATTGCTATCGCGGGAATGGGGAAGAGATGGATTCCCCATCTCTTCCTCTTCCGTTGCTTGATGTCTTTTGTTCCAGCTTGATTTAACTCTGTTTGCATATCTACCGCCACCTTACTTATTATTGAAACGGTGTAAACCAAGTTTCTGCATTTTCTTGAACTTTTTCAGCTACGCCTTCAGGTGTTTGCTGACCAAGGTACATTCCTTGAAGTTCAAGTTCTAACGTTGCTTTTGAAGTTGGGTTCCCTCCAGCAAAATGTACAACCATCATATAAGGTGTAGAAATAGAAGCAACCGCTTCACTTAAACCATTTACTAATTCATCTTCTGATGAAACATCAGGAACAGCACTGATCATTTTAAACTCTTTCGTGAATAGTTCTCCAAACTCTTTTGTCGTCATAAATTCAAGGAATTTCTTCGCTTCTTCTTTATGCTTCGAGTTTGCATTTACAGCATATGATCCATCTACCCAAGCAGTAATTGTTTCGTCTTTACCAACAGCAGATGGCATTGGGAAGAATCCGAAATCTAAATCAGGGTTCATTCCACGTACTACTTCAATTTCCCAGCTTCCCATTGGGAACATAGCTGCTTGCTCAGTGAAGAATAATGTACGAATATCTTCCATACCAAGACCTTCATAGTTATCAGGGAAATAAGCTTTTAGTTCATCCATTGCTTTGATTGTGTTAACAAACTCGGGACTTGTAAAATCAGTTTCACCTTTTGTAATCTTCTCTACAAATTCATTTCCACCATAATGAGCTGGTGCAAAAATACCGTGTACAGCTGATAATAACCAGCCTTCTTTACTTCCTAGTGCGATCGGCGTAATTCCTTCTTTTTTAATTGTTTCATTTAATGCGATGAATTCATCCCATGTTGTTGGTACTTCTAACCCTAAATCTTTAAAAATCTTTTTGTTATAAAACATTTGTGTTGTACTCATGTTTAAAGGAACACCATACTGTTTTCCATCAGTTCCTTTAGAAGCTGCTAAAGAAGCTTCCGGAAATACGTCTAAACCTTCTATGCCGTCTAATGGCTCAATATATCCTCCATCAGCTAATGCGATACCTGGTGCATATGGACGTAGATGGATGATGTCTGGACCTTCACCACTTTGTAATGCTGTATTTAGAAGTGTATTATACTCTGTGTTTTTTGAAGGTTTGAACTCAACCTTAATGTCAGGGTGTTTTTCGTTAAATGCTTCGATTACTTTTTCATAACCAGCTTTGTCTTCTGTTCTCCAACTACCAATTGATAAAGTGACTGTGTCTGAATCTGAGTCTTTACCTTTATCGTCTTTGTCGCCTGCTTCTTCAGAACATGCTGCAGCTAAAAATAGTACTAACGTCAATAATCCAAACAACCAAAATTTATTGCTCTTTTTCATTACTAGTTGCCCCCTTGTGATTTTTTTATATTTATCTCCTCTTAAACATTCAACATCTATTTTCGATCGTCTCCCCATCCCAAAATAGAGATGATCTACCATCAATGCTACATATAAGTGGAGTAAATTAACGAATGTAGTTTCTTTCTGATACTTTTTATAGTGGATTGTCTACCTAAATGAATCGAATTTGTTAATAGCGTAACTATTAATTGATCGGAAGGATTAATCCATACACTAGTGCCTGTAAATCCTGTGTGCCCAAAAGAACCGATTGGCCAAAGATCACCGATTGACAGTGACTCCCCTTGACCACTGCATACTTCAAAACCAAGGCCTCTATTATGTTGCCTGTGCATACTGGCACTTCGTAAATACTCTGGTGGAATTACATGTTGTTTTTCTGGATCAAGACAATAAGAGGCAAAAGTATGAATATCTTTTGCTGTAGAAAATACGCCTGCACTTCCACTAACCCCATATAATTGATAAGCTTTTTCATCATGTACATCGCCTTGAATGTAATGATCTTCATACCATTCTGTAGAAGCAGCCAATGGTTTCTTTTCATCGGGTAGTAGATAGGTAGTTTCGTGTAAACCCCAAGGCTTGAAAATATGTTCCTCTACAAAAACATTTAGACTTTGTCTTGTTACCTTTTCGATTACCTTACCTAATAGAATCATTCCTAAATCGCTATATAATGTTTTAGTTGCAGGCGTGTATTCCAGCTTGGTATTCAAGATCTCTGAATATACATCCCTAGGCTGCATTCGATCTTGGTACGCAAGGTCTGCAGGAAGGCCCGCTGTATGTTGCAATAGTTGGGTAAGGGAAATGTCTTTATATTTAAAGTCAGGCAAAAATGAGTGAACATCATCATTTAAGTCTATTTCTTTTTTTGATGCTAAAAGCAACAATGCAGGAAGTGTTGCCACCACTTTAGTCAGTGAAGCAACATCAAAGATTGTATTTTCATAGACTGATTGTTTCATACTATTCGTATCTAAAAATGCCCCAAAAGACTGGTGACACTTCGTCTCATTATTTTTAGAAACAAACAAGACAGCACCTGGAAGCTGCCCTTCTTCAACTAAATCATTCAAGTAGTTTTTATACATGTTTTTTAGAAACCTCCACGGCTTTACGTGTTCTTTCCAATGCTTGAATATTTTGATCCTGATTGAATTTAGTAACGCCAAGGAATAGAATGTCGATCACATTGAGTTGCGCAATTCGTGAGCTAGTAGCACCACTTCGTACATCTCTTTCTAAAGATGTCGTATTGAGCTTTACATCTGCTAGTAAGGAAACTGGATTATCGCCAGATTTGGTCAGCGTAATAATGTTCGCACCATTTTCCTTTGCAACTCTTAGTGATTCAATCATATCTTTCGTCTGTCCACTGTAAGAAATTCCAATCGCCACGTCTTGCTGCGAAAGGTTAGCAGAAATCGTTAATTGTGTACCACCATCATAAGCAGCTTCACACCACCGATTAATGCGGGTTAGTTTTTGTTTGAGATCCCGTGCGATTATACCGGACGCACCTACGCCATAAACTGCAACGATCCGGGCGTTTGAAATAATCTTGACTGCCTTTTCTAACTCTGTTTCTGATAGTACGAGCAACGTATTTTGGATTGCTTGGATATTGTTTTGAGATACAGACTGAATGAATGACTTCATGGAGTCATCATTTGGAATGTCCTCATACAAGCCATTTGTATGTTCGGATTTTGCCAACTCGTAAGCTATTTTCAGTTTCAGTTCCTGAAAGCCCTTACATTTCAATGATTTAGATAAGCGGATAATGGTCGCTTCACTGACTTTCGCTTTTTCAGCTAATTTCTGAACAGAAATATTAACAACTTCCTGAGGGTTCCTTAGGATATACTCAGCCGCTTTTTTCTCAGACGGTTTAAATGTGTGTAAACTTTCTTGTATGAATATTATTCTAGTATTCAAAATTATCTCACCATTTTCTTTTCTTATCCACATTATAAAAAATAAAATTTCAAAAAACAATAGCGTTTTGAAACTTTATTTCAGAATTATTTAAATTTATCTGAATTATAGTGAATATCCGTCTTTATCTAGTGATTCTATCTTTTGAGTTGCAAAAACTAGTTAGAAAGTTTTGCTTTTTCATTCAATATAACAATTGGACTATTGAATGATAAGGAATAAAAATAACCACCCTATGAATATGTGAATTCATAAGGTGGCTATCCTATACTATTTCTATCATTTGTATTGATTCCATTCGCATTTCATTAACAACTGCTCCTCTTTTAGTTCAGCTGTTAATAACCCGTTCATTTTTTCCATTAAACTTTTCGCAATCGGTAAACCTAAGCCTGTACCTTTTCCAGTCCTTGTTTGGTCCGCTTTATAAAAACGGTCAAACATATGATGTAAATCTTGTTCACTTAACTGTATAACCGGGTTGCTAATTGTCAGTTGAACCGATGAATTAAATTTTTCAAGCTGGATAGTTATATGGCCACTTGAATGTCTAATCGCATTGACTACTAGATTTTCTATGACTCTTTTCACGGTAGATGGATCTGCCATGATGATGATATCATGATCTGGAATATTGAGTATTGGCTCCATGTTCCTTTTATTAAATTCTTCATAAAATCCTACTAGCACCTCTAAAACCAAATGATTTAATTTAATCATTTCAATTACAACTGGATAATCGGCTTGTTCGATAATCGAGAGCTCAAAAAATTCCTCAAGTAAAACCTTTAATCTCCCGGCACCTTTTTTAATGATTCGGGTATATTCTTTTCTCAATTCCGGAGATAATTTGTCTGCCTCCAACAATTGAATATACCCCAGTATTGAGGTCATAGGAGTACGGATATCATGTGATATGTAGGATATCGCCTTTTTTGACTCAATTTCAGTTCTGCGCTTTTCTGCTAATGCATTTTTTGTCAAATCAATTTGGCTATTGACTTCCATCGCCAGCTCTTCAAAATCTTTATCAAAATAGCTGATATCTATTTTCTTTTCTGATGCACCTATTTTTATTTTTCGAAGCTGCCGCGTTGCTCTTTTGATTTCCTTTTTCAACAAATATAGGCGGATGAGAACAACTAATAAAACAGTAATAGAAAGAATCGTTACATAAAGCACATTCATCACCCGCCTAACTTCTTACTTGATTTCTTTTTTACTGAAAAGTAGCGCTCCTAAAATCCCGAATACGATGAATGTCAAAATTGGAATGATGATAAAAGTCAGGACATCATCACTGCTCCAATGACCGATTTGATCAATGGTTAATACGGATCCTTGAGACAAGAATATTGAACGAGTTATGACAGGTTCCAAAAACGGGACTTTTCCGCTTAAAAATTCCAACAAGCTCCCGATTAACGCAAGGAATAAAAGAAGAAACCCTATAGCTTTTCCACTTTCTGTGAAGATTGTCGAGAAGAATGCCATAATGGAAGCAAAAGCTGCTGCATAAAGAGAAATTAATCCAATCGTCTGCAAAAAGAATTTCCAGTCAGGCATAGCCATAAAACCCGTATATACAGAACTGGCACCCATCATAAATATCGGTAAAATCAATAAAATGATGATGGAGCCAATTGAAAATACAACCAGCTTGGCCAAATACAATCGGATTCTGCTATTGCCTGAAGAAGCGATGCTTTTCATCGTTCCCATCGAGTATTCGTTGGCAATAAAAAATCCTGCTAAAATTGCCGGAAACAGCTTTACTATGTCAGTGTTGATGGAAAGAATATACCCGCGATAATAGTCGTTTCCACTAATCCCTTCACCGCCTTGTAGCATGAGAGGATACAATAAAGCAAAAGAAAGCAAAAACAAAGTCAGTACCCAAAAGGATCGATCATTTTTCAGTTTATACCATTCTGCTTTTATAAGCTTACCCATGCTGGACACCCCCAATGCGCTTGGTGAAATAGGTTTCCAGATCCTCACCCATTGGCATAAACTGTTCGATTACCAAGCCTTCATTAGTCAGGACTTTTGAAACTGTCCCCGGCGAATCTACAAATGCAAACAGCCTAATCGATCCATCTGGCATTACTTCAAATTCCTTAGTAAACAAATGCAATTCTATAACGGTTGCTGCTTTACCTGGATTATCCACTTTAATATGCAAGTAGTGCTGGCATTTTTCATTAAGTTCTTTTGCTGAAAACTGCTCCAGCAACTCCCCTTCATGAATGATTCCATAATGCGTTGCAAGTAAATGAAGTTCACTTAAGATATGGCTTGAAATAAGAATCGTAATTCCATGTTCTTTATTGAGCTTCTTTAATAATTCGCGGATTTCGACTACTCCCATTGGGTCTAGTCCATTGATCGGCTCATCAAGAATCAAAAACTCTGGATCTCCCAATAAAGCGATGGCTAGTCCAAGACGCTGCTTCATCCCTAAAGAAAAATTCTTGGCTTTCTTTTTCCCTGTATCCTGTAAACCTACTAGAGAAAGTGTTTTTTCGATACAGTCCTTCCCAGGTATTCCTTTTAAAAGCCTATGTGCTTCTAAGTTTTCTGATGCTGTCATATTTGGATATAGAGCAGGACCTTCAATGATTGTGCCGATTCGTCTTCTTGCTTCGTTCAACTCTCGTTCATTGTTTTCTCCAAATAACTCAAATGTCCCAGTGGTCGGAGAGCCAAGACCACATATAATGCGAATCATCGTTGATTTCCCAGCACCATTTTGCCCGATAAAACCATAAATTGATCCTTTTTCAATTGATAAATCCACGTTATTAAGAGCCATTTTATCCTGATATTTCTTTGATAAATGATTTGTTTTAAGTACATATTTATTCAATTAAATTTTCCTCCTTAAATCATACTCTTACAACATGTACGTATGGCTTCAAGACGGTGTATCCTTGAAGCTCTTTATTCACGTTGAATACTCTTTTACTATAAGGAAGAAAACATAAGTAAATCTTAAGTCAAACCTTAATAAAACCTTAAGTTTTAAGTCGATAACCCATACCCCAGATAGTTTCTATGTATTCTTCTGCAGGATTGGCCTTAGAGAGTTTGCTTCTTATGTTACTCATATGTACATTAATCGTATTATCTTCACCAAGGAAATCCTCTCTCCACACACTTTCAAACAGATTGGCCTTCGTAAATACTTTTTTTGGTTCCGATAATAGGAGTATTAAAATTTCATACTCACGTGCAGTGAGCGTAATCTTCAATTCATTGACTGACACCGTCTTCTCTTCTGTATTGACATAGATGTCTTTGTATCGTAACTCTTTTATTGCTTGCAGTTCATTTGACCGTCGATATCTTCTTAACAGGGAATCGATTCTTGCAGAAACTTCCTCGACATCAAATGGTTTTGTTATATAATCGTCGGCACCTATTCGTAATGCTTCAATTTTTGTCTGTTGTCCCAACTTTGCAGAAATGATAATCACTGGCAAAGAATTTTGTTCGGTAATTTTTTTTAGGATCTCTTCCCCTGTCATTCCTGGCAGCATTAAATCGAGTAATATCATATCCCATTTTTGATTTTCCAAGTAAATCATCGCTTCAGTTCCCGAATATGCCGACTGCGGGCAATACCCACTTTCCCTTACGATATTACATAATAATTCATTAATATCATTATCATCTTCAACAACCAATATATGAATTTGTTTCATTCTCCCTCTCCTTTTTGGCACAAAATATATGGGTATTCATATATGATTTTTCATGTATTCAACAAAACCTCTTACTACTTCTTCTTTTGTAGCCCACGATGGGACCAATCGACTCGCAGAATGTGTGGAATTGACCTTTTCCCATACAATAAACGAGTAATTTTTTTGAGCTATACAATTGAATACCTCCACTCAATACTTCGTTTTTTTCTTATTGAATATCGTATCATATCATGCTAGATAAACCGTATTGGAGAGGAACATTTTTGGTGGTCACCATACCCAAGGGGTTTAAATTCTTGGATCAGCCATACAAAAATCCAATCATTCTTTGGTATAAATAATGTTACGAGCACACTAATGGATACAACGTTGTGCCTTAAATTTTAACCAAACCTTTTAAATTGTGCTTCATCCTACCATGTTCAACATTCGAACTTTACGATTTTTACAAACTGACCCTTACAATTTAATCTAAACTGATACTTTTAAAAACACCAGTATTTTGCTAATCTTATCAGAGATTTTAAAAAGTGAGGAAGGTTTTTACTATGCAAAATATACAAAGTTATTCAAGCTCTCGTACACAAACTTTTAATTTAATTCTTACATCCATGCTTATTGCACTCGTATTTGTTGCTACTCTTTTATTAAATATCAAACTGCCGATTACAGCTAATGGCGGTTTAGTTCATCTTGGAACAGCTATGTTATTCATCATCTCTATCTTATTTGGGCCAAAGAAAGCTGCGATTGCTGGGGCTGTTGGGATGGGGATATTCGACTTGTTTGCTGGTTATACATTGTGGGCACCATTTACCATTGTGGCTCGTGGTCTACAAGGGTATGTAGTTGGAAAAATTGCTTGGTCGAATGGTCGCAATGGGAACAGTATTGTTTTCAATGTAATTGCTATGATTCTATCCATTCCTGTAATGTTAGCGGTTTATTACCTGTGTGAAGGGATTATATATGGTAACTGGATTGCACCAGTGGGCTCTATTCCGGGGAACATCGTTCAAAACGTTGTCGGGATTATTGTAGCTATTCCTGTTGGTATTGCGCTTAAAAGAGTTCCTTTTTTCAAGTAATGTTTATTAAAGTACAACCATATAACAGAGGGAGAACGCTTAGATTAATAAGCATTCTCCCTTTGTTTTTATTTAGAAGAAAAATCTTTAAAACAAAACATGGTTTGTTTTAACCTTCATTATCTTAGACATCAAGAGGACACCGATAAAAGCTCCGCTGACACTCGATACGAGGAACGCTGGCATGAAGAAAAGGGCAGCTGCTTCCGTCCCCATCAGTATCCGTGCATACGGCACCGCAATCAATGACGCGATGATGCCAGTGCCGATAATTTCCCCAACGGCTGCAGGCCATAACCTTCCCGATACCATGTAAAGGATTCCTGCCAAGAAAGCACCGATCATCCCGCCAGGAAAGGCTAATAAAGAACCTGTCCCGGTCAATACACGTACGGCACCAGTCAGGAAAGCGATAAGTACAGCCGGAACTGGTCCAAAGAGAACCGCAGCCATGACATTAATGGCATGCTGAATCGGATAGGCGCGGGCGACCCCTGCTGGAAACCAAACAAAAGTTGAGCCGGCAACAGCTATAGCGACAAACATTGCCATTAGCATAAGTTGCTTGGTCTTCATGCTAATCTTCTCCTTTCATTGAAGCTTTGAATCTATTAATTTCCGCCTCTAGATCTTCTGCCTCTGCCAAAGCAGAAATAACAGCAACACCTGTTGCTCCCGCTCCCCACACCGCACCTGCATTGTCTGGCGTAATCCCACCGATTCCTACAACAGGGATTTTCGGGTACTGTCTGGAGACCTCGATGATTTTATTTACTCCGGACGGCACTTTTGCATCGGCTTTTGAGCGGGTTCCGTATACGGGTCCCATTCCGAGGTAATCCGCACCTTCTTCAACCGCACACTTTGCTTCCTCCATCGAATGGACAGAAACACCAAGTAATTTCCCTTCACCTATTCGGGACCGAACTGAGGCGCAGGCCAGATCTTCTTGTCCAACATGAACTCCATCCGCTCCGATTTCGCAAGCCAACTCTACGTCATCATTTACAATGAATGGTACCTGGTGAATATTGCACAACCTTTGGCATTCCAAAGCAAACTTTCTCAATGCCTCTCCTTTTAAAGCCGTCGGACCTTTTTCTCTCAACTGGAAATGACTGATTCCTCCGAGAAGAGCTTGTTCGAGTAGTGCGAGCGGCTCTTTGTCTCCAGCATTCATAGTGCCCATAATGAAATAAATAGCCGGTTTACTGAACAAATTGCACCGCCTCCTTATTAGCGGATTTATTGTACGCCGCATGATTAGTTGGTCCGTGCCCGGCACCGATATTCAAAGGATGTGCTAGAGCTGCCTGGATAAATTGTTTCGCTGTAAATAAAGCTTCTTGTACCGACTTTCCTTTGGCCAATTCTGCTGTCAAAGCAGCAGAGAAAGTACAGCCTGTTCCATGCGTTTGGCTGGTCTGAATCCGTGGTGAACGCATTATCAACGACTCGCCGTTCCGGTGCAGGTAAAAGTCCTCTGTAAAGCCAGGATCAGTTCCGTGTCCGCCTTTTATCACCACTGACTCGGTACCTGTTGCTAAGATACGTTCTGCTGCACGTAACCGGGAAACGGAATCACGGATGTCTAAGCCACTTAACACTTCTGCCTCTGGAATATTTGGCGTCACAACTGTAGCCATCGGCAATAAAAGATTCATCAAAGCGTTCACTGCTTCCTGCTGCAATAGAGAGGCTCCACCTTTGGCAATCATGACTGGATCGACGATGACGTTCTGCCAGCCGTATCTTCGGATTCCCCTTGCCGTTTCTTCAATAATTTCTGCATTAAACAGCATTCCAGTTTTTAAAGCGGAAATCTGAAAGTCTGTGCCTATGGATTCCAACTGTTTTTCCACCTCAATTCTCGCCATCGGGTAAATGCCCGTGACGCCTTTTGTGTTTTGTGCCGTCACAGCCGTAATGACTGAAGTGGAATAAACTCCAAGCTCCTGGAATGTTTTGATGTCGGCTTGAATGCCAGCTCCGCCACCTGAATCGGATCCGGCAATCGTCAATACTTGTTTCATAGTTTCCATATGACATCCTCCTCTAAACGGATTGGCTCATTATCAATTCCTTGTTCCGTGGATGCCAATTCGTCTAAAAAAGCGAATTGGAAACTACCTGGTCTTTGTGATATTTCTGATGCTTTTTCCCCACAAAGTGCATAAAAACGGAGTGCCTCTGTAGTAGCAACCATGGGCTCTACAAGTGATACCGCCAAAAATGCGGCAACCACGCTGCTTAACAGACAACCCATTCCAGTTACGGACGACATAAGCGGTGTTCCATAAGGAATTTTCTCTATCGCTTCGCCGTTGGTTACAATATCCGTTTCACCGGTTACCGCGACGATTAGTTTGTATTTCCGGGCAATCTGCAGCGCCATTTCATTCACATCTACATTCCCCTGACCGGCATCAACGCCTTTTGCCTGCCAGTCGGCGCCAGCAATTGCCGCCAGTTCTCCTGCATTACAGCGAAGCACGGTAATATCGACTTCCTCTAACAACTGATGGATAGCAGTTAGGCGGAACGAAGTTGCTCCCGCTCCAACAGGATCCAAAACGACCGGAATTCCCTTACTGTTTGCCGTTTTACCCGCTACGATCATGCTATTTAAAGTAACTTTATTCAAAGTCCCGATATTTAGCGATAGCGCATCTGCTAATAGGGCAAGTTCTTCTGCCTCTTCCGGTGCGTCTCCCATAATTGGGGAAGCCCCAAGCGCTAACAAACCATTTGCCTGGAAATTTGAAACGACATGATTGGTAATACAATGAACAACAGGTTGTTTTGTGCGCAATGAAGCTATCATATTACACACCCACCTTGCTCGGGACATTCACTGCCCAAGTTTCCATCGTCCACGCTTGTTCCCAGAAATTCCATTCGTAATAGCTACTTCGGCGGAATCGGTCTTTCAATTCCTGCTTCCGTTTTTCCGGCAAGTTCTCTGCAAGCTGGTTCATCCGGTCAATTTGTTCATTCACCAACTCCCCGAACCATTCAGATCCATAAGTAGCAATCCATCGTTGATAAATGGCATGATCCGGTTTTGCATCTTTCAATCGTTCCCCTATTTCATAATAAAGCCAATAGCATGGGAGAATCGCAGCCAGCACATCCGCTAGATCCCCTTCTGTCGAGCGGTACATATGGGAAACATATGCATAAGCACTTGGAGACGGCTCAAACACAGCCCAGTCTGCTTCGGTAACGCCAAGTAATTCCATAAACGACTCATGCAATGCCATTTCTGCCGCACAGGTTTGCTCGGAATGATGAGCAAAGCTTTTCGTCGTCTCCAAATCAGTAGCCTTCACCGCACCGATTGCCTGTACTTTTGCAAAATGGGTTAAATAATAGGCATCTTGCATCACGTAAAACTTGAACACATCAAGCGGCAATGTCCCCTCCGCAATCCCTTTCACAAACGGATGGTTGAAACTCGCTTCCCATAAATCATTGCATTCGATCCGTACTTCTTTACAAAATGTCATCTTCTCCATCTCCTTTTTTGGCAAATAAAAACACCGCTTTCCAGTAAAGGAAAGCGGCGATTGCAGGCAGCGGAAAATGAAAATAAGCATACGTTCGCCCACTTCCCTCCGCTGGTATGATCCAGATCAGGTTCAAAGGGTCCGAGCTATGCTCGTCTCAGCCGATAAACGGCTCCCCTAGTGGATAGCGATATTCTTTTGTCGAGACAACTATAGCATAAAAAACTAAATCTCTCAAAAATTCTTGAAATTATAGTAGAAATTACTATTATGTGTTGGAAATCGCTACAAATTTAACTGTTTTGCTCAAGGCATTGATAAACAGACATCATGTCTCGTTTATCCAACTCGCGAATACGGCTGAAAATAGGAATATCTTTAACTGCATCCGTTAGTAAGCTTTCAGCAACAACATCCCTTACTTTGCCTGTTAACCAAGTTTGCACATCGATGTCCTCAACGATTTCCTTACGCCCTTCAACATTGATCCCACTGGCATGACAACTCACACATGGTACCGATAATTTATACACGCCGTCATGAAGACCATCTTCTGAAATGACTTTCTTCCCGGCACAGAACGGGCATTTATGACTTGCTTTCACTTTATTAATTTGGGTAACAATTTTTTTGTAACCAAATGCTTCATAAACATATGTGAGTTTTTTGTATTTTCCATTGGTGAAATACTTATCAATAATGGCTTCTCTCGTTTCGGTAATGTTGGAGAAATCACAGATGGTAACCTGGTTTTTACTACTTATTGCTTCGATTTTGCTTCCAATACGATTCCAGAATGGGTAGACATTTTGTAAAACCATTTCATAGTTTACAAAGCTTGCTAATTCAAGTTCAAGTATTTTCAGTGCTACTTGTGTTTCCCTTGAAAGCAAGGAAACATCTTCTGTAAGCGTCATATTTCCACCAACAATTGCTTTTAGTTTTTCCAGTTCCGGTAAATTCCCGACTGTTTTGATGACTTGATCAATTGGTTGATGAATGATTTCACGAATATCCACGTCACCAAATACTAATTTCTTGTGATGATTCAGCACGGTTCCTTCACAAACAGGACAGGCAATCATCTCTTTTGATGCTTTCATATGATCTTTTATAATTGATTTCGAAATAAACATATAACGCCCAAGAATTAAATTAAAACCTTCCCATGTTCTCCTAGCCTTACCTGCTTTATCATAAAATGAATTTTCCCAATACCCATATAAAAACGTGTGCTTTTCTGCTTCTGTCATCTCATTATAGCTTTTGCTAATATCTTGCCCGAGTTCATTTTTGATTTCATCAAATAGGAATTGCAATTTTGGATATTGATAATATTTTAATACTTCCATCACGTCTGGATGTAATAAGCCATCCCAGAAGGGCACAGTTTTGTCTTGAATAACCACATCAAAATCGAATTTCTCAATGACTCGACGACCTGAACAGCAAGGACAATGATTTTCTTGATAATAAAAATCGAAATGTCTAGTATCTTTATTAGTCGGATGTGCTGCTACTATATGGTTAATCAGCCCGCCTATTTCATAGAGAAAACTATATTGACTATATAGGTGTCTTTCAAGATCAATGGCGATAACGGGTGCGATTGTGTCAGATTCATATTCACCATAAATCAGCCGGGCCATGGATGATAAACTTTTTAAAATGCCGCCCTTATAAATGTTTTCAGCCTTTTTAAAGTAGGCAAGATGATTTTCTTCTAAGTAATGAATTCCTTTTTGATTTTCAAGTGTTGATGAAATATGCAAGGGAGCGACTCGATTTTCACTATTTTTGTGGCGATAGTACTCTTCATGTCTGACAACATCAAGATGTTGAACTGGTGCAAGCTGTCTTTTACCAAAATCCACGATAAAATCAGAACTCTCCAGCATATAGGCATTATGTTCAATCATTATGATCGAGACCGATTCATCTTCTAGAATGACCCGTACACTATCAATAAACTGGTTTAAAATATTTTGTGATAACCCTTTTGAAGGCTCATCAAAAATAAATAGCGTATGTGGAGTTCTTGTATTCGTAAATAACTCAGAAACTAAATGAACACATTGAAACTCACCCGTTGATAAGGTTTTCGTTTGTCTTTCTAACGTCAAATAACTAAGTCCAAGTTTAATCAACAGACCTAAGCGTTTATGAGCAATGTCTTCCTTAGGCAGTTCATCAATAATATCTTCAATTGAGCGTCCAAAAATATCATCAATCTCTTCACTATATTTTGTAAGTTTCTTTTTAATATCAAGAAACGTTGCAACGGTCGATCGGCTGGTAATCGATTGGTTGCGATCTTGCCCAACCATGACGAGTTTATCTTTTGGGTATCGCTTCGAAAAATCTTTGGTAATACACTCATTGACGAGAGTCGATTTACCACATCCAGACTCACCAGTAAAAGTGACAAGTCTATTTTTAGGGATTTGGATTTCTGCCATTTGTATATTGCGACAGTATAGATCCTGAAATTGATAGGTTTCTGTTGGAATTGCCTGATTTCGTTCCCAGATGATGGGTTGTGGACGAGGTGATTCTTCCACTATTTTTCCGCCATACTTCCCACTTCCAGGACCGAAGAACAATTGCTCATCTGTCGTATCGAGCACTGTGTCTGAATGATCAATAAGCCAAATTTGATTCTTAACCCCTAATTGTTTAATCTGTTCTAAGATTTTCAACAGTGTTTCGTGATCCAAACCAACAGAGATTTCATCGATAATAATAACGGTATTTTCACTAGTTGCCATGAATTCCGCCAAGTAAAGCCGCGTTATTTCCCCGCCTGACAAAGTACCCATAATGCGATTTAATGATAAATAACCAATATTCATATTGGCTATATTTCGAAGAATATTCTGCCTCTCTTCACTAATATGTAAAACTTCAGCTAATGACAGAATAGATTCAATACTTAAGTCGTTGATATCGGAAATACTATGTGGTCTTTCAAATAAATCAATCGAATATTGCTCAACTTCTTGACTATAACGTCTGCCTTTACACTTTTTACATTCCACATTTTTGGTTGTCCCGCGCCCTTTACAATCTGGACACCACCCTAATGCATTATTAAATGAAAAAACTTCCGGGGAAAGATTAAATTGTTCAGCGAGATGAACACGAATTTCTTTAAACACACCTGTATGGGTGCCAATGGTAGAACGAGGATTAGAAGAAATTGATGCTTTTCCAAGAAAAAGCACTAAAGGCATATCTTCCATCTTGATGGCACTGAAATTGGTTTCCATTATATTCGGAAACAAATACTGATATTCAGCTTTTGGCAATAAAGACACGAGACGTTTCTTGGACTCTTCACCAATGGTTTGGGAAAATGTGGTTTTACCGGATCCCGACAAACCTGCAATTCCTAAAGATTCATTTTCAGGTAGAACTGCATCTAATTGGTTAATATTGTTCGCAATTAATTGATTTATTTTCATATGTACATCCTTTCTATTCTTTAAACTCAGTCTTACCACGTACGTACAGCGACAAACGTAAGATGTATTTCAATGCTTTTTCTAACTCACTTACTTTATGGTACGGTTCTGCTATATGTATCTAAGTACAATTTAACATGTCTCTTTCTTAATGTCTTATTATTATTTCATGCGAAAAAGGGACTAAAAGGGTTATCCCCTTTAGTCCCTCCAACCTCAATGATTAGTTCAAAGCTGCCAATATTAGACCTAAATGATCAGACTTACAGCATTATATTCATACTATTTTCGGTCTTCTTTAGGTTTGAACGTTTTACAGCACGTATCTGCAGAATGACTTGCTTCTTCAGTAATCGAGCTGTAATCAAATTCAGAAGCAAACTCTGTATTATTGTGTTTTGCGTGGTAATCCATATCTATTTCGATTTTTTCTGCCCCACAAACATTTCCTTTTGCATGGAAAATACAATTTGATACAGTACATTTCACTTCTACATTTGGCATATCTGTCCTCCTCATTGAGATGTCTTGAGAAATACAGAAAAGTACTCCTCAAAGAGTATCTTGTCCATTTCAACGTTTTTAATTTATGTAAGTTGTTAATTACTTCGATTCGCAGTTCCATAAAAAAAAGAACCTTTAATCTATAAAATAGATTAAAGGTTCTAATTGCCTTCTTAACATTTCAGCAATACCTTTGTTGTCTCTACGTCCTAAGAATTAACTATGAACTAGCTCTTTCTGGCTTAGCCCAAGTGTCTCAGCTGTTGAAGTATGAATTTCATGCAGAAGTTCTGTATTTTCCATTAGTGACAGACCATAAGAAGGAATCATTTCTTTAATTTTTGGTTCCCATGCATCCATATGTTGTGGGAAACATTTATTAAGTACTTCAAGCATAACGTGAACAGCAGTCGAAGCACCTGGAGAAGCACCGAGTAACGCGGCGATGGAACCATCAAAGGAACTGACAACCTCCGTACCAAATTGAAGTGTTCCTTTGCCGGCTTCAGTATCCTTAATCACTTGCACACGTTGACCTGCTACCACAGTATCCCAATCCTCAAGTTTGGCATTTGGGATAAACTCGCGTAACTCTTCTACGCGTTTTTCTTTTGATAACATAACTTGCTCGATCAGGTATTTAGTCAATGACATCTCTTTTGCACCTGCCGACAACATCGTTACGAGATTATCCGGTTTTACGGAAGTTACTAAATCCATCATTGATCCGGTTTTTAAAAACTTAGGTGAAAAGCCAGCGAATGGTCCGAATAGCAATGATTTTTTATTATTGATAAATCTTGTATCCAGATGTGGAACAGACATTGGTGGTGCTCCTACTTTTGCTTTCCCATAAACTTTTGCGTGATGCTTTTCTACAACTTCTGGATTGTTACACACTAAAAATAGTCCACTTACCGGGAATCCACCAATATGTTTTCCTTCAGGAATACCGGACTTTTGCAGTAAATGCAGGCTGCCGCCCCCGCCTCCGACAAATACGAATTTTGCAGTATGGCGTTCAACATTACCGCTATCGTTTCGTACTTTTAGATTCCATGAGCCATATTTAGTACGTTTCAAATTCTCAACACTATGTTTGTAATTAATATCAACATTTTTAGTCTTTAAGTGGTCAAACATCATGCGCGTTAAAGCTCCAAAGTTGACATCCGTTCCAGAGTCGATTTTTGTTGCTGCAATCGCTTCGTTGGCTGGACGTTCTTTCATTATAAGTGGAATCCATTCCATGAGTTTTGAAGGGTCATCAGAAAATTCCATTCCTTGGAACAAGGGATTGTTTGACATGGCTTCAAAACGTTTCTTCAAAAATGCTACGTTTTCGTCCCCTTGTACCATACTCATATGAGGCAAGGGCATGATGAAGTCCTGAGGATTATCTATCATCTTGCCATTTACAAGATAAGACCAAAACTGCATTGAGAGTTGGAACTGTTCATTAATATTGATCGCTTTGCTAATATCTACAGAGCCATCTGGTTTTTCGGAAGTATAGTTAAGCTCGCACAGTGCAGCATGCCCTGTTCCAGCATTATTCCATTCGTTAGAGCTTTCTTCCCCAGCTTTCTCGAGTTTCTCAAACACTTTAATTTTCCACTCCGGCTTTAATTCTTTCAGCATTGTCCCCAAAGTAGCACTCATGATTCCGGCACCTATTAAGATCACGTCTGTTTCAGTTTCTCGGTTGCTCATTTTAACCTTCCCTTACTTCCTATATTTGCAGAAAAAATGTAAGCGCTGTCGCTTAGGCATTACACCAAAACAATGCGCTACCTAGTCACACATACCTTTTCTGTATCTATACTAATTTTATCATATTGTAAATTATTTGTAGACTTAGATTTCTACTATTCTTTGATAACTATAAGCTATTTACCCGCTTGTGAATAGTGAGAAGTCTTTCCACCAGCACCTAATAATGTAGAAACCCCTAAGTCATGACTCAGTTTCTTACTATATTAGAGGCTTTGGTTTGATGTTACCAGCATACTTCTAAAAGAAAATGGCTCTGATTTGAGATTTAAAAATATGCTTGCAAAAAATATCCCCTATAGTATAGACAATTCTTTACTTGTCTACTCTATAAGGGATTATTATGAGTGTTCTATTTAAAACCGCATCTATTTATAGGAGGTTCATCGTTATATCCTTAAGTGAGGAAGGCATTTTCAACTAACTATTTCTTTACTCCTTGTATAGACACATACTCGATTACGTCCATGTTGTTTTGCTGAATATAAAGCTTTATCCGCTTTATTCAATAGCTGATACAATGTCTCATCTACTTCTTCTTTCTTTGCCTCAGCCACCCCAATACTTAAAGTGACAGAAATAATTCCTTCATCAGTAATGAGCGGCTGAAGTTCTAGATTCATGCGCAGTTGATTCCCTAGCTCTTCAGCTTCTGATAATGTGTATCCCATGAGCGCAATAACGAACTCCTCGCCTCCATAACGGGCAAAGAATTGCTCTGCCTTCAATTGACTTTGACAAACCTTTACTACATGCACGAGCAATTGATCACCAACATGATGCCCATAAGTATCATTAACTCGTTTAAAGTAATCAATATCCATTAATAGGATTGTAAATACAGAAGAGGTTCCGTTTGCTACTGCAAAATCTTGCTCACATTGCTGCAAAAAAGCACGGCGATTATAAATTTGTGTTAGCTCATCATAATAAGCCTGTTGCTCTAATTTTACTTGCAACCTTTTCAACTCTGTAATGTCCGTAAAAATAATCAATAGTCCTTTCCTATTCTTTGCATGCTGCAAGGATGAGGTACGAACCTGATAAATACGTTCTATATCAGTAGTTAGTTGAACTTCTTGGCTGGACGCAGCGGTGTCTATTTTTAAAGGAAAAGGATTTCCTGATAACTCAAGCCACACCTTTTCAAAATCCATCCCAAACATTGATTTATTCAGTTGTGTAAAATTATTCTTGCACGCTTGATTAAACTCAATAAGCCGGTGCGATTCATCCAACACCATCACACCGTCATTTATGCTATTAAATATTGCATCTTTAGCAATTGGCATGATCGCAAACAATCGTGATGAGCTAATAGCCCATAAATATAAAAGTGATGAAAGCCATAAAACCATAGGTACAGGATCGATACCAGGGGGCGTGAACCCAACTAAGTAAAGAAAAGCAGTCAACATCGGAACTAGCTGACCAAACATTAAAGCTATTAATTGCGGTCGGTAGACCTTGGCTGTTTCTTTCCAATGAGAGACGACAAGTAAAAAGGCAACAAACATGCAGGCAAATATGAAAACGCCATGAATCATGTAGCCGACGCCGATCTCTAGTTGAATGTATGGGGCTCCTAAAGCGGCATCAATATCAAACACTCTATAATGAAAATGATGCCAATCATTCGTTGCTACAGATATTAAAGTAATGAAGGGAATGATAAGCAGGGCGCCAAACCTTTTTTTCGTCACTTTAATTCCTAAATACTGCATGATAAACAATAAACCCAAAGGAGAGGAAAATGGCATCCCCACATACTGGATGACGGTCCAAAACTTTATTTGTGTCAGTGTTGTAGCCAATAAGCCCATAGCCGAAGCAAAACAATACACTCCGATGGTCGCCGTGTAATAAACGAAGAAGTTAGAGATATTCGTATAGTTATGGCGTTTTAGAAATACGTTTAAACATAGATATAAATTTAGGACAGCCGATGTACAAATCAGCGTAATATAAGCGGTCAATTGAGAATACACGGTTGGATACCTTCTTTTAGTTAACACTTTTTTCTTCTAATGTAGCATATATTAATAGATAAAAAGTAGATATTTAGTGGAACAAATTAAGGTTGTCACTATTAAAATGAAATTGTCATTACTGTGCTTCTACTACTTATGATTAGGTTTACCGTGATATATCTTATTTATGTTAGATTATGGAAAACGAATAACAAAGGCAGCTATTGAGTGATGCACTTTTACCCTTAAACAATTTTTAGAAGAGGAGAATAGAAATGGCTAAAAAAATTTATACAGGACGTTACACAACTGAGAATAATGACAATATTGTCGTCTTCCTTATTGGTATGCGAGTTAACAAGCGACTTGCAATGCACAAATGGCTTCCTGTATTTAATGCAATGCCTGGAATGATTAGAGAACTTTATACTAACAAAGATGAGTTAGGCTTTTTGTCTATGGAAAGCTATTTTGGACTCAGAACGACTGTCATGATTCAATATTGGCGTTCAACTGAAGATCTGCTAGCTTATGCAAAGAATGAAAAGCATTTGACTGCTTGGAAAAACTTCAATAAAAAAATAGGTAACAATGATGCTGTAGGAATTTATCATGAAACCTATGAATTGAAAACGGGAAATTATGAATCGATTTATGGGAATATGCCTCTATATGGCTTAGGAAAGGCTTTGAAACATGTCCCGATTACTGCAGAACACATCTCCGCTCGAAAGCGGCTTAATAGCACAGAAATAAAACATCAAACACTCTAATATCTAAGCAAAAAGCATAAGTAAATGAGAAAACCTCATTTACTTATGCTTTGGCTCACCGTGGTGTAGCTAAGTGATGTTTTATCAATTTATCTGATAAAACAAGACCCAATCCTATATCAGAATTGAGTCTTATCATAGAGGAAAGATGAATCATCCAAGTATTTTCTAGATAAAGAGATAATAACTTAATACATCTTTCTCTCTTATTTATTCAATAAGTATTTTGCTAGCTGGCGGTCTTCTTTATCTTTTGTCATAGTTGCGATGTTTTTAATAATTTCCTGCATGGTAGGTTGTTGCACAAACGATGGAGACCATTCTTTTAGTACACTAAGTGCGTGGTACTGTAAATTCCCATTATTTGATTTAAGAGCAGCTTGAACCAACTCTAGTCCCACTCCTTCGTACTCATATAAATCTTGAACAATACATTGAAGACAATCCTGTTCATCATTTGAAAGACTTGATAACGATAAATGAGTTTCCGCAAATGTGCAGAGGTCTTTAATATGTTGAGCATTATTTGTATCCATAATAGCCAAATATAATTCACTGTTTGTGGGATATTTCTCTAGCAGATTAAACAAGTTCTGAGTGATATCTAAATGATAAAAGCGAGCGATTTCAAGTGCTTTAAAATTAATATCTTGTTGTAGTGCATCCATTGCAAGTTGCGGCCATTTAGGGTCATTTATAAATGGTTGAATCACTTCCTGTATAGTAGTGTACTCATGTGGTTTCCATAGGACATTAAACCGTTCTTCCCAAAGTTCTTTATTGGAATTTAAAAATTCACTTACCTTCAAAAGTGGATAAAAGTCTTCAAGTGATTTACAGTGCATATGAGCATGGTGAATGAAGCGAGAAAGAACTGTGCCTCCATACAGATAATCTTCTATGCCCTGAGGATTTCTCTCATTTAGTAACGCGTGGATGATAAGTCCTGCTCCATCATACAGCTCTTTTGATATCGTTTCTTCGTATAGAGCTACGTCAAGTTCTCCTTTAATGGCACATGTATAGGATAAGTATTCATTCATAATTATATTCTTACAGCCTTTTGTCAGTAACCACTGTTTTATTTCTGGCGTTGGTGCTTCTAGTTGTTCAACAGCCGCAATTTTACCCCAACCATGGACGGACTGAGCAAGTCGCCAAATTTGGTTATTTGCTTGAATTGTGCCACTTTTCAATGCAGCTATTACATATAAAGTGAATTCTTCATGCATACCTAAAGTGAATAATAGCTCTTTATATTTTTCACAATTCGTACAACCGAGTACGGTAATTGCAAATTTTACAACCTCTCGATGTGCCGCATGTTCAAGAAGCCATAATGCCTCTTGTTGTACAAGGGATTCGTCCAATTGAGCTTGTTGGAATCGCTCAATGAATTCATCACTGTAGCTAGCAATATTATCAAAAATAATTTTTTCATATGTTGCTTTTCGTGTTTTGGTATTAGGATAATTAAGTTGCTCTTCAAATAGCTTCAATAGTTTTTTCGCATAAAACGGAGTGGGTATGTCATCTGCAAAATTGTCGGATAAACCTGCAGCCATTCGTGGATGACTTTCATCAAACAAATATTCTTCATCTGGTAAACGATCATCTACTATTTTGTTGTGTATTTGAACTTGTCGTTGAATAAAGGGAACAATTTTTCCTTTATGTTCCCACGGAAGAAAGTCCAACTTTAATGAATCATCTAAAACTGTTTCATTATCGATTTTCACAATACAATTAAAGCGTACATAACCGCCAAGTTTAACGGAAACCTTGTGCTTTGTACCATCTTGTAGTTCAAGGATCCCTGTTAATTTCGAATACGGAAGAATATGCGAAAATAAATACTTTCGTTTATTCATATCAACTGTTATACCATCAATGATAAGATGCTCTTCTTTTATCTGATTTACAATTTCAATACAATGCCCTTTATAATCAATCTTCCACGTTTTATGTACTTCTTTTGCTACGTCTTCTATTGCGTTACGCATTTCACGTTTAAATTCATCTTTAAAACCCATGAAGTCCTCCTTAAAGGATGGTTGGAATACAATACTCATTACATTTATTTAGTTTTTGAGTCTTTCTGCAAATCGACATTATTTTGAATTTATATTTTCAATATACTAATGATACGACATATATCAAGCAAATACCTTCTAAATAAAAAGGGATGGAAATAATTAATTTCGCATACCCTTTGCTTATTGCAATTTATTATTATCTAATTTTGAACTATGTATCAAAACCTCTTTTTACTTTTGGGACGGTACACCGTAGATCCCTAAGTAATGGGGTATTTTAATGCAGGTTGTACTGAGGAAGAAATGATGGAGGCAATTGGAGTGGTTTCATCTTTAAGCGGCAGTTACGCAATTTACCTAAGTGTAACAGTTTGGCTAGATGCACTCGAAAACTTTACAGGAACCCTTCACTACAAGAAAACAGCCACCTGAAACAGGCGGCTGTTTTCTAGTTGCAATCAATCTTTATTATCCGTGCCGCGGTTCGCCTTGTTTACTTTAGTTTCCTGCTTTTTCGTGAAATCTGGTTCCTCACCAAATTCTGTCCTTAAATTGGGATTGGAGAAACTTGAATGTCGATCGGTAACCGTGTCGTTCTCTTCACTTGGTTTAAATAACAAACCGAGACATACCAGGGCACTAATCCCGACAAGACCATAGACCACCCTAGACAAGAATGCATCTTGACCACCAAATAATGTTGCAACTAAATCAAATTGAAAAAATCCAATCAAACCCCAGTTAAGTCCACCAATAATAACTAGAGCTAGCGCAATCCGTGATAGCATACTCATACATTAACTCCTCCTTCAATTAGAATTTACTTGAATCCGTAATTACCGTAAGCAGATTTTTACCGCTATTTTACATCAGTCGTTCCAATCACTGAATAGGTACGACGCAACA